>Ga0316605_10000645_pt1 | contig 23058 bp, 14 predicted proteins | sample OWC_soil_day20_n_FD_207666 | JGI IMG/M metagenome (GOLD analysis project Ga0316605, IMG submission 207666) | Wetland soil microbial communities from Old Woman Creek delta, Ohio, United States - OWC_soil_day20_noCT | ecosystem: Environmental > Terrestrial > Soil > Wetlands | place: USA: Ohio...
CGAACGCGCGGTCCGGGTTGCCGACGTTCATCATGATCTTGACGGGAATTGCTGGCAACGCGTCGAGCTCGACCTGCGACTGCTCATACCGCAGGGCACCGTCGTAGACGTAGCCGGTATCGCCTTCGGCGCACGAGACTGTGACCGGCTGGCCCTCCTGGATCACCCGCGTAGCGTCGCCGCAGCCGACGACCGCGGGAATGCCGAGTTCGCGCGCGATGATCGCGGCGTGGCAGGTGCGGCCGCCGCGATTGGTCACGATCGCCGAGGCGCGCTTCATGACCGGCTCCCAGTCGGGGTCGGTCATGTCGGCAACGAGCACGTCGCCCGTCTCGACCCGGGTCATTTCCTTGGCGTTGCGGATCACGCGCGCCGGGCCGGCACCGATCCGGTGGCCGATGCTGCGGCCGCTGGTGAGCACGGGACCCTTGTCCTTGAGCGTGTAGCGCTGCAACGTGCGGCCGGCGCGGCTCTGCACGGTCTCGGGCCGCGCCTGCAGGATGTAGAGCTTGCCGGTTTCGCCGTCCTTGCCCCATTCGATGTCCATCGGGCAGCCGTAATGCTCCTCGATGACGAGCGCCTGGCGCGCAAGCTCGAGCAGGTCGGCGTCGGACAGGCAGAAGCGCAGCCGATCGGCCTCGGGTACTTCGACGGTGACCACGCGTTCGGCAGACTGGGCGCCGGTCGCGTAGGTCATCTTGATCGCCTTGCCGCCAAGCGTGCGGCGCAGGATCGACTGGTGGCCGGCGCGCAACGCCGGCTTGTAGACGTAAAACTCGTCCGGGTTCACGGCACCCTGCACCACGGTCTCGCCGAGGCCCCACGAGGCCGTGATGAACACGACGTCGCGGAAACCCGAATCGGTGTCCAGCGTGAACATGACGCCGCTCGCGCCGAGGTCGCTGCGCACCATGTGCTGGATTCCAGCGGACAGCGCGACCTGCGAATGATCGAAGCCCTGGTGCACGCGGTAGGAGATCGCGCGGTCGTTGAACAGCGAGGCGAAGACCTCGTGCACCGCGCGCACGACGTGTTCGCGCCCGCGGACGTTGAGCAGCGTTTCCTGCTGCCCGGCGAACGAGGCCTCGGGGAGGTCCTCGGCCGTCGCCGACGAACGGACCGCAACGGCGAGGTCGCCCCGGCCGTCGCACATCGCCTCGTAGCCGGCGACGATTTCCTGCTCGAGCCGCGCAGGGAAGGGTGTGGACAAGATCCAGTCACGGATCCGCGCCCCCGTCACCGCGAGCGTAGCGACGTCGTCGACGTCGAGCGTGGCGAGCTCGGCGCGGATGCGCTCGGCGAGGCCTTCGTGGGCAAGGAACTCGCGGTAGGCATCGGCCGTCGTCGCAAACCCGCCGGGGACACTGACGTGCAGCGCGGCGAGCTTGGCGATCATCTCGCCGAGCGAGGAGTTCTTGCCGCCAACCGTGGCGACGTCGTGCCGGCCGAGCTCGGCAAAGGGAATCGTGTAGCGGGTCAAGGCGGGCCTCTTGCTACGTCATGGGCTCAGGTGAAAGACTGCCGGACCGGTCGGCGCTCGGGAGAGCTGTGCGCGAATGAATCGAAGAACCGTTTTTTTCGTCTCGGACCAGACCGGCGTGACCGCCGAAACGATGGGACACAGCCTGCTCACGCAATTCGACGGCCTCGAATTTCGACAGGTGACTCTGCCATTTATCTCCACCGTTGACAAGGCGGAGGAGGCCGTAAGAAAGATCAACGCGACCGCGGTCGCGGACGCTGCACGGCCGATCGTCTTCAGCACGCTGGTCCAGGACGAGTTGCGCTCGCGGGTCAAGCGCAGCGAAGGATTGTTCCTCGATTTCTTCGATGCGTTCCTCGGTCCGCTCGAGGCGGAGTTGCAGGTCAAGTCGTCCGAGCGGGCGGGGCGGGCGCACGGCATTGCCGACCAGATCATTTACAGCACGCGCATCGAGGCGACGAACTTCGCGCTGGCCGCCGATGACGGCGGGGTGAGCGCAGATTACCAGCGCGCGGATGTCGTGCTGGTGGGCGTGTCGCGCTCGGGGAAGACCCCGACCTGCATCTACATGGCGATGCAGTACGGCGTGTTCGCGGCCAACTATCCGTTCACCGAGGAGGACTTCGAGGGCAAGCAGCTGCCTGCGATGCTGCGCCCTTTCACGGCGAAACTGTTCGGCCTGACGATCGCGCCGCAGCGGCTGCAGCAGATCCGCAACGAACGCCGGCCGGGGAGCCGCTACGCCGCGCTGGCGCAGTGCGAGTTCGAGGTGCGCTGCGCGGAGGCGCTGTTCAACCGCTATTCGGTTCCGTACCTGGACACGACGGAGTGCTCGATCGAGGAGATTGCGAGCCGGGTGATCGACCGGATGGGCATCGAGCGCCGGTTGCGCCCGTGACGCCGACGGATGCTGTGCCGCGCGTCACGGACGCACCGAACCCCTGTGCTATATTCGATCGATGAGCGTCGACAGCCTGTGCGTTACATCGTGGCGTGCGCGACCGGTGAGCTTCGTCAGCCTGATGACGCTGTACGAGAGCAACTACATCCGGCTGCGCGCGCTCGTCGGCGACGTCAGGCGACTCGCGGGCTGCACCGTGTCGCGGACGCCCGCCGACCTCGATCTGCACGTCGCGGCGGTCGAGCACTGCCCGTACACGACCATCCTGCGCCTGACGTACCTGTTCGACGAGCCGGCCGGCCCGGCGGCGGACCCGGATCTCGAGGTGCGCGTGTATCACGACGCGCGACTTGCAGAGGCCAGCCATTGCGCACGCTGGGTGCGGCACCCGGGCCTGTCGGGCCTGCGCAACGGGCTGCCGTCGCAGCTCGGCGAGCGCTGGCTGCGCAACATGCTGCTCAACAAATGGCTGGACTACTGCGCGGAGCGCGGCCACCGTTTCGCGGCGACTTCCGGAGCGGGCTCGGCGCCGTATGAGCCTCGCTGATGGCCTGCGGCGCTTCGCCCACCGCCTCGCCGGACGGAATCTTCCCGCCGACGACGAGCGCCTCGTCGCGCTGTTCCGCAATCGCGCCGAGCTCAAGAAAGAGCTGAGCGCGCTCGACGACGAGCGCCATCGCCTGCTCGACCGCCTGAAGCTGCAGGAAGGCGCCACGATGCGCGTCGAGGAGCAGCTCGCCGCGCTCGAGCAGTACCTCGGCCGCCCCGACGAGGGCTACAAGAGCCTCGCGTATTTCCAGCTGCGCGCCGTCTGGCGCGCGGCTGCACACCGGCTCCAGCAGTTCTCGGACGAGCTCGCGCGCCAGCAGAAGGACCGCGAGCGGAAGCTGCAACTCGCCGATTTCGATCGGGCGAAGCGCGCGAGGGTCGCCGACGTCGATCGTGAGCTCGTCGAGGCGCGGGTCCTGGCAGACCAGCTGCAGGCCGAACAACGGCTGGCCGAGCAGCGCCTCGCGAGCCTCAACGGCTTCTGGAACTACTTCCGCCGGCGGTCCCTGCTCGAGTCGATCGACTCGCGCCGGTTCCGGATCGCCGCCGCGTTGACGATGGTCACCGACTTGACGGACCGGCGCCGCGAGATCGAGGCGGAACCGCCGCCCCTCTTCACAGGGCTGAGTGTCGACGGCCGGCGAGCGGTCAACCTGGCCGTGATTGCCTATGCCGATCTGCTGCACGAGCGGCTCGCGGCGACGGGCCTCTCGGACCTCGCCCGGCAGAGCACGCTACGACGCGTCTACGAGACCAGCTACGGCGGCCACGACCAGTGCATGTCGCTGATGCAACGCGCGTCCCGCGGCATGGTCGATCTCGAGCGGATGAAGGACGACCTCGCGGCGATCAAGGCGCGCACCGAGCACTTGCGGCGCTCGGCCAGCTATCGCGGCGTGGACGAGGTCATTCCAACCCAGGACAGCCTGAACTCCGCGGCCTCGGTGCTCCTCGAGGAGTACTGGGACGTCTACAAGGCACTGGTTCGCTGAGCGGACAGCGTTGCCGGCGCCACGCCGGACTCGGCGAGCGCGGGTCGTGCCGCGAAGACGCGCCTGCGCCACAGGTTGAGGTCGTCGAACCACACGTAGAACATCGGCACGATCAGCAGCGACACCAGCGCCGAGAAGCCCAGGCCGCCGATGATCGCGCGCGCCATCGGGTAGTACGCCGGACCCTGGCCGCTGCCGCCAATCTGCGCGTCGCCGATCGCGAGCGGCATCATGCCGAGCAGCGTGGTCAGCACCGTCATGACGATGGGCCGCAGCCGGTCACGCCCCGCCTGCATGATCGCGTCGTGCCGGGAGAGCCCGGCCTCGCGCAGGTCGATCACGTGCGCGATCAGCACGATGCCGATGTTCACGACGACGCCGATCAGGATCATGAAGCCGATCATCGCCATCATCGTGATCGTCGTGCCGGTGAGCGTCAGGAACCAGATCGAGCCCACGATCGCGAACAGGATCGATGTGATGATCGACAGCGGGTACAGCGTCGACTCGAACAGCGCGGCCATGACCAGGAAGATCAGCACCACGGCGAGCACCATGTTCTGCGCCATCGTCTGCACCGCCTTCTCGTTCTCGTCGAAGCCCCGGCCGAACTTCCACGAGTAACCCGCGGGCAACGGGTAGTCGTTCATGATCGGCTCGACGCGCTTGCGCGCATCCTCCATCGTGGTGCCCTTGGCGAGATTGGCGTTGACGATCACCGTGGTCAGGCGGTTGACGCGCTCGATCTCGCGATCGCTCGGCCGGACCTGGAAATCGGCCACCGCACCGAGCTCGGTTCGCGAGCCGTCCGGCAGCATGATCGGCACCTTGGCGAGATCGTCGACCGACTGGCGATCGCTCTCGCGGAACGCGAGGCGCATCGTGATCTCGCGTTCGGTCGCGCGCAGTTCGGGCAGCTTGTCGCCGCGCATGGCGCCGGTGACGGTGAGGGCGACCTGCTGCGTGGTCACGCCCAGTTGCGCGGCTCGATCGCGGTTGACGATCACCTGCACTTCCTCGTCGCCGGTGCCGGCCTCGGAGCGCACGGCTTCGAGGCCGGGCACGCTCGACAGGCGCCGCGCCACCTCGTGTGAAATCGTCGCGAGCCGCTCGGTGGACTCGCCGGCGAGCTGCAAAGTGAACGTCGTCGAACCCGCAGCCCCCTGCTCGAATTGGAAGCTCGGCTTGCCGATGATGATCTCCGGCAGGCCCTCGCTGATCCGGCGCATGACCTCGGCCGCCGGAACGGCTGCCTCTTCCTTCGGCTTGAGGTAGAGGCGGGTGTAAGCCTCATCGGCCAGCCAAACGGAGTAATAGGTTTCGACGTCGAACCGCTCCCTGTTCGACTCGATGTAAGCCTCGATGCGGTTGACCGCCTGCTCGACCCGCTCCATCGGATAGGAGCCGTTCAGGTGGTAGGCGAGGAACACCGTGCGGCTCGCCTCCTGCGGGAATGGATCCACCTTGGCGAGCTTCAGCGCGAACAGCGGCACCGGCGAGACGAGCAGCAGGACGGTCGCGAGCGCCATCCATTTCGGGTGGTCCAGCGCCCAGGCGAGCGTCGCGGTGTAGCGGCGCTGCAGGCGGCCGAACAGCGAGGTTTCCGACACGCCCGGCGGGGGCGGCATGCGGGCCGCAAGCATCGGGATCAGCGTTTGCGCGACGACCAGCGATGCCACCATCGCGATGACGATCGGCACGGCCACGTGCACCAGGAAGATCGACATCTGGTTCTTTTCGCCGAACACCAGCGGCAGGAACACGATGATCGTCGAGAAGGTGCCGGCCAGCGTGGCGATGCCGACCTCCTTGACCCCCGCGACGGTCGCCTCGACGGGGTTGCCGGGGTCCAGCTGCCGATGGCGGAAGATGCTCTCGGTGATCACGACCGAGTTGTCGACCAGCATGCCGATCGCGAGCAGCATGCCCATCATCGTCAGGATGTTGAGAGTGAATCCGAGGAAGTACATCGCACCCAGCGTGACCAGCAGCGAGGCTGGCACCGCCAGCGAGACGATCAGCGTCGTCGGCATGTGACGCAGGAACAGCAGCAGCATCACGAAGCTCAGTCCCGCGCCGATCAGCCCGGCGTTACGCAGTTCGCGCAGCGATTGCCGGATGCTGTCGGCCTGGTTGCCGACCACGAGAATCTCGATGCCCTGCAATTGCGGGGCAGCGCGCGCCGCGTCGACTGCGGCAAGCACGCGGTCCGCCACGTCCACGACGTTGGCCTGCGTGGACTTGTACACGTCGATGCCGACGGCCGGCCGGCCGTCGATGTGCCGTCCGATCGACAGGTCGGGCGCGACCAGCGCGACCTGTGCGACGTCGCTCAGGCGCACGTTGTCCTGGACGATCAAATCGCGCACGTCGGCGATCGTGCGGAATTCGCCGATCGGCCGCACCGTGAACCGCTGGCCGTTCTCGGTGATCTCGCCGGCGCTGACGGAGAAGTTGCTGCGCTCGAGCAGCGTCCGCAGCGCCTGCACGTCGATCCCGTAGGCCGCGATCCGGTCCGGATCGACCAGCACGCGCAATTCCCGCGGCTGCACGCCCTCGAGTTCGACGCGCGCCACGCCGTCGAGCCGCTCGATCGGGCGCTTCAGGAACTTCTCGAGCGTGTCGTACTGGTCGGTGAGGTCCTGGTCCGACGCAATCCGGATCACGACCACGGGCTCGTCGGAGGCGCTGAACGCGAACATCAGCACGCGATCCGCTGCGGCCGGAAGTTGCGAGCGGATGGAGTCGATCTTGGTGCGCACTTCGAAGGCCGCGGTCTCCGGGTCGCGGTCCCAGTCGAACAGCACCGTGAACTGGGCCTGGTCCGAGCCGGCCGTTGCCCGAATCTCCTCGATCCCGGACAGCGTCGCGAGCGCCTCCTCGACGGGACGCACGACCAGCAGTTCCATTTCCTCGGGCGTGGATCCCGGGAACGGAATGACCACCTGCATGCCCGGGAACGTGATGTCGGGCATCGCCTCGAGGCGCAGCAGTTTCGTCGAGATCAGCCCGACCGCGAGCACGGCCAGGGCGATCATGATCGTCGTGACCGGACGCTGCAGCGCGAGTCGCGTGTGATGCATGCGACCGTTCTCAGCCCGTTACCGGCAGCCCGGCCGGGACCGGCACCTGGCCCGCCTGCGGGTAGGTCTTGCGATCCAGCACCGAGTAGACGGCCGGGATCACGAGCAGCGTCAGGAACGTCGTCAGCAGCACACCGCCGATGACCGTGATCGCCATCGGCGCGCGCACCTCGGCGCCCTCGCCGAGGCCGAGGGCCATCGGCAGCAGTCCGAGGATCGTCGTGAGCTTGGTGATCAGGATCGGCCGCAGGCGGATGCGGCCGCCCTCGACGATCGCGTCGTGCTTTGCCAGGCCGCGCTCGCGCGCCTGGTTCACCGCGTCGATCAGTACGATCGACTGGTTCACGACGATGCCGGCCAGCATGATCAGCCCGATGTAGGCGACCACGTTCACGGTGGTGCCGGTCAGCCACAGCGCCCACACCGCGCCGGTGAGCGCGAGCGGGATCGTGAGCAGGATCACGAACGGGTGCACGAGCGACTCGAACTGCGACGCCATGACCAGGTAGACGAGGAAAATCGCCAGCAGCAGCACGAACTGCATCGAGCGGAAGGACTCCTGCATTTCCTCGCTCTGGCCCGACAGGAAAGCGGTCGTGCCGACGGGCAGCGTGACCTCGTCGACGATGCCGTGCAGCGCCTGCACGGCGGAGCCGAGGTCACCGTGCGCCAGGTTGGCCGAGACCACCGCGACGCGCTCCTGGCCGATGCGCCGGACTTCCGACGGGCCGACCGACAGCCGCACGTCGGCGACCGCGCTCAAGGGGACCGGGAAGTCGGCACCGGGATTGACGATGAGGTTGCGGACCTCCTCGATCGACGCCGCACGCGTGTCGACGCTGCGCACCAGGACGTCGATCTGCTTGTCGCGCAATTTGTAGCGCGTGGCCACTTCGCCGCGGACGCTGTTCACGACGCGATCGGCGAGGTCGCGGACGACCAGCCCGAGTTGCGAGGCGCGCTCCTGGTCGAACACGATCTGGATCTCGGGATTGCCGTCCTCGACCGTCGTCTTCACGTCGGTGAAACGGTCGTCCGCCGCCATGCGCCCGCGGACGTCTTCCGCGGCCAATCGCAGGCGATCGAGGTCGTACCCCGACACGACGACCTCGAGCGGCGTCGACAGCGCGAACAGGCTCGGCCGGCTGAAGCGGTGCTGCACGCCCGGCAGGTTCTCGAGGCTGCCGCGCAGGCCCTGCATGGCTGCGTCCTCGTCCGCCCGTCCGGAGCCCTCCCGCAACGTGATGCTGAGCCGCCCGGTATTCTCGCCCGCGTCCACAGGGTTGGCATCGAGGCGGTTGCCCGTGCCGGCCACCGAGTAGGCGAGCGCGACATTGCCGAGTTCGCTGCTCGCCCGCTGGGCCGCAGTCACGATCCGGTCGGTTTGTTCGAGCGGCGCGCCGGGCGGCAGCCGCAGGTCCACGTTGAACTCGCCCTGCGACATCTGCGGGATCAACTCGGTGCCGAGGCGCGGCACGAGGATGACGATCGTGAACACGAAGAATGCGACTGCCGCCCCGATGGTCTTGCCGGGGTTGGCGAGCGACCAGCGGATCGCGCCCGGATACCGGGCTTCCGCCCACCCGGTCAGCGACTGCGTGGCTCGCACGAGCGGGCTCAGCGCCAGCCGGGCTCCCGTGGCAATCCAGCCGCCGAGGCGGCGGGCTCCCGCAGCGACGGCTGCGAGCGCGCGATCGATTCGGCGCGATGGGCGGGCGCCTTGCGCGGCGTCATCCGCATTCTCGAGGGCCGGAGCAGGGCCGTGAGGGCGACCCGCGGCCAGCATCGGCACCAGCGTCAGCGCCACCACCAGTGAGAATGCGAGCGCGAACGTGACGGTGAGCGACTGGTCCTTGAAGAGCTGCCCGGCGACACCGGAGATGAAGACCATCGGAAAGAATACGGCGACGGAGGTCAGCGTCGAGGCGGTCACCGCGGTCGCGACCTCGGCCGTTCCGAGCCTCGCGGCGGAGCGTCGGTCGAGTCCGCCTTCCTGCCTGCGCACGATGCTCTCGAGCACCACGACGGCGTTGTCGACCAGCATGCCCACCGCGAGCGCGATCCCGCCGAGCGACATGATGTTCAGCGTCAGGTCGAACGCGTACATCAGCACGAAGGTGCCCAGCACCGACACCGGGATTGCGATGCCGGTGATCAGCGTGGCCCGCGCGTCGCGCAGGAATGCGTAAAGCACCAGGATTGCGAGGATGCCGCCGAGCAGCGCGGCAGACTTGACCTCGCCGATCGCCGCCGCGATGAACTTGGACTGGTCATAGACCGTACGGATCTCCGTGCCCTCCGGCAGGGACTTGCCGAGAGACTCGATCCGCGCACGCACGCCCTCGGCGAGCGCGACGGTGTTCGCGTCGCCTTCCTTGTAGACGGCGAGCTCTATCGCCTCGCGCCCGTCGACGCGCGTGATCGCCTCGCGCTCCTTGAAGCCGCGAGTGACGGTCGCGACGTCGCGCAGGTAGACGGGCTGGCCGTCCTGCGTCGCGATGATCGCGCTCGCCATCTGCTCGATCGACTCGAACTCGTTCAACGTGCGCACCAGGAAGCGCTGCGTGCCTTGCTCGAGCCGCCCACCGGACAGGTTCACGTTCTCCGCGCGGATGCGGCGCGTCACGGTGTCGATCGAGAGGCCGAGCTGCGCGAGCTTCTGCTGGTCGACGAAGACCTGCACTTCGTCTTCGTAGCCGCCGCTCACCTTGACGGCCGCCGAGCCCTCGACGGCCTCGAGATCCGGCTTGAGGCGATCGTCGGCCAGGCGTCGCAACGCCTTCAGCCGCTCGACGTTTTCTTCCCGCTGCGGTCCCGCGGCGTCCAGGAAGGCGAGCCGCATCACCGGCTCGCTCGACGGGTCGAAGCGCAGCAGCAGTGGTCGCTTGGCCTCGAGCGGCAGCTGCAGCAGGTCGAGCTTCTCGCGCACGTCGATGCCCGCGAGGTCCATGTCGGTGCCCCAGACGAACTCGAGCGTGACGTCCGACTGGCCAGCCCGCGAGACGGACCGCACCTGGCGCACGTTGCGGATGATGCTGACGGCTTCCTCGACGGGCCGCGTGACGAGCGTCTCGAGCTCGAGCGGCGCCGCGCCCGGCAGTTCGGTGCGGATGGTCAGCGTCGGGTACGAGAGGTCGGGCAGGAGGTTCAGGTTCAGCCGCGACAGCGACACGAGCCCGAACAGCGCGATGGCCACGGTGCACATGAGTACGGTCACGCGCCGCCGGATCGCAAAGTCGATCAGCTGCATGGTCTTCCCCGGGGAATCGGCGCAACTCTCGCCGGTGGGTGTTACTTGGCCTTGATGGCGCTGGTCTCAGGGCCGGCGGCGGGCGTGTTCGCGTCGACGACCTTGACCACGGTGCCCGTCTTGAGCCCGCCCTGGCCGACGACGACGACCTTCTCGGTGCCGTCGAGGCCCTCGACGACTTCGACCCAGCCGTTGCTCGCGAGACCGGTGCGCACCGGTCGTTGCGCCGCCTTGCCGTCCTCGACCACGAACACGGACTGCTCGCCGTCCGCGTCCACGATGGCTGCGCGCGGCAATTGCAGCGCGTCCTCACGCCGTTCGTAGACGATGTTGACCCGGCCGAACATGCCGGGCTTCAAGCGCCGGGAAGGATCCGGCACTTCGACCCGCGCCCGGAACGTCCCGGTCTTCGGGTCCACGGTCGGGCTGATGCGGGAGATCGCGCCGGAGAAGCGATCGCCACCGAGCGCGTCGACGACGATCTCGGCCGTCTGCTGCGGCGCGAGCTTGCGGAACTCCTTCTCGGGGATGTGGACGTAGGCGACCAGCGGATCGAGATCGGTCACGCGGAACGTGGGCGCGTTCTGTGCGATCGTATTGCCGAGCTTGATGTAGCGCGCCGAGACGACGCCGTCGATCGGTGCGCGGATCTCGGTGTAGCTGAGTTCCAGCCGGCCGCTGTCATAGGCCGCGCGCAGCGCGTCGAGATCGAACTTGGCGTTCTCTGCAGTGCCCTTGGCGACCAGGCCTTTCTGGCTCAGTTCGAGCTGGCGGTTGTAGTCGCGCTCGAGCTTGCGCAGGTTGGCTTCCGTCTGCGCGACATCGAGACGCAGTCGGTCCCCGTCGAGCCGGGCCAGCACCTGGCCGGCCTTCACGACATCCCCTTCCTCGACGAAGATCTGCCGCACTTCGCCGCCGACCTTGGCGACGACCTCCGCTTCTTCGTGCGCCTCGATGGGCGCGGTGCCGGAATACACCGCGAGCATCGCCGCTCGCCGCAGCGACTGGACCTCGACCGGCACCGCGGCATCCGCTTCGACCGGACCTTTGTCCTTCGCCTTGCCGTTGCTGCAACCGACCGCCAGTGCGACGGTAAGCGACAGCAGCACGGCCAAGCGATGGCTCGGATGGTAGTTCGTCACGATCGGGACCCTTGTCGGGAACATAATTTCCGCGATGTTAAGGGTCTATAGTGTTGTAGTCAAGTACAACACCAAAGTTCGCTTCGAGCGAACAACGCTGATACGCCGCGCCTACGAGGCCGGTCGCACGCGAGCGACGTAGCGCGGCTCGATCTGCGCGAGATCTGCCGTGATCTGCAACGCTTCCGACAGGATCGCGTCGGGAACGTCCTTGATGTCCTCCGCATCGTCGAGCGTCTCCACGCCGAGCGCGGCGCGCCGCTCGTTCTCGCGCTCGAGCTGGTCCCTGGTCAGCGTTTCACGCTCGACGCGACGCTGCTCGAGGTTGAGCGAGACGGCCTTCTGCTTGCGCATCTCGTCAATCGATGCGATTTCCTCCAGTCGATGCTGGAAGTCCGGGTCACCTGCGATCCGTTGCTCGTGATGGCTCTGCAGATCCGCGATCACCGGCGCCAGCGAGCCCTCGCGCTTGAAGGGCGCCGGCCGGATCCGGTTCCACGGCAGCGCGGCATCACGCGAGCTTTCGCCCACTTCTTCCGGGCTGATGGCCGAGGGCAAGCGGATGTCCGGTTGCACGCCGCGGTTCTGCGTGCTGTCGCCGGTCACTCGGTAGTACATGCCGATCGTGACCGTCAGCTGGCCGTAGCCCGGATCCTGCCCGATCGCATAGCGGTCGAGCGGGTAGAGGTTCTGCACGGACCCCTTGCCGTAGGTTTCCTGGCCGACGACGACGCCGCGCCCGTAGTCCTGCATCGCGGCCGCGAAGATCTCCGAGGCCGAGGCACTGAAGCGATCCACCAGGATCGTAAGAGGACCGGTGTAGGCGGCGCCGCCTTCCTCGGACTCGAGTACCTCGACGCGGCCGCCGGTCTCGCGCAATTGCACGACGGGACCCTTCGCGACGAACAGGTTGACGAGTCCGATGGCCTCCGACAGGTGGCCGCCACCGTTCTCACGCAGGTCGAGCACCAGTCCGTCGACGCCGCCCTCGGCCTCGATCTGCTCGAGCAGCTTGCGCACGTCGCGGGTGGTGCTGCGGAAGTCCTCGTCGCCGGCCGCACGGGCGTTGTAATCCTGGTAGAAGGACGGCACCGTGATGACGCCGACGCGCAGCTTCTGGTCGCCGCGCTCGATCGTGCGGATTTCCTTCTTCGCCGCCTGGGCCTCGAGCGTGATCTTGGCGCGCGGCAGGACGACGGTGCGCTCGGTCGCGCCCGGTGCCGTCTTGCCCGGCTGGACCAGCAGCCTGACGTGTGAGCCGAGCGGCCCGCGGATCAGCTGCACGACGTCGTCGAGCCGCCAGCCCACCACGTCGACGAGTTCGCCGTCCTTGCCCTGGCCCACGGCCAGGATGCGGTCGGTGGCCTTGATTTCGCCGGTCTGCTGCGCCGAGCCGCCGGGCAGAATTTCCATGACCGTCACGTAGTCGTCGATCATCTGCAGCGACGCGCCGATGCCCTCGTAGGACAGGCTCATCTGGATCCGGTATTCCTCGGAATTGCGCGGCGAGAAATAGCTGGAGTGCGGGTCGAACACGTGTGCGAACGCGTTCATGAAGTTCTCGAAAACGTCGTCGGCGGTGACCTGCTCGCCGCGTTTGGCGGCGCGCTCGTAGCGCTTGGCCAGCACGTCGCGGGCTTCTTCCCAGGTCTTGTCGGCGAGCATCAGCGAGATCGCGTCGTTCTTGACGCGCTTGCGCCACAGCTCGTCGAGTTCTTCGCGGCTCTGTGCCCAGGGCGCCTTGCGCCGGTCGAATTCGAAACTCTCGTCGAGCGTGAAATCGGGTTCCTTCTCCAGTACCGCGAGCGCGTGCTGCATCCGCTCGCGGCTGCGCAGCTGGAAGCGGTTGAAGATCGCGAAGGCCGGCTCCAGCCGTCCGCCGCTGATCGCGTCGTCCAGCTGGTAGCGGTAGCGCTCGAATTCGGCGATATCGGAGGCGAGGAAATAGCTCCGCGAGCCGTCCAGCGACTCGAGATAACGGTCGAGCACCAGCGAGGAGACGGGATCGTTGACCGGCGCCTGGCGGTAGTGCGAGCGCTCGAACATGCTGCTCACGAGTCGGGCGACCCGCGCGTGGCGATCGGTGGGCGCGAAGTCCGTCGTTGCGGCGCCGGCGGCCGCGGAGGGTGCTTGCGCCGTCCCGAGCAGCAGCGTGGCCAGCGCGACCACGACGGCAGCGAGCGCCATCGGTCCTGCCCTGCGCAACGCCTTGCTGCGTGCTGCGGTCTCGTCCTTGCGGCCTGCCTGATACACTTTGGAGATTCCTCGACCGTTGGTTTCGAACTAGGCTAGAGACAGCCCCGGCACCAATCAAGGGCCGGCGGCGCAAACTTCCGCCGACGCAAACGACTCGCACATGCGCCCACTGACCGCACTGACCGGTATCGTGCTCGGATCCTGCGTCGCGACCACCTTCGGGCTGGGTGCGACTCTGGTTGTGTTCCTGTTCCTCGCGGGGGAGCACCCGCAGTTCCAGTCCGAACTGCCCATGCTGGCGCTCTACGTGGCTATCTTCGTCGGTTTGACAGCGCTTGCGGGCATCAGTTTCGTCGGCTTGGCGCGACAACGGCCTTGGCGCCGCTGGGCACAGGCCGCCCTGTGGGCCGCGCTGATCGGTCTGGCGGGCCTATATTGGTCGACACGGGCTTGAATCAATGAGTTTCGTCGGATTTCAGCGGAGTTAGGCGAGGTTCACGTCTTTCCCGAGCGCCCTGGGCTTTCCTTGGCCAGGCGCTGACGACGAGGATCCGCCAGAAGACCACGAGAGCCGCTGGTCCGAGCAACAGCGTCCAGGCTGCGCCCCGGAAGTGCGCCAGGCTGGCATAGAAATCGGCGACGAACTGCAGCGGGCCACCATTCGAATATGGCCCCAGCGTTTGCGTGCCGGTGTAGTACACGAGGAACGGCAGCACGGCGGCCGCGAACAACAGCGCGGCTGCGGGCCAGAGCAGGTTTCGGTTCAGGCGCATTGGCGCGATGCTGAGGGGAAGTTCCCGGAACCGCAAGGCCCTGCTTTCAGTATCATCCGGGCTCATGCATCCCGTACGCACCGCCGTGATCGGCGCGGGTTACCTGGGCCGGTTCCACGCGCAGAAGTTTGCGCTGCTTCCAGAGTCGCAGCTCGTCGCCGTGGTGGACGTCGTCGAGGATGCCCGCGAGCAAGTGGCCGCCGAAGCCGGCTGCCGGGCCATCGTCGATTATCGCGATGTCCTCGACGAGGTGGACGCGGTCAGCATCGCCACGCCGACGCCGCTGCACCATGAGATTGCGAAGCATTGCCTCGAACGGGGCCTGCACGTGCTGGTCGAGAAGCCGATCGCGCAGACTCCCGGGCAGGCCCGCGAGCTGATCGAGATCGCTGCGCGGAACGATTGCGTGCTGCAGGTCGGCCATCTGGAGCGCTTCAACGCCGCGATCCTCGCGCTCGGGGACACGCTCGGCCAGCCGCGCTTCATCGAGTCGCACCGACTCGCACCGTTCAAGCAGCGGGGCACGGACGTCAACGTGGTGCTCGACCTGATGATTCACGACATCGACCTGATCCAGAGCCTGGTGCGCGCGCCGATCGAGTCGATCGACGCAGTTGGCGCTGCGGTGTTCTCACCGGAGATCGACATCGCCAACGCCCGCATCCGCTACGCGGGGGGGTGCGTCGCCAACACGACGGCCAGTCGCGTCAGCTTGAAGACGGAACGCAAGCTGCGCCTGTTCCAGGACGACGCCTACGTGTCGATCGACCTTCAGCAGAAGGTACTGACGATCGTGCGCAAGCCGCCGCCCGGGTCCGACGCCGCGCCGGGACAGGTCGTGATCGAGGAGCGCAGCTATGAGCGGGGCGATGCGCTCGAGCTGGAGATCCGGGCCTTCCTGCGCTCGATTCGCGAAGGCCGGCCGGCCGTCGTTTCGGGCGAGGACGGCTTGCGTGCGCTCGAGACCGCAATCCGCATCACCGAACTGGTCCAGGCCTGAGGGGGGCGTGCGATGAAGCGTGCGAATTACGCGGGCCGCGACTTCCGCCGGGCGGTCAACATCGAGGACCTGCGCCGCATCGCCCGGCGACGGCTGCCGAACTTCAGTTTCGAGTACGTCGAGGGCGGTGCAGAGGACGAACTGGCGCTGCGACGCAACCGCGACGTCTTCGAGCGCATCGCCTGGGTGCCGCGCACGCTCGCCAGCGTCGGTACCCCAGACCTCACGACGGAGATCCTCGGCGACGCGTGCCACCTGCCGCTGGTCATCGCACCGACCGGATTCAACGGCCTGCTCTGGCCGCAGGGCGATCTCGCGCTGGCGAAGGCTGCGGCGGACGCGGGCATACCGTTCACGCTCAGCACCGTTTCGAACTATCCGGTCGCAAAACTGACCGCAGAAGTCCCTGGGCGGACATGGTTCCAGCTCTACCCGATGAAGGAGGCCAGGGTCATCGATCGCCTCGTCGACCGCGCGGCGGAAGCGGGTTGCCGCACCATGGTGGTGACCACGGACGTGCCGATCTTCGGGGCGCGCGAGTGGGACCAGCGCAATTACCGCGCGCCGATGAAGCTTGGCCTCGCGAGCGTGCTCGACGTGCTGGCGCATCCCGGCTGGCTGCGGCGCGTGATGATCCCGAACGGCGCGCCGCGGTTCGAGAACATCCTCGAGTTCCTGCCGCCCGGCAGCGAGTCGGCGCTGGTCGGCGCGCGCTACATGGGTACGCAGATCAACTCGAAGCTCGGCTGGGACGACATCGAGCGCATTCGCGGGCGCTGGCCGCACAAGCTGGTGCTGAAAGGCGTGCTCTGCGTCGAGGATGCGCAGCGCTCCGTGGAGGTCGGCGCCGACGGCATCGTGCTGTCGAACCACGGCGGCCGTCAGCTCGATTCGTGCGTTTCCGGCGTCGAGTTGCTGCCGGCGGTCGCGGCCGAGGTGGGCAACCGGATCACGGTGCTGGTCGACGGCGGTTTTCGCCGCGGCTCCGACGTGCTCAAGGCGATCGCGCTCGGCGCGCACGGCGTCATGATCGGCCGACCGACCCTGTACGGTCTGGCAGCCGGAGGCGAGCCCGGCGTCGCGCATGCGCTCGGCATGCTGCGCACGGAAATGGAACGCGTCATGATGCTGCTCGGTTGCCGCAACCTCGGCGAGCTCGGCCGGCACCTGATTCGCAATTGATGGAAGGGGGACGCGATGCGCGCCGTGATCTGCCGTGAATTGACTGGAGTGAGCGGGCTCGAATGCGTCGCCGACTGGCCGGAGCCGCAAGCGGCAGCGGGGGAGGTCGTCGTGGACGTCAAGGCCGCGGCGCTCAATTTCCCCGACCTGCTGATGATCCAGGGGCTCTACCAGGAGCGTCCCCCGCTGCCATTCGTGGTTGGCACCGAGATGGCCGGCGTGGTCGCGGCCGTGGGCGAGGGCGTCACGCAGTTCGCGCCGGGCGACCGCGTGGTGGCGGCCTGCGGACGCACGCTCGCGGAGCGGGTCGCAGCGAAGGCAGCGCTGGTGCTGCCGGCACCGGCGAAGCTGTCGTTCGAACAGGCATCCGGCATCTGCATCACGTACTTCACGACGATGCACGCGTTGAAGCAGCGCGCGCAGCTGCAGGCTGGCGAGACGCTGCTGGTGCTCGGCGCGGCCGGCGGTGTCGGCACGACGGCCGTCGAGCTCGGCAAGCAGATGGGTGCCACCGTCATCGCCGCGGCGAGCAGCGACGGGAAGCTCGAGCTCACCCGCAAGCTCGGGGCCGACCACACGATCAATTACGCCACCGAAGACCTGCGCGAGCGGGTGAAGACGATCACCGGCGGCCAGGGCGTCGACGTCGTTTACGACCCGGTCGGTGGTGCGCTGGCCGAGCCCGCGTTGCGCAGCATGGCCTGGCGGGGACGTTACCTCGTGATCGGCTTCGCCGGTGGCGACATTCCGAAAATTCCGCTCAACCTGCCGCTGCTCAAGGGTTGCTCGATCGTCGGCGTCTACTGGGGCAGCTTCGCGCAGCGCGAGCGCGACCTGCAGCGGCAGAACGTCGCCGAATTGTGGCGGTTGTTCGAGGCTGGCCGGCTGTCGCCCGCGGTCGGCGAGACGCACGAGCTCGATGACTTCGCCGCGGCGTTCGAGGCGCTGAGCAGCCGGCGCGCGCAAGGCAAGGTCGTTCTCAGACCCTGAGTCAGGGTTCGCCGATCGCCTCGAGCGCCGCCTGCACGGCCAGCCAGCGATCCTCGGCGGCCTCGAGCAGGCGCGCCACTTCTGAGCAGCGGCGCGTCGCGGACTGCACTTCGCCCGCATTGGCGGGTGTGTAGAACGAGGCGTCCGCGAGCCGGGCTTCCAGCGACTGCTTCTCCGCCTCCAGACTGGCGATCTGCCGTTCGAGCTGTCCGACTTCCTTGACGAGTGGCCGACGCTGCGCGAGCCGCGCCTGCCGTTCGATTTCGGCGGCCTCACGGCGAGCACGCCGGGCACCCCGGTCCACGTCGTCAGTCACGCTTGCAACAGTCGCCCCCTCGCGGGTCCGGCGTTCGGCGAGCCACGCGAGGTAGTCGTCCACGTCGCCATCGAATTCGGCCGCGTGGCCATCCGCCACCAGCAGGAAACCATCGCAAACGGTGCGCAGCAGCGCGCGGTCGTGGGAGACCAGCACCAGGCTGCCCTCGTATTCGGCCAGCGCCCGCGTCAAGGCGTGCCGCATCTCGAGATCGAGGTGGTTGGTCGGCTCGTCGAGCAGCAGCAGGTTCGGTCGCCGCCGTACGATCAGCGCGAGTGCGAGGCGCGAGCGTTCGCCGCCGGAGAACGTGCCGATCGGCGTGTCCGCCATGGCGCCGCGAAAGTCGAAACGGCCGAGATAACTGCGCAGCTCGAGCTCGCGCGTTTTCGGTTCCTCGAGCGCGAGGTGCCTGAGCGGCGATTCGTCGGGCCGCAGCAGCTCGAGCTGGTGCTGAGCGAAATACCCGATCGCGAGGCCGTGCCCTTCGACGCGGCGACCGGCGAGCGGGGCCAGTTCGCCGGCGATCACCTTGATCAGCGTGGACTTGCCGGCACCGTTGGCACCCAGCAGGCCAAGGCGCGCGCCCGGCCGCAGCGTCAGTTGCACCCGCTCGAGCACGGTGCGATCCGGGTACCCGAGAACCGCGTCCTCGAGCGTCAACAACGGGGAAGGCGCGCGCGCTGGTGCCGGGAACTCGAAATCGAAAGGCGCGTCGACGTGGGCTGGCGCGATCCGCTCGAGCCGGTCGAGCGCCTTGAGCCGGCTCTGCGCCTGGCGCGCCTTCGTGGCCTTGGCACGGAACCGCGCGATGAACTGCGTCATGTGCGCGATCTCGCGCTGCTGCTTCTGGTACATCGACTCCTGCGCCGCCAGGCGTGCGGCGCGCTGTTCCTCGAAGGCCGAGTAGTTGCCCGCATACAGCGTCAGCCGGCCCGCCTCGATGTGCGCGACGTGGCTGACGCAGCCGTCGAGGAAATCGCGATCGTGCGACACGACGAGCAGCGTGCCGCGGTAGGCCGCCAGCCAGCGTTCGAGCCAGACGACCGCATCGAGATCGAGGTGGTTGGTCGGCTCGTCGAGCAGCAACAGGTCCGCGCGACTCAGCAGCGCGCGTGCGAGGTTCAGGCGCATGCGCCAGCCGCCGGAGAAATCGGCGACCGGTCGCTCGAGGTCGGCCGACGAGAATCCGAGCCCGTGCATCATGGTGGCCGCGCGCGAACGCGCCGCGTAGCCGTCGACCGCTTCGAGCCGGCCGTGCAGCTCAGCAAGCGCATGGCCGTCGTGGGCCCGGTCGGCTGCCGCGAGCCGGCGCTCGATATCGCGCAACTCCTCGTCGCCGTCCAGCACGTAGTCGATGGCCGCCTGGTCGAGTGCCGGCGTTTCCTGCCCGACGGTCGCGATCCGCCAGTCCCGCGGTACCTCGCAGTCACCGGATTCCGGATGCAACTCGCCGCTCAACAGCGCGAACAGGCTCGACTTGCCGCTGCCGTTGGCGCCGACGAGGCCGACGCGCCAGCCTGCGTGCACCTGCAGGTCCGCGTTCTCGATGAGGCGCCGCGCGCCGCGCGCGAGCGAGAGTTGCCTGAGCAGGATCAAGGGTCGAGCGCCGTCAGATGGGCGGACCGGGCATTCTAGCCGTTCGCCGCCACGATCGCGGTTGCCATGCGGCCGCGGCCGGAATCCGGCACAATTTGCGCCCTTGCGCACGGCCGATCCCGCCGTGCGGACCCATGGAGACCCAAAGCCGATGCCGTCGACGCGCCGATTCCCGATCCCGTCCCGCCGCATGGCCAGCCACTGGCTGGCAGTGCTGCTCGTATCCGCTCCCGTCATCGCGCTTGCACAGACGACGCCCGCCGTGTCGACGATCGTGGCTTTCAGCAACTCGCAACCGAACGCGGCGCCCGTGCGTGGACCGGACGGAGCGCTCTACGGCACGACCTCGGCCGCGAGCAGCATCGTCGGGGGGCTGATCTACCGTGCCGAGGTGGACGGGACCGCCATCGTCACGCTGCATCAGCTGACCATCAACGAAGGCTACAGCCCGGTTGGCGGCCTGGTCCTCGGCAGCGACGGGAGCCTGTACGGGACGACCAGCATCGGTGCGCTGACCGAGGCCAACACGGCGGGTACGGTCTACCGGATACAACCGGACGGTACCGGGTTCACGATCCTGCATCGGTTCCAGACCTACTCCGCGGCGAACCAGGCAGGAAGCGCCATCAACGCCGACGGCGCCAATCCGGAGACCGAACTCGTCGAGGGCAACGACGGATTCCTATATGGCATCACGCGCGCCGGCGGCAGCAACGGCACCGGAGTCATCTTCAAGATTTCCAAGCAGGGCACCGGTTTCACAGTCCTCCACACGTTCGGCCCGATCACGTCCGCGGTCAACGCGGTCCCGGTGCTCAACGCAGACGGCATTGGCTCGACGAGCCCGCTGCTCGCCGGGGCCGACGACTACTTCTACGGCACGGCCGCCAACGGCGGACCGAGCGGCAACGGCACGATCTTCCGCGTGCGCTTCGACGGCACGGGCTTCGAGGTCCTGCACGAATTCACGGCGCTGGTCCAGTCGGATGCCTCGACGCTGCAGGTCAATGAGGATGGTGCGACTCCGATTGCGGGCCTGACCGACGGTCAGGACGGCCGGTTCTACGGCGTGACCAACCTCGGCGGCGCGCTCGGCAATGGCGGCGTCTATGCGATCGATCCCGTCAGCGGTGTTTTCACCGTGCTGCACGATTTCGATGGCTTCAAGGGTGCGCGTCCCACCGGCGAGTTGTCGCTTGCCCGGGATGGCAAACTGTATGGCACCACGGCGACCGGAGGCACGAACGCAGCTGGGACCGTGACCACCGCGGGGACGATCTACTCGATCGCCCGCGACGGCACCGGGTTCACGAGCCTGCTGAGCCTGGACGGGTCGGATGGTTCGACGCCGACCGGCCGCCTGCTGCAACTCAACGACACCAACTTCGTGGGCGTGGCGCAGGGCGGCGGACGCTGCAGCCAGGGCACGTTATTCCAGTTCAGCCTGACGGGTGCCGAGGTCAACGGCATCACCAATTGTGGCCAGCGCCGCAACAGCGGCAGCGGATCGATGACGCCGGGCCTGCTGCTGCTCCTCGGAGCGCTCGGCCTCGCGCGTCGCACGCGAACGACCTGACCGGCTGCGTCGCAGGAGAGCGTTCGATGGCGGAGTCCCGACTGCATCACCGCACCTGCTCGATCTGCGAGGCGATGTGCGGAATCGTCATCGAGCACCGCGACGGCGAGATCCTGTCGATCAAGCCGGACCGGGCGGATGTGCTGAGTCGTGGTCACATCTGCCCCAAGGCGCTGGCGCTCAAGGACATCCACGAGGACCCGGACCGCTTGCGGCAGCCGCTCAGGCGCACCGCGACGGGCTGGGAGACCATCTCGTGGGCTGCAGCCTTCGACGAAGTCGAGCGTCGCGTTGCCGGCATCCGCGACCAGCACGGCCACGATGCAGTCGCGATCTACGCGGGCAATCCGACGGTGCACAACCTCGGCGCGATGCTGCACGTCGGTAACTTCATCCGCGCCGTGCGGACGCGCAACCTGTACTCGGCGACGAGCGTGGACCAGTTGCCACACATGGTCGCGTCGCACGCGATGTTCGGGCACCAGTTCCTGATCCCGGTCCCCGACGTGGATCGCACGCAGCTGTTCGTCTGCATCGGCGGCAATCCGGTGGCGTCCGGCGGATCGATCATGGGGGCCCCCGGCTTTGCGAAGCGCATCGAGGCGCTGCAGGCACGGGGAGGGCGATTCATCGTCGTCGATCCGCGACGCACAGAATCGGCCGAAGTGGCGGACGAGTGGCTGCCGATCCGCCCGGGCACGGACGTGTTCCTGCTGCTCGCGCTGCTGCACGAGGTGTTCTCGTCCGGGCGGGTCTCACTGGCGCACCTCGAGCCGCACGCCACGGGCATCGATGCATTGCGGACGGCCGTGCTGGGCTTCGGCACCGCGTCGCTCGCCGCGCGCTGCGGCGTCCCGGTCGAGCGCATTCAGTCACTGGCACGACAACTGTGCGACGAGCCGCGCGCGCTGGTGTATGGGCGCGTCGGCGCCTGCACGCAGGAATTCGGCGGATTGTCGCTCTGGCTGATCTATTGCCTGAATGCGCTCACCGGCCATCTCGATCGCGTGGGCGGCATGATGTTCGCCGAGCCAGCGGTGGACCTCACGCGTGCCTACGGTTCCAAGGGCCACTACGACAAGTTCCGCTCACGAGTGCGCGGACTGCCGGAATTCGGCAACGAGTTGCCGGTGGCGACGCTCGCGGAAGAGATCCTGACAGACGGGGCCGGGCGGATCCGGGCGCTACTGACGTTCGCGGGCAACCCGGTCCTCTCGACGCCGAACGGACGGCAACTCGACCGGGCGCTCGCCGGGCTCGACTTCATGGTGTCGATCGATCCGTACCTCAACGAAACGACCCGGCACGCCCACCTGATCCTGCCGCCGGCGAGCCCGCTCGAGCGCAGCCACTACGACATCGCGCTGAGCGGCTTCGCCGTGCGCAACGTGGCCAGGTACTCGCCACCCCTGTTCGAGAAACCAGCGGGCGCGCTGCACGATTGGGAAATCCTGTCGGAACTGACACGGCGGCTCGACACGAGCGCAGGGACCGGCCAGGTGTCGGCGCAGATTCGCCACTGGATCGCGGCGCGGCTCGGGCCCGAGGGGCAACTCGACCTGATGCTGCGTACCGGCGCCTACGGCGCCGAGTACCGAGGCTGGACGAAACTGCTCGCCGCATTGCCTGGCCTCGGCGCGCTGCGCCGGCTGCTCGCGGCCCCGCACCGCAAGCCGCGGGGCTTGAGCCTCGGTGCGCTGCGCGCTGCCCCGCACGGCATCGACCTCGGGCCGCTGGAGCCTGGCTTGCCGCGTCGACTGGCGACGCAGGATCGGCGGGTGCAACTCGCTCCCGAAAACTGTTTGAGGGACCTCGCTCGTGCAGCAGATGCGTTGCACCGGTCGCCGCCGGAGTTGGTGCTGATCGGCCGCCGGCACGTGCGCAGCAACAATTCCTGGCTGCACAACAGCCAGCGGCTCGTGAAGGGCAAGCCGCGCTGCACGCTGATGATCCATCCCGACGATGCCTCGAGCCGTGGCGTCGCCGATGGCGCCACGGTCCGACTGCGGTCGCGCGTGGGCGAGGTCGA
>Ga0316605_10000646_pt1 | contig 22993 bp, 17 predicted proteins | sample OWC_soil_day20_n_FD_207666 | JGI IMG/M metagenome (GOLD analysis project Ga0316605, IMG submission 207666) | Wetland soil microbial communities from Old Woman Creek delta, Ohio, United States - OWC_soil_day20_noCT | ecosystem: Environmental > Terrestrial > Soil > Wetlands | place: USA: Ohio...
TGGGTATCCGCTGAGAATTCGTTGAGCAAGCGCGGGATTATACCGGTTCAACCTGTCTGGAGAGGCGATGAGGGCGAAGCTGAGAAGTTGTCTGGTGGTTTTTGGCCTGTTGGCGGCGTGGACCGCAGGTGCGGTGCCGAATGCCGTGGTGGACGCCGTGCAGGCGCCGGCCTGGGTCGAGCGCGGCGGGCGGACGTTGCCGCTGGCGCCCGGCATGGAGCTGCACAATCGCGACCGCGTGCTGACCGGCAGCGGTGCCCGCGCCATTGTCCAGTTGGCCGACGGCAGTGCCGTCAAGCTGGGCGAAAACGTCAGTGTTGCGGTCAACGCCATGCAGCAGGGTGAAAACGGCGTGTTCAGCGCGGCGCTCGATGTCGCCAAGGGCGCCTTCCGGCTGACCACTGACCTCTTTCGCAAATACCAGACGCAGCGGGCGATCAATGTGCGTACCGGCGCGGTGACCATCGGCATTCGCGGCACCGACCTGTGGGGGCGCTCGAACGAGGAAAAGGATTTTGTCTGCCTGCTCGAGGGCAAGATCGCGGTCAGCCACCCGCTGGGCGAACCGGCCGAGCTGAGCGAGCCGCTCCAGTTCTACGGCGCCGACAAGGGGCAGGCGCCGGGGCCGGTGGCGGTGGCCGACCGGGCCCAGGTTTACCAATGGGCGCTGGAAACCGAATTGCAGTACGCGGCAGGCACCCGGCAGCCGGACGGGCGCTGGACGCTGCGCTACGGCCTGTTCGACGAGCCGGAAACGCTGGCCCTCTATGACCGCTTTCAGGCTGCCGGTTACGCGGTCAAGGTCCGACCGGTGCGCGCCGACGGCGGCTATTTATTCGAAGTGCGCCTGGGGCAACTGGTCAGCGAGCGCGAGGCACGCGGGCTGGCCGACCGGTTGCAGCGGGAATTGCAGCTACCAACGCACCTACCCGCCGCCACCATCAGCCGGCATTAGCGCCGCGCCCGCTCAGGCTGCTTTGCGGGCGTAGATGTTGTCCCAGGTGTTTTGCCACAGGCGGTAGGTGCTCTGGGCAGCCATCAGCGACAACAGCGACATCCGGCTCTGGTGATGCCACATCCAGGACAGACGGGGGGCCGGGGTCAGGCTGTATTGCGGGGCGTCGCCAACTTCATCTTCGACGATGGCCAGGAAGCGCTCGACGCACAGGCCCCAATATTCGGAACCTTCCGCCTTGCCGAGCAGGTACTCGGTTTCGGACAGGGCGCGGCGCCACAACTTCAGGGCCAGTTCGTCACTGATGCCGGCCTTGCGGGCGATCCAGGGCAGGATCTTGGGAGCGTTCATACTGGTTTTCATGCTGCTACTCCTTTTACTGCGTGGCGATAACCACTTGCTGTTTTGATTGCCTTGTGGGCTTTAAGTTTTGTGCACTGCAATATATTTTTTGGCAAGTATACTGCTGCTTTTTCCATGGCGGACGCAAAAGTCTTGTAACCAATTGTTGCGTTGCACAATTACAACAAATTGGTAAGACCATTTGTCCGTGAGGGAAATTTCGGCGGCTATTCTACGCCTTTAGTAATAGATTTTGGATTAATTTATGTCAGATTTACTGGCCAACCTGAACCCCCCGCAACTCCAGGCGGTGACCCTGCCGCCGGTCCACGGCCTGATCCTGGCCGGGGCCGGCAGCGGCAAGACGCGGGTGCTGACCACGCGCATCGCCTGGCTGATGTCGACCAACCAGGTCGGGCCGCATGGCATCCTGGCCGTGACCTTCACCAACAAGGCGGCCAAGGAAATGACGGCGCGCCTGGCCGCGCTGGTGCCGATCAACACCCGCGGCATGTGGATCGGCACTTTCCACGGCCTGTGCAACCGCCTGCTGCGCGCCCATTACCGCGAAGCCGGTCTGCCGCAGACTTTCCAGATTCTCGACACGGCCGACCAGCTGGCCATGGTCAAACGTCTGCTGAAAAATTTGAATATCGACGACGAGAAGTATCCGCCGCGCGAGTTGTGCCACTTCATTAACGCCCACAAGGAACAAGGGGTCCGGGCGGCGCAGGCGGAAGCCTACGACAACTACACGCAAAAGCGCGTCGAGCTGTACGCCGAGTACGAAAACCAGTGCAACCGCGAGGGCGTGGTCGATTTCGCCGAACTGCTGCTGCGCTGCTACGAGCTGCTGCAACGGAACGAACCGTTGCGCCGGCATTACCAGGAGCGCTTTCGCTACATCCTGGTCGACGAGTTCCAGGATACCAACAAGCTGCAATACGCCTGGCTGCAATTGCTGGCCGGCGGCGGCGCGAAAGTGTTCGCGGTCGGCGACGACGACCAGAGCATCTACGCCTTCCGTGGCGCCGAGGTCGGCAACATGCGCGACTTCGAGCGCGATTATGCCGGCGACAACATCATCCGGCTGGAGCAGAACTACCGCTCGCACGGCAACATCCTGGCCGCCGCCAACGCGCTGATCAAGAACAACCGCGAACGCCTGGGCAAGAACCTGTGGACCGATGCCGGCGAGGGCGAGCCGATCCGCGCTTTCGAAGGCTATTCCGATCTCGACGAGGCGCGTTTCATCGTCGAGGAAGTCCGCGAACTGGTGCGTGAAGGCGTGCCGCCGACCCAGATCGCGCTGCTCTACCGTTCCAACGCCCAGTCGCGCGTCCTCGAACACGAGCTGTTCGCCAAGGGCGTGCCCTACAAGGTCTATGGCGGCCTGCGCTTCTTCGAGCGCCAGGAAATCAAGCACGCGCTGGCCTATCTGCGCCTGTTGGGCAATCCGGACGACGACACGGCTTTCCTGCGCGTGGTCAATTTCCCGACCCGCGGCATTGGCGCCCGCTCGTTGGAAAACCTGCAAGCCACCGCCCACCAGTTCAATTCCAGCCTGTACAACGCCGCCGCCTCGCTGACCGGCAAGGCAGGCCAGACGGTCGGCGCCTTCATCCGGCTGATCGAAACCCTGCGGGTCGAAACGGAAAAGCTGCCGCTGCCCGAGATCATCGAGCACATCATCGAAAAATCCGGCCTGGCCCAGCATTACCGGGTCGAGAAGGAAGGCCAGGAACGGCTGGAAAATCTCGACGAACTGATCAACGCCGCCGCCACCTTCGTCGACGACGAAGGGGCGATCGGCGAAGGCGGTGCGCTGGCGTCCTTCCTCGCCCACGCCTCGCTGGAAGCGGGCGAACACCAGGCCGGCGAAGGCCAGGAAGCGGTGCAGCTGATGTCGGTGCACGCCGCCAAGGGCCTGGAATTCGACGTGGTATTCATCACCGGCCTGGAGCAGGGCCTGTTCCCGCACGAAAACTCGGTCAACCAGGGGCGCGAAGGGTTGGAGGAAGAACGCCGGCTGATGTACGTCGCCGTCACCCGCGCCCGCCAGCGCCTCTACGTGACCTGCGCCCAGACCCGCATGCTGCACGGCCAGACGCGCTACTGCGTGCCGTCCAGCTTCCTCGAGGAAATCCCGGAAAACCTGTTGAAGAAGCTCAACAAGAAGGCTGAATCGGCGTCGTCCGTGCCGGCCTACGGCTCTTTCGGCGGCGGCTACGCCGAACCGGCGACGGGCGGCCTGCGCATCGGCATGACCGTCGAGCACGCCAAATTCGGCATCGGCGTCATCGTGTCCACCGAAGGCCGGGGAGCGGATGCCCGCGTCCAGGTCAATTTTGGCGGCTGCGGCATGAAGTGGCTGGCGCTGGAATATGCCAAGCTGACGCCGGTTTGAGTGATTCCTGCGGTCGACGGGCCAAAGGAGCCGATTTCCGGAGGCGGGCGCGCTAGATCGGCAGCCGGCGCGGTGATAACCTCCTTGTCTTAGCCAAACGACAACAAGGAGACCCCCATGCCCCACGCCATTCGTATCCATCAGACCGGCGGCCCGGAAGTGCTGCGCTGGGAAGAAGTCGACGTGCCCGCCCCGGCGGCCGGCGAAGCGACCGTGCGCCACGCCGCGGTCGGTCTCAATTTCATCGATACCTATCACCGCACCGGGCTTTACCCGTTGCCGCTGCCGGCTGGGATTGGCCTCGAAGGGGCCGGTGTCGTCGAGGCGGTCGGTGCGGGCGTCACCGAAGTCAAGGTCGGCGACCGCGTCGCCTATGCCGGCGGGCCGGTCGGCGCCTATGCCGAGGTGCGCAATATCCCGGCCCATCGCCTGCTCAAGTTGCCCGACAGCATTGCCTTCGACACCGCGGCGGCGATGATGCTGCAAGGCCTGACTGCCGCCTACCTGCTGCGCCGCACCTACCGCGTGCAGGCCGGCGACGTCGTGCTGATCCACGCGGCGGCCGGCGGCGTCGGGCTGATCGCCTGCCAGTGGGCCAAGGCGCTGGGGGCGACGGTGATCGGCACGGTCGGCTCGGCGGCCAAGGGCGAACTGGCCAAGGCGCACGGTTGCGACCACGTGATCAATTATGCGACCGAGAATTTCACCGCCCGCGTGCGCGAGATTACCGGCGGCGAGGGGGTGCCGGTGGTGTACGACGGCGTCGGCAAGGACACTTTCATGGGTTCGCTCGACAGCCTGCGGCCAATGGGCATGCTGGTCACCTACGGCAATGCCTCCGGCCCGGTGCCGCCGCTCGACCTGTTGCTGCTGTCGCAGAAGGGTTCGCTGTTCGTGACCCGGCCGACCTTGATGAACTACACCGCCAAGCGGGCCGATCTTGAAGCGCTGGGCGCCGAATTGTTCGACATGGTCGGCAGCGGCCGGGTGCGTATCGAGGTCAATCAGCGTTATGCGCTGAAGGATGCGGCGCAGGCCCATCGCGACCTGGAGGCGCGCAAGACCACCGGTTCGACCATCCTGCTTCCATGATGGCCAAGCTCAAGGCCAGCCTGTTGTCGCTGCGCGACCTGGTCGCCACCGCCTGGTGGATCATCCTGCTCGCCGGCATCGGCTTCGCGGTGGCCTATCAGTTCGTCGAGCCGGCACCGCCGAAGAGGATCGTCATCAGCACCGGCAGCGAAAGCGGCGCCTATTACCAGTTCGCCCAGCGCTACGCGACCATCCTGGCCCGCGACGGCATCACGCTCGAAGTGCGCTCGTCGGCCGGTTCCCTGCAGAATATCGAACGCCTGAAAAGCGGCGAGGTGCAGGTCGGCTTCGTCCAGGGCGGCGTCGTGCCGCCGAAGGATGATCCGGATGCCGAGGACGAGTCCGGCCTGCTCTCGCTGGGCAGTCTCTTTTACGAGCCGGTCTGGGTCTTCTATCGCAGCGATACGAGCAACGGCAAGGACCTGACCCGGCTGACCGAGCTGCAGGGCAAACGCATCGCCATCGGCCAGGAAGGCTCGGGCGTGCGCCAGCTGGCGCAGCAACTGCTCGCCGCCAACGACATAACGCCCGGTGATCATCTGGTGCCGCTGGCCGGCCTGCAGGCCGCCGAGGAATTGCAGCAGGGGCGCATCGACGCCGCCTTCATCATCGCCGCCGAATCTGCCCCGGTCGTTCAGGTGCTGATCCGCTCGCCCGGCATCAAGCTGATGAGTTTTGCCCAGGACCGTGCCTACCAGCGCCGTTTCCCCTTCCTGACCAAGCTGACTTTCCCGCGCGGCGTGGCCGACCTAGTGCGCGATTTTCCGCCGGAGGACATCAAGGTGCTGGCCCCGACCGCCAACCTGATCATCCGCGACGACCTGCATCCGGCCTTGCAGACGCTGTTGCTGCGCACGGCCAGCGAGGTACATGGCAAATCCGGCTTCTTCCAGGATGCCGGCGAATTCCCCGCCTACATGGACCAGATGCTGCCGCTGTCACCCGACGCGGCACGCTATTTCAAGTCCGGGCCGCCCTTCCTCCAGCGTTACCTGCCGTTCTGGCTGGCCGTGCTGGTCGACCGGCTGATCGTACTGCTGGTGCCCATCTTCGCGCTGCTGATTCCGTTACTCAAGGTGGCGCCGGCGCTGTACACCTGGCGCGTGCGCTCCAAGGTCTTCCGCATCTACGGCGAATTGCGCTTCCTCGAAGACGACCTGAAAAACCATTTCGACCCGGCCAAGCTGGCCGACTACCGCAGCCGGCTCGATGCGCTCGACGAGGAAGCCAGCCAGTTGCGCGTGCCGCTCGGCTTTACCGACCTGGTCTATACCCTGCGCGAACACGTCAATCTGGTGCGCAGCATTCTCAGCAAGAAAGAATCTTCGGCATGAAAGCCTTTCTCGTCGCCAATCCCAAGGGTGGTTCCGGCAAGAGCACGCTGGCCACCAACCTGGCCGGCTATTTCGCCTCGAAGCGCCATGAGGTGATGCTGGGCGACATCGACCGCCAGCAGTCGTCGCGCGATTGGCTGGGCATCCGGCCGTTCGAGCTGCCGAGCATCGACACCTGGGACATTGGCCACGACAATATCGCCCGGCCGCCGAAGGGCACCACCCACGTCGTGCTCGACACGCCGGCCGGGTTGCACGGCAAGATGCTGGAGAAGGTGCTGAAGCTGTCGACGCGGGTCATCGTGCCGGTGCAACCGTCGATGTTCGACATGCTGGCGACCCGCCATTTCCTGACCGAGTTGCTGTCGGAAAAGGCCGTGCGCAAGGGCAAGGCCGATGTCGCGGTGATCGGCATGCGGGTCGATGCGCGGACCCGCGCCGCCGCCGACCTGGAAAAATTCTTTGCCACCTTCGACCTGCCGGTGCTCGCTTATCTGCGCGATACTCAGGTCTATGTGCAGGCGGCGGCCGCCGGCATGACCGTTTTCGATCTGCCGCGCTCGCGCGCCGAACGCGACCTGGAGCAGTGGCGGGCGATCATCGATTGGGCGGAAGCCGAAGTCTGAGCCAGCAGTTCGGTCGATGCCTGCGGTCGACCGGGAAAATCGGCCGTATTTCGTGCCTTCAGGGCGTCTTGCGCTGGGTGACGGCCAGCCAGTGCAGCAGGGTTTCGAACAGCTTGTCCGGGTCGACCGGTTTCGAGACGTGGCCGTTCATGCCGGCGGCCAGGCAGCGCTGCTTGTCGTCGTCGAAGGCATTGGCGGTCACCGCCAGGATCGGCGTTTCCCGGTAGCCGGCCAGCTGGCGAATGGCGGCGGTGGCGGCCAGGCCGTCCACGCCCGGCATCTGGACGTCCATCAGGATCAGGTCGTAAGGGGTGTGGCGGGCCAGTTCGATCGCCTGTTCGCCGCTGTCGGCGAGATCGACTTCGAGGCCGGCCTCCTCGTGCAGCAGTTCGAAGGCGACTTCCTGGTTGATCGGCTCGTCTTCGACCAGCAGCAGGCGGCAGTGCCGATAGTGCTGGCGCAGCACGCTCTCCGGGGTCGGTGCCGCTTCCTTGCCGTGGCTGACCGGCGCGCTGACCGGCGTCGGACCGGCTAGGCCGAGCCGCATGCTGATCCAGAAACTGCTGCCCTCGCCCTCGCGGCTGAACATGCCGACTTCGCCGCCCATCAACTGGGCCAGGTGCTTGTTGATGGCCAGGCCGAGGCCGGTGCCGCCAAAGCGCCGGGTGGTCGAGCTGTCGGCCTGTTCAAAGGCGTGGAACAGGTTGCCCTGCTTGTCCGGCGCGATGCCGATGCCAGTATCGGTAACGGTAAAGCGCAGCAGACAGTCGCTGGCCGTCTGTTCTAGGACTTCGCCGCGCAGCGTGATCTGGCCGCTGGTGGTGAATTTGAGGGCGTTGCCGACATAATTGAGCAGGCACTGGGCGATGCGGGTCTTGTCGCCGACCAGGTGCTCCGGCAGCTCGGCGATGTCGACGTGGTAGCCGATGCCCTTGGCGCGCAACGGGTCGGCCAGCAGCGAGCCGATGTTGCCGACGACTTCGCTCAGCGAGAACGGCAGACGTTCGAGCTGGACTCGTCCGGCCTCGATCTTGGACAGGTCGAGGATGTCGTTGATGATGGCCAGCAGGTGGTCGGCGGCGCCCTGCATCTTGTGGATGCGCTGGCGCTGGCCGTCGCTGATCGAGTCCTTGAGCAGCAGGTGGGAGAGACCGATGATGGCATTCATCGGGGTGCGGATCTCGTGGCTCATGTTGGACAGGAAGGCGCTCTTCGCCAGGCTGCCGGCCACCGCCTCCTGGCGGGCGGCCTCCAGTTGGGCGGTGCGTTCGGCGACCATGGATTCGAGATGCTGGCCGTAGTCGGCCAGTGCCTGCTCGGCCTTGACCCGTTCGGTGATGTCGCGGGCGGTCATGATCAGACAGTCGGTGTTGCCGATCCGCTTGGCTTCCAGCGACAGCAAGGCCGGGAAGATCTCGCCGTTTTGTCGGCGGAACAGCGTTTCGTGATTGAGCAGGCGGCTGTTGTCGCCCAGTGCATCGAGCATGGCCTGCCGGCAGCCGGCGTCGCCCCAGGTGCCCAAATCGCTGGAGCTGCGGCCGATAACCTCGGTCGGCGGATAGCCCATGATCCGGGTAAAGGCCTCGTTGACTTCGAGGAAACGGCCGCTGTTGCGTTCGGTGATGGCGATCAGATCCGGCGAGTTGCGGAAGATGGTCGAGAATTTCTGTTCGGATTGCTGCAAGGCCTGATCGAGGAGATTTCGCTGCTCGATGGCCTCGGCCATGTGGTTGAAAGTGCGGCCCAGGCTGCCCAGTTCGTCGTCGCCGTACACCGGGGCGCGTTCGGTGTAGTGGCCGGCGGCGATGGCGTCGGCCGTTTGCTGGAGCTGGCCAAGGCGGCGGATGACGACCCGGTTGAGGAAGAAGCCGAGCAGGAGCAGCAGCGCCAGGTAGCCGAACAGGCGGAAGGTGAAGCGTCCGTACCAGGCGCTCAATTCGCGCTGGCGGACGGTTTCGGTCGGCAGCTTGATGCTCAGCACGCCGCGCAGGTCGCCAACCTGGTAATCGTAGGCGGCGTCGTAGGCGGTGGCCACCGAGGCCGGGGCATTCTCGCGTGCTCCGTGGCAGGTCAGGCAGTAGGCCTCGACCCAGATCGGGGTGGTGTAGTGATAGAAGGATTGGCCGTTCCGGCCGGAAATTTCGCTGAGTCTCTCCTTCTCCTGCGGGTTGGCGCGAAACCAGGCAATCGCCTTTAGTTCGTCGGCGTCGGCCTGGTTGGCCGGGTTGCGCGGGCGGTCGGAGACATTGTTGAAGAACAGGCCATCCTGGTTCCAGTTGGGGAAGTCCTGCGAGATCCGGAGCATGGCGTGGGCCGGCAGGAAACCGAGGGTCTTGTCGTCGAGCGGCAGGCCGCTGTCGAGAAACTGCTGGTGATAGACCCGGCGGGTGGCCATCAGGATGCCGCGGATGTCCTTGGCGTCGCGCAGCAATTCCTCGCGAATGCTGCGGTCGACATTGCGGTAGCCGGAAAAAGCATCGACCACGACGATGAGGGCGATCACCGCCGAACAATAAAGCCAGATTTTCTGTTTGAGCTTCATCGGTCGAATACTTGCTCGATCAGTCGATCTCCAGGTCGGTCAGGGCGCCGCGCTCGTCGGCGAAAGTGTCGCGAATCTTGACCACCTGGGGCAGCACGGCGTGCAGGGCGGGGATCAGGGTCGGGTCGAAATGCTTGCCGGCCTGGGCGTTCATGTACTGCATCGATTCGTCGAGCGAGTAGGCCGGCTTATAGGGGCGCTCGGAGAGCAGCGCGTCGAGCACGTCGGCGATGGCGACGATGCGCCCGGCTAACGGGATGCGCGCTCCGGTCAGCCCGGCCGGGTAGCCGCTGCCATCCCATTTCTCGTGGTGGGTGAGGGCGATGCTGTGGGCGGTGGATAGCAGCTCGTCGTCGTGGTCGCCGATGATTTCAGAACCCATGCGCGGATGCTGGCGCATGATGTCCCACTCGGCCGCGTCGAGCCGGCCGGGCTTGAGCAGGATGCTGTCGGGGACGCCGAGTTTGCCGATGTCGTGCATCGGGGCGGTGTTGAACAGGATGTCCAGCGAGCGTTCGCCGAGACCGGCGGCGGCGCCGATCAGCCGGGTGTAGTGGCTCATCCGGATGACGTGGTTGCCGGTCTCGTTGTCCTTGAACTCGGCGGCGCGGCCGAGCCGGCGGATGATCTGGCTGCGTGAGGTGAGTAGTTCGCGGGTGCGCTGGTCGACCATGCGTTCCAGTTCGCGGTTCTGGTCGTAGAGGGCGAGGTGGGTCTTGACCCGGGCCAGCACGATGGGCGGGCTGACCGGCTTGGTGATGTAGTCGACGGCGCCGATCTCGAAGCCCAGGCGCTCGTCTTCCATTTCGCTCATGGCGGTGACGAAAATGACCGGGATCTTGCGCCGGTCCGGGTTGGACTTCAGGCGGCGGCAGACTTCGTGGCCGGATAGGCCGGGCATCATGATGTCGAGCAGGATGAGGTCGGGCGGCGTGTCGGAATAGACGATACGCAATACCTTCTCGCCATTGTTGGCCACTTTCACGACATAATCATTTTCCAGAATCGACTTCAGCAGCTCGATGTTCTCGGGCATGTCGTCCGCGACCAGGATGGTTTGCCGGCTTCTTAGATCGATCATCAGCAATCTCCTCTTATGTTGGGAGGATAATCCTGTAACAGTTTAACCTGCAAGCTCAACCTTGCCGGGCCTTGTCAGCCAGCTCGTGGTCGGAGTCGGCGAAGCGCCGGGCGATGGCGTGAAATTCCTCGGCGTTGGCCAGGAAGGCGTCGACGATATCCGGGTCGAAATGGCGGCCGCGCCCGTCGCCAATGATGGCCAGCGCCTCGGCGTGCGGCATCGCTTCCTTGTAGACCCGGCGGCTGATCAGCGCGTCATAGACATCGGCCACCGCCATCAGACGGGCCGAAATCGGAATGGCGTCACCGGCCAGACCTTCCGGGTAACCGGAACCGTCCCATTTTTCCTGGTGGCTACAGGCGATTTCCTTGGCGCAATCGAGGTAGGGCACCGCCATGCCGAGCTGGGCCTCGGCGTGCAGGATGGCGGCGCGACCCAGCGTGGTGTGGGTCTTCATGATCTCGAACTCCTCCGGCTCGAAGCGGCCGGGTTTCAACAGGATGCGGTCGGGAATGCCGACCTTGCCGATATCGTGCAGCGGCGCCGATTTGAACAACAGGTCGATCTGGCTGTCGCTCAGGTAATCGCTGAAGCGCGGGTGGTGCTTCAGTCGTTCGGCCAGCACCCGGATGTAATGCTGGGTGCGCCGGATGTGGTTGCCCGTCTCGTTGTCGCGGGTTTCGGCCAGCGAGGCCATGGCCAGGATGGTGACGTCCTGGATGGCCTGGACTTCGCGGGTGCGGCGGGCGACCTCCTGTTCGAGATAGGCGTTCTGGTCGCGCAGGAAATCGGCGCTGGCCTTCAGTTGCAACTGGGCCTTGATCCGGGCCAGCACGATGGGCGGGCTGATCGGCTTGGTGATGTAGTCCACGGCACCCAGGTTGAGCCCGGCTTCCTCGTCCTCCTGGGCGGCCATCGCGGTCAGAAAGATGACCGGGATGTCGCGCGTCGCCGGGTTGGCCTTCAGGCGGCGGCAGACTTCGTGGCCGTCCATCTCGGGCATCATGATGTCGAGCAGCACCAGGTCAGGGGGGCTGTCGCCGCCGGCGATGCGCAAGGCCTTGTCGCCGTTGTTGGCGACCTTGACGACATAATGATCCTTGAGCAGCCCCGAGAGTAGCGAGAGATTGTCCGGTGTGTCGTCGACGACCAGTACGGTGGGCTTTTGGCTGAAATCGAGCAGGTTGTCCATGGTTCATCCCTCTTCGACGACGGCCCGGATCTGGGCAAGCGCCGCTTCAAAATCAAAATTGCCGATGGAGCGCGCCACGTCCGGGAAGGCCACGCCCAGCGCCTGGCGCAGCAGCTCGCGCTGGTCGCCGAGCAGGTCGGCGGCTTCCGAATTGTCGTCGGCGAGGAGGGCGATCAGGCGATCGACCACTGCGCGCATTTCTTCCGGCGGATAGAGTTGGCTGCCCCCGGCTGCCTCTGGTTCGGGCAGGCGTTGCTCAAGCGCGACGATCAGGGCGGCGAGCGGGGCGCTCAGGGCGGCAAGCCGGGCGTCGATGTCGGGGCGCGGCAATTGCCGGTGGATGGCGTCTTCGAGGGTGCTGGCCAGGGCCGGCAGTTCGCTGGCGCCGATATTGCCGGCCACGCCGCGCATGGTATGGGCCAGGCGTTCGGCGGTGGCCTGGTCGGCGTTGTCGAGGGCGGCGCTGATGGCCTCGCCGGTATTCCTTTGGCCGGCGATGAACTTGCGCAGGATCGACAGGTAGTTGGCTTCCTTGCCGAGCACGCGGCGCAGGCCAGCGGCCGGGTCGAGACCGGGCAGGTCGGCGAGCAGTTCGGCCAGATGCAGGCTGTCGGCCGGCGGTGTCGGGGGCGGCGCGGTCGCCGCCGCACCGAGGCCGGGGCGCGGCCGTATCCATTGTTGCAGGGCGGCGCGCAGTTCGGCCGGTTCGATCGGCTTGGCGACGTGGTCGTTCATGCCGGCGGCCAGGCATTTGTCGCGGTCGCTGCTCATCGCGTTGGCGGTCATTGCCACCACCGGCAGGTCGCGCCAGCGCTCCTGCGCACGGATGGCGCGGGTGGCGGCGAGGCCGTCCATGACCGGCATCTGCATGTCCATCAGTACCAGGTCGTAGTCGGCGCTGGCCAGGCGCTCGAGGGCGATGCCGCCATGCTCGGCGATATCGACGACGAAACCCTCGGCCTTCAGCAGTTCGGCGCCGACTTCCTGGTTCAGCTCGTTGTCCTCGACCAGCAGGATGCGAGCGCCGGACAGCGCGCTCAGCGCCGGCGAGGCGACGGGTTCGGGAGCCTCGCGCCGGCCTTCGTCGATGTCGCCGAACAGCTGGGCGACGGTATCGAACAGCAGCGAGGCATTGACCGGCTTGATCAGCACGTCCTTGATGCCGGCTTCCTCGGCCTGGCGGAGCACTTCCTCGCGGCCATAGGCGGTGATCATGATGCAGTGCGGGGCGTGGGCGAGGCGGCCATCGCCCAGCCGGCGGGCCACTTCGATGCCGTCCATGCCGGGCATCTGCCAGTCGAGGAGGAGTATGGTGAAGGGCCGGCCGGCTTTTTCCGCATCGACCAGGGCTTCGAGGGCCGACGGGCCGTCGGCCGCTTCGCTGACCACAAAGCCCATGTTGAGCAGCAGGTCGGCGATGACGGCACGCGCCTGGGCGTTGTCGTCGACCACCAGCACCGGCTGGCCGCGCACGTCCTCGGCCAGCGGCCGGCGGCGCTTGGCCTCGCTGGCCAGGCCGAGGCGGGCGGTGAACCAGAAGGTGCTGCCCTGGCCTTCGACGCTGTCGACGCCGACTTCGCCACCCATCAGTTCGGCCAGTTTCTTGCTGATCGCCAGGCCGAGGCCGGTGCCGCCGTATTTGCGCGTGGTCGAGGTGTCGGCCTGCTGGAAGGACTGGAACAGGCGGCCCATGGCTTCGGCGCTGAGGCCGATGCCGGTGTCGCGCACGCTGCCGCGCAGCAACACCTCGGTCGCGGTCTTTTCCAACACGCGCAGCTGGACGACGATTTCCCCCTGTTCGGTGAACTTGACCGCGTTGTTGGCGTAGTTGATCAGGATCTGGCCGAGGCGCAGCGGGTCGCCGACCAGCTGGGTCGGCACATCGGGGGCGATGTCGAAAATCAGTTCGAGGCCCTTGGCGGCCGTCTTGTCGCCGATCAGATTGGCGACGTTTTCGAGCACTTTGTCGAGGTCGACCGCAGCATGTTCGATGCTCAGGCGGCCGGCCTCGATTTTCGAGAAATCGAGGATGTCGTTGATGATGCCGAGCAGGTGCTGGCCGGATTGCTGCACCTTATGCAGGTAGTCGCGTTGGCGGGCGCTGAGTTCGGTTTTCAGCAGCAGATGGGAGAGGCCGATGATGGCATTCATCGGGGTGCGGATTTCGTGGCTCATGTTGGCCAGGAAATCGGATTTCATCCGGGTTGCCTCTTCGGCAGCGGCCTGGGCGTCCTTCAGCGGCGTGATGTCGACGATGACACCGATCAGCCCGCCGGGGCGGCCGTCGGCGAGCGGGAAGCCGCTCACCGAGTAGAGGCTGTGATGGAGGTTGCCATCGGCGTAACGCAGGGTGGTTTCGCGCTGTACCGTCAGGTTGTCGGTGATGCTCGCCATGTCCTCGGCATGATAGGCAGCCCGGTCGGCCTCCGGCAGGAAGTCGAGTTCGAGCACGGTCTTGCCGATCATGGCCTGCCGGGTAATGCCGAAGGCCATCTCGTAGGCCCGGTTGCAGCCGAGGAAACGGCCATCGGCCCCCTTGAAGAAAATGGGGTTGGGGATGGTGTCGATCAGCCCTTCCTGGAACAGCAACTGGTCGGCCAGCGCCTGCTCGGCCTGCTTGCGCTCGGTAATGTCCAGCCAGTAACCGTTCCAGGCCAGGCTGCCGTCGGTGAGGGTTTGTACCATCGAGCGGGTTTCGATCCAGCGGGTACCCCCCTCCGGGGAAAGCACGCGGCAGACCAGATCGGTGTTCTGGCGGGCCGCCAGCATGCCGGCGATGAGTGTCCGGGCATTTTCCCGGTCTTCCGGGTGAACGTGGGTCCAGCGCAATTCCGGGTCGGCCAGCAGGTCGAGGTGGGAATAGCCCCAGATGTCGATGGCCTTGGTGCTGATGAAGCGGAAGCCGCCGTCACCGTCCTGGTCCACCTCGTAGCGGAAAACGGCACAGGGCAGCGAGTCGGCCAGATCCATCATCAGCCGCCGTGACCACTCGGCGGCCACCTTGGCCTTTTCCAGTTGCTCGGTGCGCTCGACGACGCGGGCTTCCAGCGTGCTGTTGGCTTCCTCCAGTTCCCAGGTTTTCCACAGCAATTCCTCGCGCATGGTTTCCTGGGCGGCGGCCAGCGCCCGTACTTCGCGCCAGGGGGCGTCTACCTTGATCGGTTCGCTCAATTCCAGGCGGCCAATGCGGGCGCTTTCCTGCGCCAGTTGTTCGAGCGGGGCGGTGAACCGGTCGGCCAGGCGAACGGCGCCCCAGACGCCGATCAGCAGCGAGACGCTGGCCAGGGCAAGCAGCACGAAGAGATCGCGGGCGTCGCCCGGAATGAAATCGGCGCGCGGCGCCATCATGCCCAGCCAGACCGGGTGGTTGCCCAGACTGATCTGGCGGAAGAGGCTGAACCAGTCTTGGTCGGCCACCTGGAAACGGGTGAGCTGGTGGTCGTTGCGGTTGCTCCGCTGCCACAGGCGGACGCCTTCGCTGAACGCGGCGACGCCGCTTTCCCCGGCATCCTTGAGCACGACCTGCTTGATGCCGTCGTCGCTGGCGAAGCGCGGGTCGCGCGGCACGGCCAGCACCTTGCCAGCGTCGTCGACGATGCCGGCCATGCCGTGCAGTCCGGCCGTCTGGCGGGCGGTGAAGTGCGACAGGTCGAGCAGCTTGACGTCGTGGGCCAGGATGAAGCGGCTGCCGTCGGCGGCGCGCCAGCGCGAGGCGGCAGTAATGCCGGGTTCCTTGGTGGTGAAGAAAATGTAGGGTTCGGTCCAGGCGATCTGCTGCGTATCGGGCATGGCCATCGCCGCCTTGAACCAGGGGCGGGTGCGGGCGTCGTAGCCGATTTCGCGCATTTCGACCTTTTCAATGACGTATTCCGCGCTCCAGGTGATCCACCAGGATTGCTTGCCCCACAGGTCGGGGTGGCTGATCCGGTTGACCCATTTGCCGTCCGGGGTCAGCAGTAACAGGATTTCCTGGCCGCTTTCGTGGGCGAAGATGACTGACGAGATTTCCGGATGATTGGCGATCATCGGGAAGAAGAATTCGTTGAAATGGTGCAGCCGGGAATGATCCAGGCTGCCCTGTTCGCCCCAGTGGCGGCTGGTGTTCAGGGTGATCTCGACGCTTTGCAGCAGACGCTGCACCCGTGCCTCGAGCTGCTCGGCGGCTTGTCCGAGCTGGGCCTCGGCCAGTTTGTCCACGGTCGGCGCGGTGAGTAGCAGGTAGACGCTGCCCGAGAAGAGGACGAGAACGAGCAGGATTTGCAGAAAACTGCGAACGACAAGGCTGCGGCGGATGGAGGGTTCGGTCATGTCCGGCCTGTGACGGATGGGGCGAAACGGGCAGCCTGCCGGTGGTCGGGCGGGGCGTTCCAATGACGTCGTGCTGACGCCCATTCTTGACCGATGCCATTCAAATGGCAAGCCTTCTTTGGGGGGGAGTGCCGGCTCAGAGCCCGGCGGTCAACGCCGAAATTTGCTCAGGTTTTTGCAGCTCGTCGAGAAACCAGGCGAGTGCCTTGCCGACCTGGCGACTGCGCCAGGCGATGTGGCAGGGCATGGCCGGCCGGCTCTCGGCCAGCGTCTTCTCGACCAGCTGGCCGGCGGCGGCAGCCGGCTCGGCCAGCCAGCGTGGCAGGTGGCCGATGCCCAGGCCGGCTGCCTGGGCCGCCGCCTTGGTCTGCATGTCGGGCACGCGTAGCACGGCCTGGCCTTCGGGCAGGCCGGCGCTGCGCGCGGCCAGTTCGCGCGAGGTGTCGGCCAGGGCGACGGTGCGGTGGCGCAGCAGCTCGCTCGGCGGGATCGGGCCGGGATAGCCGGCCAGCGGATGGTGCGGGGCCACCATGAAGGGCAGCCGGGCATCGCCCAGGTGCCGGCTACCGATGCCGCTGCGTGCCGGCATGTCGCCGGTGGCGCCGATCACCAGATCGGCCCGGTCGGTGACCAGGGCGTCCCAGCTGCCGCCGAGCACCTCGTAGGACAGGCGGACCTGGGTGCCGCAGCCGACCTCGTGGAAGCGCCCGATCAGCGGCAGCAGGCGTTCGGCCGGGATGATCATGTCGAGGGCGATGCGCAGTTCGGCTTCCCAGCCGGTAGCGATGCGTTGTACGCGGCGCTCCAGTTCGCCGGCGGCGCGCAGCAGGTGGCGGCCGTCGTCGAGCAGGGTGCGGCCGGCCGGGGTCAGCGTGGCGCGCCGGCCCTGGCGCAGATAGAGGGCGACGTCGAGGTCGCTCTCCAGCTTGGCGATGGCGTGCGACAGCGCCGACGGCACCCGGTGCAGGGCGGCGGCTGCCGCCGTGAAGCTGCCGTGGCGCTCGATGGCGTCGAGAACTTGAAGAAGATCGAGTGATATTTTCATGTGAATTAAATTGAACGAATTGACCGGAATTATTCGCTTTGTGGGGATGAACTCTACGCCTAGTATGGCGACAAAGCTACATCGTCCATTCACAAGGAGTTTCGCCGTGATCCTTCCCAGACTTTCCGCTGCGCGCGGTTTTGCCGATCACGGCTGGCTGCAGGCGCGCCACAGTTTTTCCTTCGCCGACTACTACGATCCGGCCGAAATGGGCTGGGGGGTGTTGCGCGTCATCAACGAGGACCGCGTCGCCCCGGGCAGCGGTTTCGGCCGGCACGGCCATCGCGACATGGAGATCGTCACCTACATCCTGTCCGGTGCGCTCGAACATCAGGACAGCCTGGGCCACGGCGGCATCATCCGGCGTGGCGAGGTGCAACGCATGACGGCCGGCAAGGGCATCCTGCACAGCGAATTCAACCCGTCGGCCAGCGAGGAAACCCATCTGCTGCAAATCTGGATCGAACCGGCGGTGCGCGGCACGCCGGCCAGCTACGAACAGCAGGCGCTGCCGGTCGACAGCATGCGCGGTCGCCTGCGCCTGGTCGCCTCGCCGGACGGCGCCGAGGACAGCACGACCATCGGCCAGGATGCGCGGCTCTATGCCAGCCACCTGGCAGCCGGTGAGGGCGTGGATTACGCGCTGACCGAGCCTCGGCTGGCCTACGTGCATGTCGTCTGCGGTCGACTGGCCATCAACGGCCAGATTTTTACCGGCGGCGACGGCGCCAAGATCGCCGACGAAACGCTGCTCCAGTTCACGGCCGAGGAAGAGACGGAATTTTTGCTCTTCGATCTGCCACCTGCCTGATTTATCCATGACCCCACATTCCCGAAAGGAAAACCCATGACTCAAGTTGTTGTCGTCTATCACTCCGGCTACGGCCATACCCAGCGCGTCGCCGAAGTTGTCGCCGAGGGCGCGGCGGCCGAACTGCTGGCCATCGACGGTGAAGGCAACCTGCCGGAAGGCGGTTGGGACAAGCTGGCCGCCGCCGATGCCATCGTCTTTGGTACGCCGACCTACATGGGCGGCCCGAGCTGGCAGTTCAAGAAATTCGCCGATGCTTCGTCCAAGGCCTGGTATGGCCGGGCCTGGCAGGACAAGGTGTTCGGCGGCTTCACCAACAGCGCCAGCCCGGTCGGCGACAAGGGGGCGACCCTGATCCAGTTGCAGACGCTGGCCTCGCAGCACGGCGGCCTGTGGGTCAGCCTCGGCCTGCTGCCGGCCAACACCAAGGCGGCGACGCATGCCGACGTGAATCACCTGGGCGGCTCGGTCGGCCTGCTCGTTCGCTCGCCGTCCGATGCCGGGGTCGATGAAATTCCGCAAGGCGATCTCGATACGGCTCGCCGTTACGGCCAGCGCGTTGCCGAAATCGCCGCCCGCCTGCGTTCCTGAGTCCGGCGCGCCCTGGCTGTCCGGGATACGCAGTGTTTCAGCTTGGCGACACACTGCTATATAGTGCGGTCATTCCCCGTTCGTTTGGAGTGACCGCATGGCCCTGAGCACCTCGCTGGACGACATGTCCGTTCTGCTGATCGAGCCGTCGGCGATGCAGGCCAATCTGGTCAAGCGCATGCTGGAGCATCAGGGCGTGCGCCATGTCGAGACCGTGGAAAACGGCGCGGCGGCACTGATGGCCATGACCTCGCACGATCCAGGTCGCCTGGTGGTGATCAGCAGCCTGTACCTGCCGGACATGGCCGGGACCGAGCTGGTCGCCGCGATGCGGGCCGACGAGTCGCTGGAAAGCGTGCCTTTCATCCTGGTCTCCAGCGAGACACGGCCTCAGGTGCTCGATCCGGTGCGGCAGTCGGGGGCGTGCAGCATCGTAACCAAGCCGTTTTCCGAGCAACAACTGTCGCGCGCCCTCTTCGCGGCGGCCGATTATCTCAATCCGCCCGACGATGTCGACGTCAGCGAGATCGAAAACCTCCGTGTCCTGCTGGTGGACGACAGCGTGGCCTCGCGCCGCCATCTGTGCCGCCTGCTGGCCGAACTGGGCATCGAGCGCATTACCGAGGCGGAAGACGGCAAGCAGGCTGTCGCCCTGTTAGCGGACACCATGGTCGATCTGGTCATTACCGACTACAACATGCCGGAAATGGACGGGCGGGAATTGACCGAATACATCCGCACGCAAAGCTGGCAGAACAGCGTGCCTATCCTGATGGTGACCAGCGAACAGAACATGGGCCGCCTGGCGGCGGTCGAGCGGGCCGGCGTCTCGGCTATCTGCGACAAGCCCTTCGAAGCCGGCAATATCCGCAAGCTGATCAGCGAGTCGATATTGCGCTGATGCTTAATGGGCGCGGGCGGCCCGTCGCCGGGCAAGCAGCGTCTCGATGCCCTGGCGGCCAACGACGAACAGCGCCAGCAGCACCAGCAGCGGGTCGAGCAGTGCGTCCCATAGATTGGCAAACAGGCCGGCGGCATAAGCCAGCAGATCCACACTTAAAATGAGCAGGGCCATCTCCTGGCGCCGCCACCATAAGGCGGCGGCCACCGGTATGAGTGCCGCCAGCAGCGCCCAGGGCTGGTAGCCGAGGGCGTAGGGGTCGACCGGCCCCCAGCCGAGCGCGGTGCCATAGAACAGCCCGGCGAAGACCAGCAAACCGAGGGCCGGCCGAAAGTCGGGCAACAGGCTGTCACGTCCGGCCAGCTGCCATATCGCCAGTTGCAACAGGGTCAGCGACGGAGCGCCAAAGACGCCGTGCAGGGCCGGGGCGATGCCCGCCAGCAAGGCCGCTGTGGTGGCTGCCAGCGCGGCGCGCTGGCGCAGCGGGCCAAGCGGCAACAGGGTGACCAGGGCGCCGAAAACCAGTGCCTGGGCGAGTAGACCGTAGGCGGCAACCAGATTCATGGGGTGTCTCCATCCAGCCAGGCTTCGGTGAACATTGCATGCTTGATGCCCTGCCGCCGCCAAGTATAGGCCAGATGAATGCGCCCGTCGCGACTGAGCAGCAGGGCCGGGTAGGAAAATTCGGCTCCACCATCCGGCGAGCTTTCGACTGTACGACTGGCTTGCCAGGTCTTGCCCTGGTCGGCCGACAGCCAGAGTTGTAGCTCGCTGCGACCGCTGGCGCCATTGCTGGCCAGCAACAGGCGGCCGCTGGGCAGGCGCAGCAAGGCGACCGATGAGTTCGAGTTTGGAATCGGCAAGGCCGGGCCGGCTGGCCAGCTTTGGCCGCCATCATCGCTGCCGGCGACCTGAATCTGCCCGCGTCCGGGGCCGGAGTCGCGCAGCAGGGCCAGGGCATGCCGTTCGTCGAAGGCCACCACTGCGGGTTGCAGGCTGGCTCGCTCGTGCCCCATGCGCACCTTGTCGACCACCTGGCCGGTCGGCGACAGGCGTAGCCACTCGCCATGCTTGGCCAGGAATTCGTGATAAACCGGCAGTCCGAGGCCGCCGTCGGCCAATGGCAGCGGCGGCGTGCGGGCCAGGGTGCTGATATTGGCCAGCGGCGAGGTGCTCAGGCGACGGGCCGGCGACCAGTTGGTGCCGGCATCGGTCGATACACTGTGGTTCAGCGCACTGCCGGCCCAGCCGCCGATCGCAACGCTGACGTACCACAGATGCAGCCAGCTGCCTTCGACGTAGAGCACCGGATTGCCCAGCTTGCGCACGTGGCTGAAGGTGCTGCCGGCCGTGCTCTGGCGGTTGGCGATGGCGCGCGGCTGGCTCCAGCCGTCCTTGCCGAGCAAGGCAAACCAGATGGCGACATCGGCCGCCCCTTCGCGGCTCCCGGCGAACCAGGCGGCGGCAATACGGCCGTCGGCCAGTTGGGCCAGGCTGGCGGCATGGGCCGACTCGGCGGCGGCTGGCAAACGTTCGGCCCGGAATTCTGCTGGCAGGGTGCTCGGCTTGGCCGCAGGCGGCGGCACGAAGGCCGGGGCGTCGACAAGCGGGGCGCGCCAGGCGGCGGCGCCCAGTGCCAGCACGAAAAGTAATGGTGCGAGCCAGCGGCCGATCGTCATGGCCGGCTGACCTCGAACCACTGGATGGTGGTGAGCAGGGGATCGAGACGGCGGTTGGCCAGGGCTTCCTGCCAGTCGCGGCCGGTGGCGCCGACCCGGGCAAAGCGCAGGCCGGAGCCGTGTGAGGCCAGGGTCTGGTAGCTGCCGAGCGGGCGGGCCTGGTAGCCGCTTGCGGTCAACGCCTGCTGGAAGCGGGAAAAGTCCTTGGCTTCGAGGAAAACCGGGGTCCGGCTGGCTGCCAGTTCGTCTAGGTCGTAAGTGTCGAAACTGCCGTAGTGGCGGTGGGTCTGTCCGCTCAGGATGGGCAGCAGGGCCGGTTGCGGGCCGTCGAACATGGCCACCGGCTGCTGGCGGCCCAGGTCGACGACGGCGGCCGGCACCGCATTGACGCCGAGCGCCGGGAAAACGCCCCAGAGCAGGGCGATCCAGTACAGCATCGGGGCGGCCAGGGTATGGCCGGTGCCGCGTTCGCGCCACCAGGCCCAGGCCAGGTAGGCGCCGGGCAGGATCAGCCAGTAGCCGCCGCCCAGGCCGAACCACAGCGTGAACGCGGCCAGGCCGCCGCCGAACAGCAGAGCCAGTCCGGCGCCGAGGCGGAACGGCCAGCGGCAGCGCAGTTCGGGCAGGGTCAGGGCGATCAGGATGGAGAGTGGAATCAGTGAGCCGATCAGGTAGCGGTCGAAGCTCTTGATGAACAGGAAGGGCAGGAAGGTGAGCAGAAACCAGAGCAGCAGCAGGCGATGCAGTCCGGTCTGGCGCGGGGCTCGCCAGGCGGCCACGGCGAAGACGAAGACCCAGGGCAGGGCGATATTGAGCAGGCCGAGCAGGATGCCGGGCGACAGGTTGAAGAACTGGCGCGATTCCAGTTCGTCGGCCAGCACGCGCTCGGCCGCTTCCGGGTAGAGCAGGCGAACGACGAAAAACCAGGGCAGGGCGAGCGCCGCCCACAGCAGCAGGTGGCTGCCGATGGCCGGCCAGCGGCCGCGCAGCTCGTTGAGGCGCAGCCGGCCGCTGAGCAGCAGGGCCAGGCCGCCGCCGCCGAAGACCAGGGCGACGATCGGCCCCTTGGTCATGAAGCCCGCTGCGAGCAACAGGGTAGCTGCGGTCAACCACGGCCAGCGGCGGGTTTCCAGCCAGATCAGGAAATTCCAGAAAGCGGCGGCGGACAGCGCGGCGACCGGCACGTCGAGCATGAAGCGGCGGCCCTCGCTGGCCACCCCGAGGCAGCCGAGCAGGATGCAGCCGGCGATAAAGCTGGTCTGCGCCTGGCCAGACAGGCGGCGGGCAATGCCAGCGGTCGATACCACCAGCAGCGCGGCAAACAGCACGGCGACTAGGCGGGCCGTGAGCAACGAAGCGCCCAGCGTCTCGAAGCCGGCCCGGCCCAGCCAGTAGAGCAGCGGCGGCTTGCGGATGCGCGGCACGCCGTCGAGAAAGGGCACCAGCCAGTGGTCGCCGGCGATCATTTCCAGCGGTGTGCGCAGGCCGAGGAAGAACTCGTCCTTGCCGGTCAGCCCGGTAGCGACCCAGATGCCTGGCAGCAGGATGGCCAGGGCCAGCAGGAACAGAGACAGGGAAAGGTGGCGCGGCGCGATCATGGGGCGCGATTTTAACCCGCTTCGCCGTGGTGAAATTTCCGGTAACAAAGTGTATGACTCTTTACGCCCCATTTTTTTGCGGGATAATCCCGCCCTGATCAAGGGGGCGGGCAGGCAGCGATATGCGAATCAGGAATTTCATTTTTGCCGCATCGGCTTTGGTGGCGCTCGTTTTCTTCGGCGGTGCCTACTGGGCGCTCGGCAACATTTTTGACAATGTCGTCAAAACCAATGCCGCCCGGACCTCGGAAGCGGCCGCCAAGGTGACTTTTGCCTCGATGTACCAGCTGATGAGCCAGGGCTGGCGACGCAGCCAGGCCGACGCGTTCCTGAAGGGCATGGCGGAGGCCGGTCAGGGTACTGGTCTGGCTGTGCAGATCTATCGCAGCCAGGTGGTGGTCGACCTCTACAAGGAAATCGAACAGCCGCCGCTCGACGAGGAATTGAAGGCTGTCTTCGCCTCCGGCCAGCCGCTGCGCCGCGATACCG
>Ga0316605_10000647_pt1 | contig 22992 bp, 25 predicted proteins | sample OWC_soil_day20_n_FD_207666 | JGI IMG/M metagenome (GOLD analysis project Ga0316605, IMG submission 207666) | Wetland soil microbial communities from Old Woman Creek delta, Ohio, United States - OWC_soil_day20_noCT | ecosystem: Environmental > Terrestrial > Soil > Wetlands | place: USA: Ohio...
CCATGGGACTATAACTATGGAACGGGCAATGAATTACTGAAACCGGAAAAAATGCATTCTTTTGAATTGTTTACATCATATTCCATTCTTAAAAACCTCTCTTTCGGGGCATCACTTTACAGAAACCTTATTAACGATAAGCTCACTCTGGATATTTCCGGAAGTGATGTAAGATGGGTTAATGAAAACAAGCTAAACACATTTGGTCTTGAATTTTACGGTAATTACTCAACAAAAAGCCTTTCCATTTACGCAAATTATACTTATACCAACTCTTACGAAGACGAAGGAATACTTATTCCCGAGATTTCCATGCATACGGCAAATGCAGGCGTAACATATTCTTTCTCGCCACACATTAAAGCAAACCTAAGAGCCAACTATCTTGGAGGCAGGAACAATCCAATGCTGATACCTTCTACCGGAGACAATAAAATTGATGGTGTATTTTTACTGCATGGAGCCATTTCCTATAATGATTTCAATGGATTCGACATTCAACTTAAGGTAAATAATTTTTTCAATGAGGTTTATTATCATCCTTCTAACCGCTTTGCCGGAAGATACAGGCAACCGCAAAGGAGTATTATGTTAATGATAACTTATGATTTATTCAGATAATTTAATCGAGATATGGCAAAAAGCTCTTTACATATTGGAAAGCATATTGCGCTGCTGATTATTTTATTTTCGGGATTAATTATTCCTTGCCGTGGAGAAGCGCAAACACGGGAACTATTATTGAAAGCCGGTTACATAGAAAAGTTTACCCATTTTGTTGATTGGTCCAAAAACCCGTTCAGTAAAGACTCTTTATTCAAAGTGGCAGTTATAGGCGACAAGAAATTTTCTCTGGCACTTGAACAAATTTTTAGCAATATAAAGGTAAATGAAAAGAGCGTTAAGGTTACCTATATAACCTCCGTGGACCAGATTAAAGATAACATGATTCTTGTGATTTCAAAATCTATAGGAAGTGATAAACTTGACGAGATACTTGATTACACTACTGGAAAAACAATACTCACAATAAGCGAAAAGGACGGATACGGAGTAAGAGGGTCAATAATAAATCTGGTTGTAGTTGATGAATTTATCCGTTATGAGATTAACAGAGTAACCCTTGGAAAATCGGGGCTTAAGATGAATAGTTTGCTGATTAAATCCGGAACACTGGTTGGAACAAAATGATTAAATTTCAATTCATACGAGACCTTTCCATAAAGAACAAGATAATTGTTATTGTTTTGTTCGTCGTGTTTACTGCAATATCTGCAGGGTTTATTACAATTGCCACCTGGGATATAAATAAACTTAAGGCCAATACCCAGTCAAATTTAGTATTGAATGCCAAGTTAATAGGTGATTATTGTGTTGTGCCTCTATTTTTTGACGATAAAAATCAGGCTTCTGAAGCATTGTTGCGGTTGAAGTTTGTTGAATCTGTTGAGCAAGGATATTTGTTTGATAAAAACGGAGAACTATTTGCCTCTTATCCGGACACTATTTCAAATAATATGATTCCCGCTATTAATAAAAGTTCGGAAACGAGTTTTGAAGGAGGTTATTTTTATGTTACAGAAACTATCAATTTTCAGGGAAAGGTGCTGGGAACAATTTTCATTAAGGCAAATTCCAAAATACTTACAGCCCAAAAACAGAAGCTTATTTGGGTGCTGGCTATACTGGTAATCGCTCTTCTTTCGCTTTCATACTTTCTTGTATCAAGAATGCATAAGCTTGTTTCTGCACCAATCTTAAACTTAGCAACCTTAACTGCTGCAATTTCTAAAAACCAGAACTTTAATGTTCAAATTGAGCAACACGGAAGTGATGAAGTGGGATTTCTTTATGAGCAGTTTAACAATATGTTGTCTCAGCTGTTGAAGAGACAGAATGAGAGGGATCTGGCAGAGGAAGAGATCCGGAATTTAAATGCAAGTCTGGAAAAAAAGGTTGCAGAGCGTACCGCTTTGCTGGAAGCCGCAAATAAAGAGCTTGAGTCTTTTTCATATTCGGTCTCTCACGACCTGAGGGCGCCATTACGTCACATTAATGGCTATCTTGAATTGCTTATCAAACGAAACAATTCGCAGCTGGACGATAAAGGGAAACATTATATTGAGTCCATTTACGAGGCATCCAACCATATGGGTCATTTAATTGATGACCTGCTTAATTTTTCCCGCACAGGACGTATGGAGATGAAGCCGGATAATATCGATATGAACAAGGTTGTAAAAGATGCTATGATAATTTTGGAGTCCGAAATGAAAGGGCGCAAAATTGACTGGAAACTTAATACTTTGCCAAGTGTTCATGCAGACTATGCCATGATGCGGCAGGTATGGGCCAACCTTATTGGAAATGCAATTAAATATAGCCGTAAACGTGATATTGCAACCATAGAAATTGGGGCAATAAACGAAAGAAATGAAATAATATTTTTTATCCGGGACAATGGTGCCGGATTCGATATGAATTATTCGCAAAAACTGTTTGGAGTATTCCAGCGGTTACATTCAAACGAAGAATTCGAAGGCACAGGAATAGGCCTGGCAAATGTTAATCAGGTTGTAAAAAGGCACAATGGGCGAACCTGGGCCGAAGGAGAAGTCGATAAAGGGGCTACTTTTTATTTTTCATTACCTAAATAATGGGAGAGTATAATATGATTGAACTTAAAAAAATTCTACTGGCAGAAGATAATCCGAAGGATGTAGAACTGACCCTTGAAGCAATGGAAGACAGTCTTCTTGCGAACAGAGTGGTGGTGGTTAAAGACGGTGTCGAGACAATGGAATATCTAAGGTGTGAAGGGCAATTTGCCGATAGAGAACCCGGGCTTCCGTCTGTTTTGCTGCTTGACATAAAGATGCCCCGAAAAGACGGCATTGAAGTGTTGCGGGAAATACGAAGTGATCCTAAATTAAAGTTGCTTCCGGTTGTGATGCTGACTTCTTCCCGTGAGGACAAAGATTTGCTGAACAGCTATTATTTAGGCGTAAATGCGTATGTGGTAAAGCCTGTAAATTTCAACGGTTTTATTGATGCGATTAAGCAATTGGGCATTTTCTGGGGATTAGTTAATGAACTTCCTCCGGAAAATAAGTAACATAAAAATTAAAACAGGTTTATATGAAGGTCAAGCTGTATGCACTTCTTCTTGAAGATGTAAAGAGAGATGCCGAACTTTTGGAAGAGATTCTTACCGAAGAGGGATTCGATTTGGAAATTGATCTGGTAGATAACGAGGAGGAATTTGTATCAAACCTGAAGAGGCATAACTATGATATAATTTTTGCAGATTTTACATTGCCTTCTTTCAATGGACAGTTGGCACTGGAACTGGCAAAAAAGTTAAGCCCAAATGTTCCGTTTATTTGTATTTCAGGCACAATTGGAGAAGACAGGGCTGTTGAACTTCTTAAACAGGGAGCTACTGACTATGTACTTAAAGACAGAATGGAGAGAGTCCCAATGGCAACAAAAAGAGCATTGGATGCTACGGCTCAGCTAAGTAAATTCCGGGAAACAGAAATTGAATTGCAAACCAACAGAAGATTGCTTCAGTCCATTATTAACAATGCGCTTGATTCAATTTATATAAAGGATATCAATGGTAAATACCTGCTGTTCAATGATGCCGCTGAAAAAACATTCGGTATTACGGAACAGGAAGTCATTGGCAAAGATGATTCCGTTATTTTCCCGGCCGTTCATGCTCAAATGGTAAAGGAAATAGATAAAAAAGTCATTGAGAGCGGTGTTCCTTATACCTATGAAGATTCTATCATCACTTCCGGGGGTGCTGTCCGCACTTTTCATACTATAAAATGTCCCATGTTCGACGACTTTGGCAATCCTACGGGCCTTTTTGGAATTGCCCGGGATATTACCGAACGTAAGCGTCTTGAGCAAGTACTTACAGAAGCTAAAGATAAAGCAGAAGACAGCAACAGATTAATTACCGCATTTCTTAACAACATCTCACACGAAATTCGTACCCCGATGAATGCAATCGTCGGTTTTTCGGATTTTTTAAAAGTTCCGGAGCTTCCTGTAGAAAAACGCATTGAGTATATTGATATTATTTCAAATAACTGCTACCAGCTGCTTGATATCATAAACGACATTGTAATCACCGCTTCCCTTGCATCAGGTCAGGTTAAATTAAATATCAGCAATTTCAACATTAATATTATCTGCAAGAACCTGTATTCTCAGTTTGAGCCAAAAGCCAAATTGAAAGACATAACATTAAATTATGATTGTCCTTTTGATGATAGCAATGCAGACATTCGTACAGATGAGATAAAACTGACTCATATTCTTTCCAGCCTGATTAATAATGCTATTAAGTTTACATTAAAGGGGAATATCCATTTTGGATATATTGTGAGGGAAGATAAACTGGAGTTCTACATTGAAGATACAGGCATTGGAATCTCTCACGAAAAACAGGAATTGATTTTTGAACGCTTCCGCCAGGCTGAACGGTCAATTGCCTACGAATTTGGCGGTACCGGACTTGGTTTAACAATATCAAAGGGGTATGTTGAACTTCTGGGCGGGAAGATTTGGTTATCTTCCGATTTAGGTAAAGGTTCTACATTTTTCTTTACAATTCCTTTTACCAAGAGTATGTAACATTTTGTATCTTTGAGTAATATTTAACAAAATTACTCATGTCCAATTTAACTATACTAATAATGGCCGGAGGCTCAGGAGAGCGTTTCTGGCCATTGTCTACAAAAGAGAGACCTAAGCAGCTGCTAAGGCTCATTGATGAAGAAAAAAGCCTGATAAGGATGACCGTCGACAGAGTGTTGCCGATGGTGCCGGCCAATCGAATTTTCGTTGGTACAAATGCTGTTCAGGCAAAAACCGTATTGGAAGAACTGCCTATGCTTCCTGCCGGAAATGTGATTATTGAGCCTTCATTTAAGGATACTGCTGCCGCAATAGGATTTGGATGTATAGAAATTGAACGCAAGTTTCCCGATTCAACGTTAATTGTGTTGGCCTCGGACCATCTGATTAAGGATGAGGCCGACTTTAGATTGCATCTGAAAAAAGCTGTTGAAGTGGCAGAAAGGGAGGAAGCGATTGTCACCCTCGGTATTAAACCAGACAGACCCGAAACCGGTTATGGATATCTGGAGACAGGTGCTGATGCCGACTTAGTGGCGGAAGGAGGTTCCGGTGCAGACGGCAGCCTGGAGGTAGAAGAAGGATTAGTTGGATGCACAGTTGGAGTTCCAACCCGGGTTTTGCGGTTTTGCGAGAAACCTGCTTTGGAAACCGCATTGGAATATGTGAAGAGCGGGCGTTTTTTATGGAACAGCGGTATGTTTATTTTTAAGGTGTCTACGATTATACGTGCGTTTGCAGAGTTGTTACCGGCACACCGGGCTGTTTTGAAGGAAATTGAAGAATTGGAAAACGCGACGGGGAGAGGTGAAAATACGGCCAATGAACGTGACGAAAAACTTAAATTATTGTTTGAGAAATTTGTAAAAATCTCTATTGACTTTGGAATAATGGAGAAATTCAAGAATACCTATGTTATTCCCGTTGATTTTGGATGGAGCGATATTGGCTCCTACCCTGCCCTTGCCGATGTATTCCTGGCCAATGATAACGGTACAACTGTCAAAGGTGCTTCTATCAAAGAGTTCAACTCAGGAGGGAACATTGTAATTGGAACAACTGGTAAAACCATTGCCCTGCTTGGTGTTCATGATATGGTTGTTGTTGAGACTGCAGATGCCATTCTGGTTTGTACCAAGGCTGAGGCACAGAATATTAAAAAAATATTGTAAAAAAACATTTGGTTTATAATATAAACTTATTTACATTTGTAAAGTGCAACGAAATAATGGTTGCACTTTTTTAACGTTGTTTTGGTTTATAATATAAACTTATTTACATAGCGAACATTTAATGACACTTAAATATTAATAATTATGGAAGAGAAAATTTTATCAGAAAAAGAAAGTCTGGAACTGATTTCAAAAATGATTAGTGAGACTAAGAACAAACTCGAAAGGGGCGGCGGAAATATATTTCTGCTATGGGGATATCTGGGCGTTTGTGTATCCCTAATTGTTTACGGTCTGCTTAATTTCACAGAGAATTATGCGGTTCAGTGGTTATGGTTTCTTATTCCGGTTATAGGCTATCCGGCAATGTTTTTCATGAAAGGTAAATCTCATACGGGCTCTGTCACTTTCATCGGAAGTGTCATTTCCAAGATATGGATTGTAATAGGAGTATGCACTATTCTTGTGTCAATAAGCATTTTGTATGACTATACTCTTTTGCCTATTCTATTTATAATGTCTTTGCTTGTTACAGCCGGTGTGACAATGTCAGGACTTGTTCTCAAATTTAAACCTGCCGCTGTTGCAGGATTTATTGGGATTGTATTAAGTTTTGTATTACTGTTGGTTTCCTGGAAAAGCCAGATTCTCGTTTTTGCCGCTATGTCTGCAATAATGCTGATTATCCCGGGACATATACTAAATTCAGCCTTCAGAAAACAGCAAAAAAATGCTAACAATGTTTAAAGAGCTTGATCCGCTGCTTCATTCCCAACTCAGGCTTGCAGTGATATCTTTGCTAATGTCGCTGGAAGAGGCAGACTTTGTCTTCCTGAGAGAAAAAACCGGAGCAACTGCCGGGAACCTGAGTGTACAATTGGAAAAACTAAGTGAAGCCGGATACATCGAAGTTGCAAAAAGTTTCCTTGGCAAAAGGCCACGAACTACATGCCGGATAACTGCTCAAGGCCAAAAAGCTTTCGAAGAGTATATCGAAGCGATAAAAGGCTATATTGGGTAGTCATTTATAGCTGATAAATACGTAAATTTGTAATGATTTATACGAATATTAAATCATCATGAATAATAAACTATTGATAAGAAAAGCCTCCGGTGATATGGAGCCTTTTTCTTCAGAAAAATTAAGAAGGTCTTTGCAACGCTCCGGGGCTGCCGATAATGTTATTGAACCTATTTTAAATGATGTTGAATCATGGATTTATGATGGGATTTCAAGCAGAAAAATATATGACAGGGCTTTTGCATTATTAAGAAAAAAGACGTTAAGTGTTGCTTCCAGATACAAATTAAAGAACGCGCTTATGGAAATGGGGCCCACCGGACATCCTTTCGAGCACTTTGCGGGTCAGGTATTTAAAGCACTGGGGTATAATGTGGAAGTAGCTCAGATTCTTCAGGGCCATTGTGTCACTCATGAGGTCGATGTAATTGCTTCCAAAGAAAAAAGCCAGATGTTTATTGAGTGCAAATATTATCTCACTACAGATAAAAACGCAAATGTTCAGGTACCCCTTTACATCCGGTCCAGAGTAGATGACATAATTAAGAAACAAAGCACTCTGCCTGAGTTTGCCGGCTATACATTTTTAGGCGGTGTTGTAACAAATACAAGATTTACCTCTGATGCCATGGCATATGGTGAGTGCAGCGGCCTTAAGTTACTGAGCTGGGATTATCCTGCCGGGAACGGTCTTAAGGAGATAATAGACAGAGAAAAAATTTTCCCGATTACAGTCTTAACAAAGCTTTCAAAACAGGATAAACAGAGACTTATGGGGCAGGGAATTGTTACTTGCCGGCAAATACTTGAAACTCCAGGAACACTGGACTCTTTAGGGATAGAGATGATTAACAGACAAAAGATTCTTGCAGAAATTAAGAATCTATGTGTAACTGAATAGTCTTATTATTTTGGCTCAACTTATTTACTAATAATTACTTACTAAAAAGGATAACATCTAAGATGTTATCCTTTTTTTGCAAGTAAAATATAATAAGTAGTTTAACCATTTACTTTTTTGTAATCGGCAAGAAATTTCTCAAGTCCGCTATCGGTCAGTGGATGTCTTAATAACCCAAGAATAGCATCTAACGGGCATGTGGCAACATCCGCACCGGCTTCAAGGCACTGTATAATATGCATTGTATGCCTGATTGAGGCTGCAAGGACTTCGGTTTCGTAACCATAGTAATTGAATATTTCAACAATCTGCCTGATAAGGGCAACACCGTCGGTTGATATATCATCCAGCCGGCCTACGAATGGAGAGACATATGTTGCACCGGCTTTAGCAGCAAGGAGTGCTTGCCCGGCAGTAAAAACAAGAGTGCAGTTGGTACGAATTCCATTATCGGAAAAATACTTGATTGCTTTTATCCCTTCCTTAATACATGGTACTTTGACAACAATCTGCGGATGAAGAGCTGCGAGTTCTTTACCCTCTCTTACCATTCCTTCGAAATCCGTTGCAATAACCTCTGCACTTACATCTCCTTTAACAATATTGCAGATATCTATATAGTGTTGCTTTATTTTCGCCGCTCCTTTGATGCCCTCTTTTGCCATTAGCGATGGGTTAGTTGTTACGCCATCCAGAACTCCAAGATCATTAGCTTCACGAATTTGATCCAGGTTTGCCGTATCAATAAAAAATTTCATAATTAATGGATTTTTAGTTTATTAATATTAAACAAAGATAAAGATTATGTTGTTATGATATTTTTAAAAATGGCTATCTTCGGTGCTATAAATTTCATAATTTGTGATGCAGGAAAACTGGAAAAAAACATTTGCTTTTATTTGGACCGGACAGCTTTTTTCAACACTAAGCAGTTCTGTTGTGAGTTTTGCCGTAATCTTCTGGTTAAGCGTGCAGACAGGTTCTGCGCAAGTTCTTGCCCTTGCAACTATATCTTCACTTCTGCCACAACTTGTTCTCGGATTGTTCACAGGAGTCCTGATTGACCGGTGGGACCGTAAACGGACAATGATTGTTGCAGATATGTATATTGCTCTTCTTACTGCAGTAATGGCAGTATTGTTTTATATGGGTGCGGCAGAAATCGGATTTATATATGCTTTGCTGGCGCTGCGTTCTATAGGAAGTGCATTCCATATGCCGGCAATGGAAGCCTCTGTGCCGCTGCTTGCACCAAAGAGCGAGCTGATGCGCGTGGCCGGCATCAACAACATGATATTTTCTGTCAGCACTATTGGTGCCCCTGCTATTGCAGCCATATTTATAAGCGCTCTGGATATGACGTGGGTATTGATGTTTGATGTACTGGGTGCTCTTATTGCATGCACATCGTTGCTTTTTGTAAAAATTCCGAATCCATGGGATAAAAAAATTTCCGAGATTTCTCTTGACAACTCGCAATTTTTGGCGGGAAAGACGGCTGCATTTCAGATTACTGAAGAAAGTATTAACGAATCCTCCAAAGAGACATCGGGAAAAACAAATATTACCCAAACAGAATTCAAACGGTTTTTATCGGAGCTTAATCAAGGTTTGCATGAGATACTTAAAAGGCCGGGATTAATGTGGATGTTTATATTCACTATTTTTGCAAGTCTGGCTATGGTACCTATTTCTACTCTGTTTCCTTTAATGACACTTGACCATTTTGCCGGAGACACGTATAAAATGAGCATGGTGGAAATTGCATGGGGAGTCGGGATGTTGATCGGGGGCGGCATAATGAGTCTGCCAAAGTTCAAATTCAATAATGTCCTTCTTATAAACTCAATGTACGTGATTCTTGGAATGACATTTGCCTTTTCGGGTCTTACTCCTGCCGGGGGATTCTATGCTTTTGTAGGATTCACTTTAATCGGAGGAATTTCAGGTGCGATTTTCTGGGGAGCATTCACAGTACTTCTTCAGAAAAGTCTGGATTCATCCGTTTTAGGCCGGGTCTTTTCCATTCATAACAGCCTTATAATGATTCCCGCAATGTTTTCTCTTATAGCAACCGGATATATTGCTGATTATATAGGCATTACGAATGCATTTATAATTTCAGGGGCAATGCTGGTTTTCATTGGTCTTTTATCTCCCTTTTTACCGGCAATCCAGAGGTTCGCGAAAGAAAGCGGCAGCTAACTATCTTACTCATTCTATGTCGTTTTACGTGTGATAGGATTTTGATATCCTATTTGTGAAGATCATAATTTTCTCTATCTTTAATACTAAATATCAGTATTATGAAAATTCACGAATATCAGGGAAAGGATCTTTTTAGCAAATATGGGATTCCTACTGTTAAGGGATCTGTGTGCAGAAGCAAAGAGGAGGCTCTTCTCGCCTATGACAAGCTGGGTTTGTCAAAGGCGGTTGTAAAAGCGCAGGTTTTGACCGGTGGTCGTGGAAAAGCAGGCGGAGTTAAACTTGCCGATAATCGTGATGAACTGGGAAGGGTTGCCGAATCAATTCTTGGTATGGATATCAAAGGGTATATTGTGGACCGGGTGCTGGTTGCAGAGGCTGTTGATATTGCGGATGAATACTATTTAAGTTTTGTAATTGACAGAAATGTCAAAAGCGTGGAGATGATTCTTAGTCGCGAGGGTGGCGTAGAGATAGAGGATGTTGCAAAAACAAGTCCGGAGAAAATTCACAAAATTCCTATTTTCCCTTTCGTAGGTGTTCCCGATTTCCTCGCCCGCAAAGCTGCTTCGCTGTTGTTTGACGATTTTGGTTTGATTGTTCAGGGCAAGGAGATGATAAAGAGACTGTACAAACTTATGATTGAGACTGATGCTTCGCTGGTAGAGATAAATCCTCTGGTTGTTTGCAAAAATGGGGATCTTATTGCTCTTGATGCAAAAATAAATTTTGACGACAATTCACTTTACAGACAGCCGGAAATTGAAGCTCTGTTTGAACCAACGAAGGAAGAACAGAAGGAGCTGTTTGCCAAGTCAAAAGGATTCAGTTTCGTTCAGTTGAAAGGAGAGATTGGTTGTATGGTAAATGGCGCAGGCCTGGCAATGGCCACGATGGACATGATTAAGCTCTACGGAGGCAATCCTGCCAATTTTCTGGATATAGGAGGGAGTTCCAATCCGAATAAAGTTGTTGAAGCAATGAAGATTTTAATGAGTGATTCCGATGTTAAGGCAGTGCTGATAAATATCTTCGGAGGGATAACCCGTTGCGACGATGTTGCAAGAGGTCTGCTGGAAGCGTTCAAACAGATTAAAACTGAGATTCCCATTGTTATCCGGCTCGCCGGAACAAATGAAAAAGAGGGCCGGGCGATATTGGCTGACACTCATTTTTACTCTGCAGAGACAATGGGAGAGGCAATACGGAAGGTCGTTGAACTGACAAATCCAAAAAATTAAAAAAACAGAAAGATGAGCATTCTTATAAATAAAGACACAAGGGTTGCCGTACAGGGAATAACCGGCAGGGACGGTAGTTTTCATGCAGCAAAAATGAAGGAATACGGAACCAGAGTAGTGGCAGGCGTTTCTCCGGGCAAGGGAGGATGCATTGTTTCCGACATCCCTGTTTACAATACTGTTTATGATGCGGTTCGAAAGGACGGTGCAGATACATCAATCATTTTTGTACCTCCCATGTTTGTGAAGGATGCAATAATGGAGGCTGCCGATGCCGGAATAAAATTAATAATCTGCATAACAGAAGGTGTTCCAACACTGGATATTGTTGCTGCAAGGCATTATGCTTCTGCACAGGGAGCAAAAGTTATCGGGCCGAATTGTCCGGGACTCATCACTCCCGGGGAAAGTCTTATTGGGATTATGCCGGGAAACATATTCCTGCCTGGCAGGACCGGCGTTATTTCAAGAAGCGGCACTTTAACTTATGAAGTGGTTTATAACCTGACAAGCTCAGGAATCGGACAGTCCACTGCAGTTGGAATTGGTGGAGATCCGGTTGCCGGTTTATACTTTATAGATTTGCTACAGATGTTTCAGGATGATCCGGGAACAGATTCAATTGTAATGATGGGCGAAATTGGAGGAGACGCAGAGGAACGCGCTGCCGGTTTCATAAAGGAGAGAATTACAAAGCCGGTTGTATCATTCATCGCCGGCCAAACTGCTCCCCCGGACAAAAGAATGGGGCACGCCGGTGCTATAATATCAAGCGGATCAGGAACCGCGAAAGAGAAAATTGAAGCCCTCATAGCTGCCGGAGCAAAAGTAGCGAAAGAGCCTGCTGAAATACCTTTGTTGCTCAAGACAATGCTTTAGAGATTGGAGCCTGTTTCAGGACTGAAAATTTAATTTTTCGTTCGGCTCATATTACTCATTAAGAGACAGTTACTAAAAAGGATGGCATCTTAGACGCCATCCTTTTTAGTAACGAATTGATTATGTTCACACTAGGCTTGGACCGGGAAATAGGCGCTCCTCCTTATCTGGTTACACAGCTGTCTTGGTAGCGTCTACGAACACGCGGGTGGCAAGTTCCTTGTCAAGCAGGTATATGGCCTGGCCGTTTTCACCGATGAGCTTAAGCTGATCTATAATATTGATAACATTTTGCTCTTCTTCTGTCTGTTCGTTAATGAACCACTGAAGCATGTTGGCTGTTGCATGGTCGCGCTCGGCAAAGGCTACTTCATAGCAATTGCTTATCATTTCGGTTACTTTGCATTCGTGTTTGTAGGTCTCTTCAAAAGCATCTGTAATGCTTTTCCACTCAAGAGGAACTTTATCGAGTGCGGCTAGCTTAACCTGACCTCCGCGGGCAATTATGTAGTCGGTTAGTTTAATTGCATGAGTTGTCTCTTCCAGGTACTGAACTCTCATCCAGTTTGCAAAACCTTTTAGTCCTTTGGTTTCAAACCATGAAGACATTGAAAGGTACAGAAATGACGACCAGAATTCTGCATTGATTTGTTTGTTTAAAACGTCTTCTACTTTTTTATTAAATTTCATATCTCTAAAATTTATATATTATTAATATTCTCGAATATAAGTGATTGCTAAATTAGTTATTTTTTCTTAGATTTGGATTAAGCATAGCTCTGAAACTACTTATTTTTATAAACAAAATAAATTGAAAAAGGTTCTCACTTTAGACGGAGGCGGAATCCGTGGAATTATCTCCGCCTCAATTATTGCACATCTGGAAGCAAGGCTTCAGGTGGCAAAATCGGATCCGTCTTTGCGTATATCGGATTTTTTTGATTTGCTTGCAGGAACTTCTGCGGGAGGAATTCTGACGGCATTGTACCTCACGCCGGAAGATGATAAGTCGGCAGGAGACAACAACGAATTAAGGCCTAAATATTCAGCCGCTCAAGCCCTTGAATTCTATGAAGAACTTGGCCCGATTCTTTTCAACCGATCTTTTAAACAAATTTTGGTCTCGGGATGCGGTGTTTTTAGAAGCCGCTATAGCGCGGACGCTCTATACGAATTTGCCAAAAAGATTTTGGGCGATACTTATATTTCTGAAGTTGCTAAAGATTGTTTGATAACATCTTACGATTTAAGCACAAGGAAGGCACTTCTTTTTTCACGTTATTCTGTACGAAAGTATGGTGCTATGGCAGATTACAAACTTTGTGACATTGTAAGGGCCACTTCTGCAGCACCCTCCTATTTTCCTCCTGCACAAATATTTGCGAAAGATGATTCTGCGCGTCACCTTGTGGACGGCGGGGTATATGCAAACAATCCTGCAATGTGTTCGCTTGTTGAAGCAATAAAACTTTGGCCGGAACTTTCCATAAAAGATTACTGGATGCTCTCGGTAGGAACAGGCAAGGTGGTTAAGCCATATTTTCATGAGAAGACAAAGAGGTTTGGTTATATTGACTGGCTGGTTCCAATCATTGACATCCTTACATCTTCAGTTGCAGAGACAGTCGGGTATGAGGCTAAACAGATTTTCACTGCCTCAGGTGTTCCCGAAAATTACATCCGTATTGAGCCGCCAATACTTTCGGCTGATATAAGAATGGATAATGCAAGAAAGTGGAATATAAGAGCATTGAAGAATGCGGCTCAAAATTACATTGACCATAACTCCGATGTTTTCGACAGGGTTGTTGCTGATTTAACATCAAAATAAACCGGAAGTAATATTTTAGGGGACATTTTGTCTATATTTGTATTATAGAAATCATAACTTAAACATATGAAAGGTATTGTGCTGGCCGGCGGTTCCGGTACCCGTCTTTTTCCTATTACAAAAGGGGTTTCAAAACAACTTCTTCCCATTTTTGACAAACCGATGGTCTATTATCCCATTTCAGTTCTTATGCTCGCAGGCATAAGAGACATTCTGATAATTTCCACACCTTCGGATTTGCCCGGTTTTAAAAGACTTCTTGGCGACGGATCTGATTACGGTGTACGTTTTGAATATGCAGAACAGCCTTCTCCTGACGGACTTGCTCAGGCATTTATAATTGGAGAAAAATTTATTGGAAACGATACTGCATGCCTTGTTCTTGGAGATAATATATTCTATGGACAATCTTTTATAAGTATGTTAAAAGAGGCAGTAATTGCTGCTGAGGAGGACGAAGACGCGTCAGTTTTTGGCTATTGGGTAAATGACCCTGAAAGATATGGGGTTGCTGAATTTGACAAAAACGGTAAAGTGCTAAGCATAGAAGAGAAACCCAAAAACCCTAAAAGCAATTATGCAGTTGTTGGATTGTACTTCTACCCCAACAAGGTTGTAGAGGTGGCGAAGCGTATCAAGCCTTCGGCAAGGGGTGAACTTGAGATAACAACTGTAAATCAGGAGTTTCTTAAAGAGGACCGGCTTAAGGTTCAGACTTTGGGTCGCGGCTTCGCCTGGTTGGACACCGGAACACACGACTCTCTTTCTGAAGCTTCAAATTTTGTTGAGGTAATTGAAAAAAGAACCGGTCTGAAAATCGCCTGTCTTGAAGAAATTGCATACAACAGCGGATGGATTAACTCGGATAAAATGCGGGAGATTGCTCAGCCAATGATAAAAAATCAATATGGTCAATACCTGTTGGGTCTAATAAAATGAATATAATTAAAACAGAAATCCCTGAAGTTGTAATAATCGAGCCGATTGTGAGGGGTGATTCCAGAGGTTATTTTATGGAGTCGTTTCTTAAAGAGAAGTTTGAAAGAGAGGTAAAATCGACCATATTCGTTCAGGAAAATGAATCAATATCATCTTACGGAGTTCTCAGGGGATTGCACTATCAGCTTTTGCCATTTTCCCAGTCCAAGCTTATAAGGGTTGTTACCGGTAAAATACTGGATGTTGCTGTTGACATTAGAAAAGGATCTCCAACTTTTGGAAAATGGGTGGCTACCATTCTGTCCGGCGAAAACAAAAGGCAACTTTTTATTCCCCGAGGTTTTGCACACGGATTTTCTGTATTGGAAAACAATACTGTAGTTCAATACAAAACCGATAATTACTATGCTCCTGAGTTCGAAGCAGCAATCCGCTGGAACGACCCTGCACTTTCCATTGACTGGGGGGTGCCGGTTTCGGATATTAAGTTGAGCGAAAAGGATAAATACCATCCAATGCTTGCTGATGCAAAGCTATTCGATTACAACGAAAATCTTTACGGATAAAAACCTTAATATGGCAAACATACTGATAACAGGCAGCAATGGTCAGCTCGGAAGCGAGCTGAGAGACATTTGGTCTGATGGTGCTCCTGATATTGAAATAAAAACGAATGCAAACAAATTCTTCTTTACAGACGTTTCCGAGCTTGACATAACAGACAGAGAAGCTGTTGACAAATTCGTTTCAAAGGGAAAAATTGAGGTAATTGTCAATTGTGCTGCATACACAGCCGTCGACAAAGCAGAGGATGACATAAAAATGGCTACAGTCGTGAATGCAGATGCAGCAAGAAATCTGGCCGAAGCGTCGGCAAAGCTGAGCTCCGGCCCGCTGCTTATTCACGTTTCAACTGATTATGTTTTTGACGGAAAGGGTCATAAACCATATCGGGAAGACGATGTCTGCAACCCGGCAGGTGTTTATGGAAGGACGAAACATGAAGGAGAGCGGGAGATTCAGAAATCCGGTTGCAACTATATGATAATCCGTACTTCGTGGCTTTACTCCACCTACGGAACAAATTTCGTAAAAACGATAACAAAACTGGCTGGAGAGAGGGATTCCCTGAATGTTGTATTCGATCAGATAGGAACTCCCACTTATGCCGGAGATCTTGCAAAAGCAATTGACGCTATTGTGAAGAAGTATATAGGAGCAAAACCTGAAGAACAAAAACGCCTTTGCGGAATTTACCACTTCTCAAACGAAGGAGTGTGTTCGTGGTACGACTTTGCGATGGAGATTGTTGCTCAGACCGGGAGTAATTGCAAAGTGAGCCCTGTGACCTCAGAAATGTTCCCTGCAAAAGCACCCCGGCCACACTATTCGGTGCTTGATAAATCAAAAATCAAAGCCACCTTTGGAATTGAGATTCCGCACTGGAGAGTACCTGTTTCAAACAAAGATTTTTGGAAAAAATTAGAATCGAAAAAATAAAAAAAGAATAATATGAAAAACATACTCATAACCGGAGGTGCCGGATTTATCGGGTCACACCTTGTGAGATTAATGGTTAATAAATATCCGGACTATAAAATAATCAACCTCGATTTACTTACATATGCAGGTAATCTTGCAAATCTTAAGGACATTGAGAAAAAACCAAATTATACATTTGTTAAGGGAGATATTTGTGATCTTGAGCTTATGCAGGCCTTGTTTGCAAAATATCAGATTGATGGCGTAATTCACCTTGCCGCAGAATCACATGTCGACCGATCAATTAAAGATCCATTTGCTTTTGCCAGGGCAAACGTAATGGGAACTCTATCTCTGCTCCAGGCAGCTCGCCTTTACTGGAGCGAAAGAGAGAAGGGAAAGGCAGGTTTTGCCGGTAAGCTGTTCTATCATGTATCAACAGATGAGGTTTACGGATCGCTTGAAAATGACGGTACTTTTTTCACGGAGGATACAAAATATGACCCACATTCTCCTTACTCGGCATCTAAAGCATCAAGTGACCATTTTGTACGTGCATATCACGATACATACGGAATGCCGGTAAAAATTTCAAACTGCTCAAACAACTACGGTTCGTTTCAGTTTCCTGAAAAACTCATTCCACTCTTCATAAACAATATCCGTCACAATAAACCGCTCCCTGTTTACGGTAAGGGCGAAAATGTGCGCGACTGGCTATATGTTGAGGACCACGCATCGGCAATAGATCTTATTTTTCACAAGGGTAAAACCGGAGATACTTATAACATAGGCGGCTTTAATGAATGGAAAAACATTGATTTGATAAAGGTGCTCATTAGAACGGTAGACAAACAGCTCGGGCGCCCCGAGGGCGCTTCAATGAAGTTGATTACCTATGTTACAGACCGTGCAGGACACGACCTCCGTTATGCCATAGACTCAGGCAAACTCCACCGCGAACTGGGCTGGGAGCCTTCGCTCCAGTTCGAGGAAGGCATCGAAAAAACTGTCCGTTGGTATCTTGAAAATCAGGAATGGCTGGATAATGTTACTTCGGGTGATTATCAGAAGTACTACGATGCTATGTACAAAGGATAATTTCATGGTAAAGATTGACAATGCTCTCTTAGACAAAGTTGGACAAAGGGCAAAGGAATCACCAAGGCTCAGGATGAACTTCAATTTGCATGAAAGGCCTGATTCTCCTGTCCAGAGGCTGCTAAATGCACTGGAGCCCGGCACTATTTTTCCGGTTCACAGGCACAGGCACACAGATGAAACATATATTGTTTTAAGGGGCGCAATTAGGCTCATTTTATATAAAGAAGACAAAACAATTCTTGAGAGTTGCATACTCGACCCGTGTGACGGCAATTACGGGTTCAACATCCCTGCAGGAACATTTCACAATTTAGAAGTTCTTGATAAAGGGACTGTAATTTTTGAAGTTAAGGAGGGACCTTATACCCCGGTAACTCCGGAAGATATATTAGAAAATTAGTTATGAAACTAAACGTTTTAAGGATTGCAGCAATATCGCTTCTCTCCTTTATATGGGCAGTAAAACCTGTTCTTGGACAGAATATCCTGAAAGGGAGCGGCGAACCGGTTTCATTTATGGAATTTGCAGTTGCCTGCGACAACAAAAGTGTTGAAGAAGTCAAGGGCTTCTTCGAACGCAAAGGCTGGAATCATATTAATTCGGTCTGGGAGAGTCCCGACAAATACGGCATCGAAAGTTTTACACTCCGGAATGCCACAGGTGAAAATGACACTCTTAGCATCTATATTTTTGATAAAAAATCTATTAAAGGCCGGTTTAGGACAACCGACAGAACTATTTTCAAAGGATACGAAAAGGCTCTTCTTTCATCGGGTTTCCGTACCGTGTCCCTTGTAATTGAAAAGGATACAATGATATCACGGTTTGCGTCAGAAGATTTCGAAACTACATTTTATGAACCTGAAAAAAGTTATCGTTTGCCCGGTAATGATGTTTATCTTGTTGTAATTGAGCGGCGGTGATTTTTTGTACCTTTGGCCGGATTTTATCTTATATGATATGAAAAATTTTGCACTCATGGGGGCTGCCGGTTATATAGCTCCACGACATCTGAAAGCGATTAAGGATACGGGCAACAATCTTGCTGCATCTTATGATATATTTGACAGCGTTGGAATTATGGATTCCTTCTTTCCCGAGTGTGACTTTTTTACTGAGTTTGAGTTATTTGACAGACATCTTTCAAAACTTAAAAGGAATGTAAAAGGTGTAGATTATGTTTCTATCTGTACTCCCAATTATCTTCACGACGCCCATATAAGATACGGACTGCGTCTTGGTGCCAATGTTATTTGCGAAAAGCCTCTGGTACTGAATCCATGGAACATTGATGCTCTTCTTGAAGTAGAAAAAGAAAGCGGAAAAAGGGTGAATACAATTCTTCAGTTGAGGCTCCATGAGGCTATTATTGCTCTTAAAAACAAGGTTGCATCGGGTCCTTCAGATAAAATTTATGACGTTGATCTCACATATATAACTTCCCGCGGAAACTGGTATTATACAAGCTGGAAGGGAGACCCGCGTAAAAGCGGCGGCGTTGCCACAAATATCGGGGTTCACTTTTACGACATGCTTTCATGGGTTTTCGGCAACGTTAAATCCAATATCGTTCATATAGCGGGCCATGACAGGGTTTCCGGATTTCTTGAGTTCGAAAAGGCACGTGTGCGTTATTTCCTCTCGATAAATGCAGATACCTTGCCTGCGACTGCAAAAGCTGCAGGGAAAAGAACTTTCCGGTCACTTATGATGGAGGGAAATGATATAGAGTTCTCGGACGGCTTTACAGAGTTGCATACCGAGTCTTACAAAAGAATCATTGCCGGCAATGGTTTTGGTCTGGCCGAAGCCAGAAATGCAGTACAGATCGTGCACGATATAAGGCATGCAACTCCTGTTGGGCTCAAAGGAGACTACCATCCCCTCGCCCGCCTTGAACAATCGCCACACCCGTTTGGCTGGTAAATTTTAAAGCTGACTAAATCTCGCAGACCGGTCCGTTATGGTTATCTTCCGGGACAACCATAACAAGATCTTCGTAGCCATGGATTTTTTTAATGAATTTGTCTACAAACCAACAGGTCGGTTTTATTTTATAGCCGCATTCCCGGGCGTATTCAAGAGCATGTTTTACAAGCATCCCTCCTATTCCTCTTCCTTCCAGTGATTTTGGAACGATAGTATGAGTTAAGTCCATAACTTTCTCAAAAAGATCGTATTCAATGTAGGCAATTACACCCTCCGATTCATATTCAAACCGGCTTGTCTCTTCATTGTGTCTTATGTTTTCTCCCATTTTTGTCAGATAAATTAATTACGCAAAAATAACTATTTCTTACTAACAAATAATGAATAAGTTTTGTTTTGTTAGTAAAAATTAAATTAACCGCATATTTCTGCGATTCATTTCGGCCTTAATGAGTGAAAGTTCGCGGCCGGTCTGACCTGCCATTGAGGTATTTTCTTCGGCGCGTCTGAGCAGATAGGGAAGGACATCTTTTACAGGAGCATAAGGTATGTATTTACAAATATTGTATCCTTCGCGGGCAAGTGCAAAGGAGATGTTGTCGCTCATTCCGAAAAGCTGTGAGAAGAATATTCTCGGATCGTTTTTAGGCAACCCCTTCTCCAGAATGAGGCTTGCTAGCAAATAATTGCTCTCGTAATTATGAGTTCCGCTGAATAGTTCAAAATCGTTTATGTTATCAATCACGTAACGCAACCCATCATCGTAGCTGCGGTCGGTATCTGTTTTTGTAGCGTGGATCGGAGAAAGGTATCCGCGCACTCCTGCCCTCTCGCGTTCCTCTTCCATATATGCACCTCTTACAAATTTTATCCCCGGTTTGTAGTTTTTCCCTTTAGCCTCCAGATGAAGATATTTGAGGTAGGCAATTCTGTCGTGGCGATACATTTGAAGAGTATGAAAAACAATAACACTTTCCTTATTGAACATCTCCATCGCCTCCTCAGTTATCTTGTCAATGATGTCCTGAGTGGCATAATGTTCGGCATCAATAAGTATTCTGACTCCGTTTTCGTATGCACGACGGCATAATGAGAAGATTCTTGTGCGGAAATTATCCATTTCAGTCTTTTCAATATCATTAAGATGTGATCCCTCTGATGCCTTTTCCAGAACAGAGCCTACAACCATCGCCGTTGGCTTGAATACTGTATATGCAATATTGGGATTGCCCTTTGCATAATCGATTGACCTGATTGTCTCCTGATATGCCCTTTCTACATCGCCCAGTTCCTTGCCTCCTTCTGCCGAATAGTCAAGAACCGATTTTACATTTTCACGGGAAAGTATCTCAACGGTTTTTGTACACTCGTCAAGAGTCTCTCCTCCTACAAACTGGCGGTAAAGAGTTGGTTTTACTGCCCAGCCAACAGGAAGGCCCATTTTCAGGGCAAACTCCGAAATACCTTTTGCACCTTTTACCAACGCCGGACTGGCAATTGTGGAATACAGCAAATATGCGTTCCTCAAGTCATTGTTGCTCTTTGATAAAAAAGCAATTTCCGTATTATTAAAATCTAACATCGCTTATTATGAGTTTAACCTATTATCACCAAAAATACTAAAAAAACAATCATTTGTAATTATATTTGCGCACATTTAGTTTGTAGAATTTATGAATAAAACTGCTGATTATAAGCTGACAATAGTAGTTCCTGTATATAACGAGGAAGACAACATTTATGCTCTTGAAGAGAGGTTGTCAAAATTTCTTTCTCAATCTTCACAGTTTCCTGCCTGTGTATTGTTTGTAAATGACGGTTCAAAAGACAAAAGCCGGGAGAGAATCGAAGAGGTTTGCAGCCGTCAGAATGGTTTTTTCTTTTTAAACCTTGCAAAAAACGGAGGCTTGAGTACTGCAGTAAAGGCCGGAATTGACGCTGCCTTTTCTCAATTTACCGGTTATATTGATGCAGACTTGCAGACAGCACCGGAAGATTTCAATCTTCTCATTCCTCATGTGAATGATTATGAAATGGTGATGGGTATTCGCGCAAATCGCAAAGACTCTTTTGTTAAGGGTATGTCTTCAAAAATAGCAAACGGGTTCCGCCGGTTCATGACTAAAGATGGAATTGAAGATACCGGATGTCCGTTAAAAATAATCCGTACCGATTATGCGAAGAGGATTCCCCTATTCACCGGAATGCACCGCTTTTTGCCTGCACTTATAATGTTGCAGAACGGAACAGTTAAACAGGTACCGGTACAGCATTTTCCAAGAGTTGCGGGTGTATCAAAATATAACCTTGCAAATCGTCTTGTTGGCCCGTTTATTGACTGTTTCGCATACAGATGGATGAAAAAACGCTATATAAATTATAGTGTTGCCGATAACAACCTCAACTAATGGTAGTTTACCTTATTGGGCTACTTGCCCAGTTTTTCTTTGGCGCACGCACTGTGCTGCAGTGGATACTCTCAGAAAGAGCCAGAAAAGTTCTGTCTCCTTCAATTTTCTGGATTTTGAGTATAATTGCATCATATCTGTTTTTTATTTACGGGTGGCTGCGGGAGGATTTCGCAATAATCCTCGGGCAGGTAATTGCATATTATATCTATATCTGGAACCTAAATGCAAAAGGGGTGTGGAAAAAGGTTCCTGCTGTTTTAAGATATCTTCTTATTTTAACGCCTCCTGTTGCCATAGCTCTTGCATCTGGAGATGCTGCACATTTTATTAATACATTTCTCAAAAATGAAGATGTTCCTTTATGGCTGCTCATTTTTGGGTCAACAGGCCAGATAGTTTTCACTCTCCGGTTTGTTTACCAACTAATATACTCTGTAAGAAGAAACGAATCCCTGCTTCCGATTGGGTTTTGGATTATAAGCCTTGCAGGCTCTATGGTAATTATTGTTTATGCAATTATCCGGCAGGATCCTATCCTGATTCTCGGTCAGGCTGCAGGTTTTATCGCATATATCCGTAATATTGCCATTTACAAGAAACAGAATAAAGAATATCAACAAGCTCCATAAGTCAAATTCCATTATATCGTTTATGAACAACGTCTTCTCCTTTATAAAAAAATACCGGTTTCTGCTGTTTATACTGGCGGTGATTCCCATGTTCGTGTTCCGTGATTTTACCCGCAACAACGAACTGCGCTATATGAGCATTGCCGATGAAGCTCTTCGCAACGGCAACTTTTTTACCTTTACAAATCACGGGATAAATTATGCCGACAAACCGCCTCTTTATCTATGGATAGTGATGTTGGGCAAAACTCTGTTTGGAACCCACAGCATGCTTTTTCTTGCAATGTTTTCATATATTCCTGCCCTTGTAATAATATATATAATGGGCAAATGGGTAGGAAAAGCTGTTCCGGGAAAAAGCCGCCTCGCAGGAGAGATAATGTTGCTGACAAGTGTATTTTTCATCGGATCGGCCGTAGTCCTCAGGATGGATATGCTTATGTGCATGTTCATCGTTTTATCGTTGTACACCTTTTTCCGTATATATTCGGGAGAGGAGAAAAAACGGGATAGCTGGCTCTTTCCGCTATATGTATTCATGGCAATCTTTTCGAAAGGACCAATTGGGATTCTCGTTCCGCTGGTATCTAC
>Ga0316605_10000648_pt1 | contig 22946 bp, 22 predicted proteins | sample OWC_soil_day20_n_FD_207666 | JGI IMG/M metagenome (GOLD analysis project Ga0316605, IMG submission 207666) | Wetland soil microbial communities from Old Woman Creek delta, Ohio, United States - OWC_soil_day20_noCT | ecosystem: Environmental > Terrestrial > Soil > Wetlands | place: USA: Ohio...
CCATTTCTTGGTTTTGTTATCGGCGGCCTGATGATGGTGGCGGTTTCCTGGATATGCCGTAAAACCGCACCACGCAAGGTGGACAGGGTTTTCAGACGAATGCAGCTGATTTCGGCCGCTGCCTACAGTCTGGGACATGGCGGCAACGATGCACAGAAGACCATGGGCATTATCTGGATGCTGCTCATTGCCGCCGGAATGTCTTCCCCGCAGGAACATATGCCGACCTGGATTGCCATTTCGTGTCATATCACCATTGGTCTGGGAACCATGTTTGGCGGCTGGCGCATCGTCAAGACCATGGGCAATCGCATCACCAAACTCAACCAGCCGCGCGGGTTTTGCGCCAATTCTGGCGGTGCCGTCACCCTCTTTCTGGCCACCTGGCTGGGCATTCCGGTGTCGACGACGCATACCATCACCGGTGCCATTGCTGGTGTTGGCTCAACACATGGCAACCGGCGTGTGCGCTGGGGTGTTGCCGGCAATATCGTCTGGGCCTGGATCTTGACCATCCCCTGCAGCGCAGCGATGGCGGCAATCGGTTGGTATCTTGGACGACTGGTGCTCTGACTGGAGATTGGCACGCCAGCGCCGCTCAATAGGCGGCCGGCAAGAGCATTGCCGCGCATGAGTACGCAAACCAACACGAGCCATGAGATTCTCAGTCACCGGGGATCTTGCGGCGCCGAGAATGCCTTCGACGAGTTGATGCTCCAATGGGGCCAAGGTGATTTTTAACCCACGATCTGCACTGCTGCCGACTGGCAGATCGGGCAGTGGCATTGGTCTAAAACCGGGAGGGATTCATTCACCCGACTCACCCGCAAACCAGGCGCCAGGCGATCACCAGCCGGCCGTGACTGATACCCTCAATGGGAAGCAGAACCAAGTACATGGCTCGAACGAAAATCACGCCAGCCCTGCGCCAAGATCATGCCCCCAGAATTGGATAACTGCGGTTTTTCCGGGATAATCCGCCATGCTCTCGAACTCCTCCGCAAAATGGCATCTGCGCCTCTGCCTGATCAGTTTGACGCTGATGTTTTTTGTGCCCCTGCTGCTGGCGCATCATCGCAACCCCATCCCAACCTTTTATCAGGAATGGCTGGCAGCGGCGTTCAGCCTGCTGGCCCTCACCTTTCTTTTCTGCCCTGAAGTCCGCCCGCGTATTGACCTGCCCGAAATTGCCCTGTTGCCGATTAGCCTGCTCGGCATCCTCGTCTTGCAATTGTTTTTCAACCGCGCCGTCAATACCGACCGTCTACTGCTCTTTGCCCTCTACCTGATCTGGGCTACTTTTCTGATCATTCTCGGCCGGCAACTTGTGCAATCCGCCACCCTAGGACGATTAAGCCGATGGCTGGCAATTGCACTTCTCTGTAGCGGGCTACTGCAATGCCTAGCTGCCGCACTGCAGATTGGCGGAACCCCGGGCTTGCCCTGGGTTGCTCCCTTTAATGGCAGGCCTGCTGGCAACCTGGCGCAGGGCAACAGTTTCGCCGTCTGCCTCTGGCTGGGCATCGCTTCGATCATTTACCTGCGCGCGTCCGGCTGGCTTGCTTGGCGCGCCACTTTGCCTGCCCTCATTACCTTGATCTTTTTTTCCCTGCTCTCCGGATCGCGTGCCGTCTGGCTCTATTGCCCCGCCATGCTTCTTCTGGCCGGAATTGCCTACAGGCGTAATCGCCTTGACCCCCTGTTGCGCCGGTTATTCCGTTGCGCCCTCGTCACCCTGTTGGCCACGCTACTTATTCAGCTTGTGCTCAGTTCAGGCCTGATTCCGCTAGGTGATTTTCTCGCCAACACTGGCGCAGCGCGGTTGGCACAAACTGGTGGCTACGACCCTATACGGCTTGCCCTTTGGCAATCCGCCTTGCGCATTTTTGCCGAACATCCCTTCATTGGTGGCGGCATTGGTCAATTTACCTGGCAGTTTCATCAGCATGTATTGCAGCTCATGCCGATGCACCTGCCAGGGCTACCCGAACACGCGCACAATATTTTCATGCACCTTTTGGCGGAAATGGGGCTGGGCGCCGTACTGGTGCTGCTCATTTTCGCTTGTCGCTGGCTTATCGTCTTCTGGCGCAAAATCTGGCAACCCTGCCACTGGTGGCTGGCGGCGTGTTTGCTGCTGCTTGCCATTCATAGCAACCTGGAATATCCGCTCTGGTACAGTTTTTTTCTCGGCCCGTTTGCCCTGCTCCTTGGCGCCGGAAGTGGTCGCTCGCTGCAACTATCCATCCAGCGCATCGCCACGCCATTGCTGGCCGGCGCCTTGATTCTTGGCGGACTCACCCTGGTTACTCTTTTTCGTGATTACGCTGTGCTGGAAGAAACCATCAACCAGGGCTTCAGTGCCAAAGATCGCGTCGATTTTCACAAGAAATACGCCGAGAGGCTGCAAAAAATCGGCAAGACGTCCTTGCTATCGCCCTACGTCTACATGGTGGCGGGCAATTTGCAGGAGGACAATGCAGAAGAACTGGAAAACAAGCTCACCCTGTGTCATCACGCCCTGCGCTTTGCCGCCACGCGCGACATTGTCTATAAGTGTGCACATATCGAGGCATTGGCGGGCAACCACGCTGTAGCGCTGCTTGCCTTGCGCCGCGCACTTGCGGCCTATCCCGATCATGCCGAGATTGTGCGGAAAAATTGGCAGAAGCGCGCGGTCGACGAACCCCTGCTTGCCGACTTGCTCAAGGAATTTCCGCCGACTCCTGCGCCGAAGCAATAATTCTGTAAAAGTAGTTAACAATCCACCGGGAAAAGCAGACTGATTTCCTAAGCGATGAATTTCTCAATGCTTTGCTATGCTTGCGACGACCCCATGTTATCCACTCTCTCTTACTAAAACACTGCAACTCAATGTAGGCAATAGCGAACCGGGTGTGTAAAACTCGGTGCAGAAACCAGACAACGGATTGTTTTTCCAGCGAAAAGGCTTATAATCACGCCCTTTTCAGTTAACGGAAAGAACACGATGGTTGTTATTCGCCTTGCCCGTGGCGGCGCCAAGAAGCGCCCCTTCTACAGTATGGTTGTTGCCGATTCACGCGCCCGCTGCAATGGCCGCTTTGTTGAGCGCATCGGTTTCTATAATCCGGTTGCCGCCGAAAATGAGGAAGGTTTCCGCGTTTCCATGGATCGCCTGACCTATTGGCAGCAACAAGGCGCCCAACTGTCGCCGACAGTCACCCGTCTGGTCAAGCAATTCGCTACCAAGCCGGCGGCCTGAAGCAATCTTCCACTCGACCATGATCGTTCTGGGCAAGATATTCGAGCCCTATGGCGTGCAAGGCTGGGTGAAAGTACATGCTTTTGCTGACGACCCAGCCGCCTGGGCGAAAATTCCTATCTGGTGGCTGGCTCGGGAAAATACCGAGGATTGGCAACAGTTCGGCCTTAAAGCCTGTCGTTTGCATGGTGAAGGTCTGGTTTGCCAGTTTGAAGGTTTCGCTGACCGGACGGCGGCGGAAAAGCTAAGAGGAATGTTGATCGGTGCGCCACGCGAAACCTTGCCGGCCACCGCCGAAGACGAGTTTTACTGGGCCGACCTGATTGGCATGGAAGTGACGAACACCTCCGGAGAAGTTCTGGGACGTGTCGAGGGATTGATCGAAACCGGCGCCAATTCAGTGTTGCGGCTGGTTTCTGAGGATGGAAAAGAACGCTTGCTGCCTTTTGTCAGCAACGTCGTTCTGGCAGTAGAGCAGGAAAAAGCTTGTATCCGCGTTGATTGGGGGAGTGACTGGTGATCTGTTTTGACTGCATCAGCCTCTTTCCAGAGATGTTTGCGGCAGTCACGCAGTACGGCATTACCCGGCGGGCGCTGGAAGAAGGGCGCTGGCAGTGGCAAGGCTGGAATCCGCGCGATTTCGCTGAAAATGCCTGGCGCACGGTGGATGACCGGCCTTACGGCGGCGGCCCCGGCATGCTGATGCAGGCAGCGCCGCTGGAAAAGGCAATCGCAGCGGCAAAAGCGCGGCAAGCAGCACTGGGTGTGGCGACAAGCCGGGTGATTTGCCTGTCGCCACAGGGCGTGCCGCTCACCCATGAACGGGTGATGCAACTGTCCGCAGAAGCAGGCTTGATTCTGCTCTGCGGCCGCTATGAAGGGATAGACGAGCGTTTGATCGAGCGCGCCGTTGATGAAGAAATTTCGATCGGGGATTTTGTGTTGTCGGGCGGTGAATTGCCGGCGATGGCGCTGATTGATGCCGTTGTGCGGCAATTGCCTGGGGTGCTGGGCGATGCTGCTTCAGCGGCGGAAGATTCATTTGTTGCAGGTTTGCTCGATTGCCCGCACTATACGCGACCCGAAATTTACGAGGGTCAGACGGTGCCGGAAGTATTGTTATCCGGCAACCATGAGAGAATTCGGCGCTGGCGACTGAAACAGTCGCTGGCTCGAACCGGGAAGCGCCGCCCGGAGTTGTTGGCCAATTGGCTGGCGCACCGCACCTTGAGTGTGGAAGAAACGCAACTCTTGGCCGAAATTGCGGCACAAGAGCAATGCGGTGAGTAATTTTTTTGATAATTTACAGGAGCTCACATGAATCTGATTCAACAACTGGAACAGGAAGAAATTGCCAGGCTTGGCAAGACCATTCCCGAATTTGCCCCCGGCGACACTGTCGTCGTGCAGGTGAAGGTCAAGGAAGGTCAGCGCGAACGTCTGCAGGCCTTTGAGGGCGTCGTCATTGCCAAGCGCAACCGTGGCCTCAACTCCTCCTTCATCGTACGCAAGATTTCCTCTGGCGAGGGCGTCGAACGGACTTTCCAGACCCATTCACCGCTGGTTGCCGCCATCGAGGTCAAACGTCGTGGCGATGTGCGCCGCGCCAAACTCTACTACTTGCGTGATCGCTCCGGCAAGTCGGCACGGATCAAGGAAAAGCTCGAGCGCAAAAAGGCTTGATCTTTTTGGCAACAAACTCAACGGGGCGCAATCAGCGCCCCGTTTTTTTGTCCCTCATTCCGCCCGCAGGGCTTCGACCGGGTCAAGCAGTGCCGCCCGCCGCGCTGGCAGTACACCAGCCAGCAAGCCAATGACAATCGCCACACCTTCGGCCATCAGAATGAAACTCACCGGCGTATGCACCGGTAGCCCCGGCACCGCCAAATGGATGAGCTGCGCCAGACCGATACCCAGCAATAGTCCGATAACGCCACCACTGGCCGCCAGCACCACCGCTTCACCCAGAAAAAGGCCGAGGATGGTGCGCCGTTCTGCGCCCAAGGCTACCAGCAGGCCGATTTCATTGGTGCGCTCGGTCACTGCGATGGTCATGATGGTGACGATGCCAACACCACCCACCAGCAGGGAAATGCTGCCCAGCGCACCAACCGCCATGGTCAGCACGTCAAGAATATTGGACAGAGTGGCCATCATTTCTTCCTGCGAAACGATAGTGAAATCCTCCCGACCGTGGCGAGCCATCATGCGTTCCTTGATGGCGGCAACAACCTTGGCCGCAGGATAGCCTTCTTCCACCGCCAGATCGATTTCGTTGAGTCCGTCGCGGTTGAAAATTTCCATGGCACGCGCCGCCGGGATATAAGCGGTATCGTCCAGATCTATGCCGAGGAACTGCCCCTTGGGCTCAAGCACGCCAATGACACGAAATTGGTCGGTGCCGATGCGCAATCGCGCGCCAAGGGCATTCTCGGTGCCAAAAAGTTCGTTTTTGAGTTTGGGGCCGAGCACAACCAATGAACGCGCCGACTCGGCATCCTCCGAAGGCAGGAACTGGCCCACGCGCAAAGCAATATTAAAGACCTTGATCATCGCCGGACCAACACCATAAACGGTGGTGCGGCGCAAACGCCCATTGCCGCCAACTTCGGCATTACCCCAGGTCGAGGGCGTCACAGCAACAACATGCGGCAGGCTGGCCAACGCCCGCGCATCTTCCAGTGACAAGGGCTTGCTGCTGGTCGGAAAGCCGGAAGGCGGCACACCGCCGGTCTTGACCTTGCCCGGATGAACGCCAATAACGTTGGTGCCGAACTGGCTGAATTCGGCCAGCACAAAACGGTGGATGCCTTCGCCGATGGAGGTCAGCAGAATGACCGATGCAATTCCGACTGCAATGCCGAGCAGAGTGAGAAAACTGCGCAAACGCTGCGCAGTCACCGAGCGGATACACAGATGAATGCCGTCGGAGAGAGGAATGCTCATTCTGGCTACCAGACCAAGGAGAGCCTCATTTTCACCGCAAAGGCGCAGCGACGCAAAGGCCGCAAAGTTTTTTCCTTGCGCTCTCTGCGCCTTTGCGCCTTGGCGGTGAAAGAATCACTTGAACGGGTGCTGCTTCAGGATGGTTTCGTCGCGCTCGGGGCCAGTGGAAACGATGGCGATGGGAACACCGCACAATTGCTCGAGCCGATCGAGGTAATTGCGCGCCGTCAGCGGCAAATCTTCCCAGCGTTTGACGCCGAAGGTGCTCTCCGACCAGCCAGGCATGTTTTCGTATATCGGATCGCACTCCGCCACTTCTTCGGCGCCAACCGGCAAGGCGTCGATAATCGCGCCATTCATCCGGTAGCCCGTACAAATCTGCAGTTCCTTCAAACCATCGAGCACATCAAGCTTGGTGATACACAGGCCGGTGAGACCGTTGATACGCGCCGAACGACGTAGTGCTGCAGCATCGAACCAGCCGCAGCGGCGCTTGCGCCCGGTGACCGTACCAAACTCACGACCCTTTTGTGACATCTGATATCCTGGAGCGCCCGCCGTTTCAATGTCGAGCTCAGATGGGAAAGGGCCGCCACCGACACGGGTGCAATAGGCCTTGGTAATGCCCAGAATATAATTGAGCATGCCCGGCCCCACTCCGCTGCCAGCCGCTGCCTGTCCGGCGACGCAGTTGGAGGAAGTGACAAAGGGATAGGTGCCGTGGTCGATGTCGAGCAGCGAACCTTGCGCACCCTCGAATAGCAAATTCTTCCCCGCCGCATTGGCGGCGTAGAGCGCGGCAGAAACATCCGTCACCAGTGGCTTGATACCTTCAGCGTCGGCCATCGCCTGATCCAGGACACCTTGGTAATCAACCGTTTTTGCCTTGAGGAAATGTTCAAGGATGAAATTGTGATACTCCATCACTTCACGCAGCTTTTCGGCAAAGGACTGCGGATGGAAGAGATCATAGACCCGCAAGCCGCGCCGTGCCACCTTGTCTTCGTAGGCCGGGCCGATGCCCTTGCCGGTGGTGCCGATTTTCTTGTCACAGCAGCGCAGCGCTTCGCGCGCCAGATCGACGGCTGAATGGTAGGGCAGGATAACCGAGCAGCCGGGGCTGACTTTGAGACGGCTGCGCACCGCAATGCCACCGGCTTCCAGCTTGGCGATTTCTTCGAGCAAATGGCGGATGTCGAGCACAACACCGTTGCCGATGAAACATTCAATGCCGTCGCGCACAATGCCGGAAGGCACCAGATTGAGTTTGTATTCCTTCTGATTTTCCTTTTGACCCACCACCAGGGTGTGTCCGGCATTGTGGCCGCCCTGAAAACGCACCACGCCCTGGGCGTGATCGGTCAACCAATCGACAATCTTGCCTTTGCCTTCGTCACCCCACTGGGTACCGACAACCACCACATTCCTGGCCATATTCAATTCCGGTTCTGGTTGAGAGTTTCAATTGTCCACTGGCCGCCAACGAGCAGCAATTGGCGGTCGAAGCTTGACCCTTCGGGCAGGGTTTCGCCCGGCAACAATTCGATAACGATTTCCCCGGCTGCCCGCAGACGGGCAATTTCCGCCGCCAGTGTGTCGTTTTTGCCGACGGGTGGGGCAACAATTGCCCGGGGCTGGACAGCGATCGGTGACAGACCTGCCACTTCGCGCAGATCGAGCGAAAAACCGGTAGCGGGGCGGGCGCGGCCAAAAGCCCGGCCAACGCCATCATAGCGGCCACCGCGCGCAATCGCCGCCGGATAGCGCGGATGATAGGCGGCGAATACCACGCCATTGTGATAGTGGTAGCCGCGCAAATCGGCCAGATCGATGGAGACCGGTAAACCAACATCGGCAGCAACAATGCACGACAAGCCTTGCAAAGCCGCTGTAATCGCCGGTAGCGGCGGCAGAAGGGTGGCAGCGCGAGTAAGCACTTCCACTCCGCCATAAAGCGTCGGCAAGGCAAGCAGTGCCGACGCGTAAGGCGCGTCGATATCGGCACAGGCTTGCTGCAAGCCAGGAATATCCTTGGCCTGCATCAATGTCAGTAGCTGATCTTCGCGTTCCGCGCTCAATCCCGCCGCCTCGGCCAGCGCCTGGAAGATACCGACGTGGCCGAGATCAATGCGGCTTTCCGGCAATTGGCAGGCCTGCAATATAGTAGACAGCAAACACACGACTTCTATATCGGCCTCGATACCGGCATAGCCGTAAAGTTCGGCACCAATCTGCAGGGGCTCGCGACTGGCAACCATGCAGGCCGGCAGGGTGTGCAGGACGCTGCCGCAATAGCACAACCGAGCAACGCCCTGGCGATTAAGCAGATGCGCATCGATGCGCGCTACCTGCGGCGTGATGTCGGCGCGCACCCCCAGCGTCCGGCCAGAAGCCTGATCTGCCAGCTTGAAAGTCTTGATGCCAAGATCCTCGGCCGTACCAGTCAGCAGCGAAGTCAGATACTCCAGCAAAGGCGGCATAACCAGTTCGTAACCCCGGCCAGCACAGAGATCGAGCAGACGGCGGCGCAGCGCCTCGATTTTCGCTGCCTCAGCCGGCAGGGCGTCAGCGATGTATTCAGGAAGTAGCCAGTTCATTTGAACACCAACAGTAAAACAAGGCCAATGATCATTGACGTCAGGCCAATGAAGCGGAGTTGGCCATCGCTGAGTTTGAGAAGCTGAGCAAAGACTTCACGCCACTTTGCCGGCCAGACAAAGGGCAGAATACCCTCCAGCACCAGCATCAGCGCCAGGGCAAGCAACAACTGGCTGATCATTTTGCCCGGCCACTCTCGCCACCGACACTCTTCATGTATTTGAAGAAATCCGAACTCGGATCGACCACCAGCACGTCCTGCTTCGATTTGAAGCTGGCACGGTAAGCTTCCAGACTGCGATAGAAGGCATAGAACTCGGGGTTCTGACCAAAGGCCTGAGCATACAGCGCAGTCGACTTGGCGTCGCCCTCGCCCTTCAGCTTCTGGGCATCGCGATAGGCTTCGGCAATGATGACTTCGCGCTGTTTGTCGGCATCGGCACGGATTTTTTCGGCTTCAGCCGAGCCCTCCGAACGCAGCTGATTAGCGTTACGCTTGCGCTCGGCCTCCATGCGGCGATACACCGCTTCGCTGACTTCGGTCGGCAGTTCAACCCGCTTGAGGCGGACGTCGACAATTTCGACACCAATAGTGCGCGCATCCTTGTCGGCCTTATTGCGCATCAGTTCCATGATCTTGTCGCGCTCACCGGAAACCACGTCATGCACAGTTTTCTTGCCGAATTCCTCGCGCAGACCGGCATTGACCGTCTGGTTCAGACGAATCTTGGCACGCGCCTCATCGCCTTGCACCGAAACGTAGTACAGCTTGGGATCGACAATGCGCCATTTGATGTAGGAATCGACCAGCACATTCTTCTTCTCGGAAGTAATGAAGCGCTCCGGCTCGGCATTGTCGAGCGTAAGAATGCGGCGATCAAAATAGCGGATGTTCTGGATGAACGGCCATTTCAGATACAAACCGGGCTGATCAATGACCTGCCTGACTTCGCCCAGCTGGAAAATGATCGCATATTGACGCTGATCAACGGTAAACACAGACATTGCCAGAATCACCAGAAGCGTGACGACAATTGCCAGAATAAAACTAAAGCCGGCTTTCATCACCGTCCCTCCCTTTCACGACTCAGCACGCCACGGCTGCGACTCTCACTCATCTGCCCCTTGTCGAGCTGCGGTGGCGCCTCGGCTGAAAGCGGCACTACCGGCTTGTGTGCGCCAGTCGCGGACACATCCGCAGCCGAGGTGGCTGCCACAGCGCCCGTCGCTTGCATCAGCTTGTCGAGCGGCAGGTAAAGCAGGTTGCCCTGCCCCTTGGTATCGACCAGCACTTTGCCGGTATTGGCAAAAACCTGCTGCATGGTTTCCAGATACATGCGCTGACGTGTCACCTGCGGCGCCTTGGCATATTCGGTCACCACTGAACTAAAACGCGCCGCATCGCCCTCGGCACTGGCGATGACGCGCTGCTTGTAACCTTCAGCCTCTTGCAGCAGTCGCGCCGCCGTGCCGCGCGCCTTGGGGATGACATCATTGGCGTAGGCCTGCCCTTCGTTCTTCTGGCGTTCACGATCCTGCCCGGCCTTGACGGCGTCGTCAAAAGCAGCCTGCACCTGTTCCGGAGGCTGAGCGTTCTGCATGGTCATCTTGGAAATAAAGACGCCGCTCTTGTAGCGATCGAGAATATCCTGCATCAACTTGGTGGCTTGCACTGTGATCTGGTCGCGCCCTTCGTAGAGGACGAAATCCATTTTGCTTTTACCGACCACTTCACGAATGGCGGTCTCGGCAGCCCCCATCACCGCATCATCAACGCTACGGTTATTGAAAAGATATTCTTTAGGGTCCTTGAGCAGATATTGCACGGCGAACTGGATGTTGACGATATTTTCGTCATCCGTCAGCATCAGCGCCTCTTTCAGTACCTTGTTCTTTTCGCTGCCGCGATAGCCGATTTCGATGGTGCGCACGCCGGAAACATTGACCAGTTCATGCGTTTGAAAGGGATAGGGGTAGCGCCAGCGCAAACCAGGTTCGGTATTTTCTTTCCAGCTACCAAACTGTAGAACAATGCCGCGCTGTGAAGCGTCGACAATGTAGAAGCCGGAAGCCAGCCAGGCCAGCACCACAACACCGGCCAGCAGGATCAGCCCACCCCCGAGCCAGCGAAACCCAGGGACATCCGGTTCCTCCTGACGAGGGCTGCCGCCACCATTTTTGCTGCCAAAAATACCCGCTAGGCGGCGATTGAAATCGCGCCACAAATCTTCAAGATCGGGAGGACCCTGGTTACGCAGGGGCAAATCGGCTCCGGCTGTTTTGCCGGGACCGCCAAGCGACATGAGAATGCCAAGCGTCGGTATCATTTTTTCACCTCTCCTCAGGCGCGAAGGCGCAAGGATGCACAATCAACACAAGCAGGCAGCGCCCGGCAACTGCCCGGACCACACCTGACGGAAAACATTCATTTGGCGGATCAAGCCGGATCACCAAAACGCAAATCCACTGCGTTTGCATCCTCAACCCGCGCCACTGTCCGCGCCTTCTCTACTGCACATTCGCCCAGCGCCGCCCGCAGCGCCGCCAAGCCATCCCGTGTCTTGGCGCTGACACGAACGCGGGCGATTCTACCATAGTCATCGCGCTCGACATCCGGGGCTGCCCCCGTCAAATCGATCTTGTTCCAGACAACAATTTGCGGTACCGAACTACCACCAATTTCGGCCAGCACCTTGTCGACCTCGCGCATCTGTTGCTCGCGTACCGGACTGGCACTATCGACCACATGCAGCAGAACATCGGCTTCAGCCGTCGCTTCCAGAGTGGCATGAAAAGCCGCCACCAGCCCATGCGGCAGATCGCGGATGAAGCCCACCGTATCGGAAATAACCACGTTGCCACCTCCCTCGATCCACAATTTGCGCGAGGTGGTATCAAGCGTGGCAAAAAGCTTGTTGGCGGCGTAAACACCAGCATGGGTCAGGGCGTTGAACAGGGTCGATTTGCCGGCATTGGTGTAGCCCACCAAGGAAACATTAAGCACGTCGTTACGCGCCCGCGATTTGCGTTGTACGCCGCGCTGGCGGGTCAGCTTGGCAAGACGTTCCTTCAGTGCCTTGACCCGTTTTCCCAACAACTGGCGGTCAGTTTCGAGCTGGGTTTCGCCGGGGCCGCGCTGGCCGATGCCGCCCTGCTGACGTTCCAAGTGTGTCCAGCCTCGTACCAGACGCGTGGCCAAGTGCTCAAGTTGGGCCAGTTCAACCTGCAACTTGCCAGCGGCACTCTGGGCGCGCAGGGCAAAGATGTCGAGAATCAGGCTGGTGCGGTCTATCACCCGGCATTGCAGGATGCGCTCAAGATTGCGCTCCTGCGCCGGCGATAGTTCGTGATTGAAAATAACCAGATCGGCTGACGCAGCAGCAACCACAGCGGCGATTTCTTCGACCTTGCCCTTGCCGGCAAAGGTGGCCGGGTCGGGGCTCTTACGCCGCCCGCCAACTTCACCAACAATGCAGCCACCCGCCGACTCGGCGAGCAAGCAGACTTCTTCGCGCTGTTCGGCCAGGTCAGCCTGACCAAAGTCGAGCTGGACGACAACAGCCCGCTCACCGGTCTCGGGACGGTCAAGCATATCTGTCAACAAGAGCGGGGTTGGCCAGCCGCCCAACCCTGAACATGGCAGGGTGGATGTTGATTATTCTTCCGTTTCTTCCAGACCGATTTGCACCGGACGCGCTGGTACGACGGTCGAAATGGCGTGTTTATAGACCATCTGGGTGACAGTGTTCTTGAGCAACACGACATACTGGTCGAAGGATTCGATCTGGCCCTGCAATTTGATGCCATTCACCAGATAAACCGACACCGGCACATGTTCGCGCCGCAGGGTGTTGAGGAAGGGGTCTTGTAACAATTGCCCTTTATTGCTCATGGTGAGGACTCCATTGGTTGTGATAAAGAGGGGGATGAACCGTCGGGAAATTTACCCAATTTCCGGCATCTTATGTGAACTTATTTGCGTCCCTTGTCAGAAAAGGGATTGTGGCTGGTATTGAACTGGATGCGCAAGGGCGTACCTTCGAGTTTGAACGCCTCACGAAAACAATGCTCCAGATATCGCTGGTAACTGTCTCCAATATGCTCCAGGGCATTGCCATGAATGACAATGATGGGCGGGTTGGAGCCGCCCTGATGAGCATAACGCGGCTTGGGGCGGAAAAGACCGTGGCGCGGCGGGGTCTGGCGAGCCACCGCGTCGATCAGCACACGCGTCAGTTGCGGCGTCGGCAGGTCGGTCATTGCGGCCTTGTAGGCGGCATCAACGGATTTGAACAGTGGCTGCAAGCCGGTATTTTCCTGCGCCGAAATATAGTGAAAACGGGCAAAATCAAGGAAACGGAACTTCTGCGCCATTTTTTCCTTGATCTGTTCGCGCGCATAATGCTCCAGGTGGTCCCACTTATTGACCGCCACCACCAGCGCCCGCCCCGATTCGGCGATGAAAGCGGCGATATGGGCATCCTGGTCGGAAATATCCTGGCGCGCATCAAGCATGAGAATGACGACCTGGGCATCCTCGATGGACTGCAAGGTCTTGATGACGGAAAATTTCTCGATAGTCTCGAAAACCTTGCCACGCCGCCGCATACCGGCCGTATCGACGAGAATGTAGTGGCGACCATTTTTTTCGAAATCGATTTCGATCGAGTCACGCGTTGTTCCAGGTTGATCGAAGGCAATGACGCGATCTTCGCCCAACAAGGTATTGATGAGGGTGGATTTGCCAACATTGGGGCGGCCAACCACCGCCACCTTGACTGCATCTGCCGCCGACTCGGCCTCGCTCTCTTCCGGAAAAGACTCCAACGCCAGATCGACCAGATTCCTGACCCCATCGCCATGTGCGGCAGAAATGGCGTAGGGCTCACCAAGTCCAAGTTCATGGAATTCAGCGGCCACCGTGCCACGATCCATACCCTCCGCCTTATTGACGGCGACGAAAACCGGGCGCTCCAGACGACGCAGTTTATTGGCGATTTCCTTGTCCTGCGGCGTCATGCCAGCGCGACCATCGACAATGAAGAGCACCGCATCCGCTTCGGCAATCGCCTGCTCGGTCTGGCGCGCCATGGCGTGCAGAATGCCGTCCTTGACCAAGGGTTCGAAGCCGCCGGTATCGACCACCAGATGTGGTTTGCCGCCCATACGGCCATGGCCATAATGGCGATCACGCGTCAGCCCCGGCATATTGGCAACGAGAGCATCACGCGAACGCGTCATGCGGTTGAACAGCGTCGACTTGCCGACATTCGGCCGGCCAACCAAAACGAGTGTGGGTCTCATTGCACCTCAATGGCAGCCACGGTGCCACCCGCGGTTTGCACCAGAAAGCCGGAACCCATGACTTGCAGCGGTGTCAGTACGGGTGTGCCGTCTGTATTGACGCGAGCAGCAAAGTCGCCATCCTCGCGCCGTAAGATATGGATCACGCCCACCATGTCGCCAACAGCGACAAAATTGCGCCGCGCCGCCGGGCCGGAAACATTGCGGTGCAGAAGCTTGTCCTGCTTCCAGACGCTACCGCCATTGTCGCGCTCAAGCGCATGCACCGCGCCCTTGGCATCAACGGTGAAAAGATAACGGCCATCAACCACCAAACCAGAGGTCGACGAAAAATCGCGTGCCCACATCAATTGGCCGCCCTGCTTGAGATCAAAGCAGGCCACTCGTCCCTGGAAAGCCACAGCGCAGAGTTGGCTACCGTCGAACACCGGCAGGGAAACAATATCGGCCACGCGATCGAGTTCAGTGGCACCCTTGGGTAAAGCCACCGTGCCTTCCCAAATCGGCGCGCCATTCTTGGCATCAAGTGCCATCAGCTTGCCGCCGGGAAAACCAGCGAAGACATACTGTTCGGCAAAGACCGGCCCAGCAAAGCTTCTGAGCGAAAGCGGCGGCGTTGCCCGCTGGTAGAACCACTTGCGGGCACCATCCTTGGCATCAAGCAAGAAAATGCGGTTATCGCCGCTTTTCACCGCCACACCGACATCGCCAACCGTCGGTGCTGCCAGCACTTCACTCGTCACCTTGACCTGCCACAAGGGCTTGCCATCCGAGGCCGAGAACGCCAGCACATCGCCTTTGGCAGTGCCAACCACCACCAGCCGGCCATCGCTGCCAACGCCCGCCGACAGGGCTGGTGCTGCTTTGATGCGCCAGGTAATGGCACCTTCATCAATGCGCGCCAGTGTGCCGTCAGCTGCCGCCACGTACACGCTGCCATCCACCTGTGCCGGCGTAAAAACGTAATTGCCCGCCTTGCCGATATTGACTGACCAGCGTGCGCGAGCCTCTGCCGTCCCCTTGATGCTTTGCAGTTCAGTCGGCTTGGGACCGGTTTTACCCGCCCAGGGATTGATCTTGTTGATCGATTCCGAAACGGTCGCACAGCCTCCCAATAGCAGGCTGGCCAGCACAGCGGCAATAAGCGGGCGCAACATCACGCCTTCTCCCCAAGGGCATCAATTTTCTGCAGCAGCAGTTCGCGATACGGCCCGCGTATGAAATCTTCTTCGGTCTTGATGCCGTCTTCCGGTTTATCCGACTTGACCTGACCCGATCTTTCCAGTTTTTCGGCCTTCCGTTTTTCGTCATAGCTGGCCAGCGCCGCCTTGAACGCGGTTTTGGCTTCTTCCTTTTTGCCTTGCGCCAGTAGCACTTCGCCCTTCATTTCGGCGAAACGGGCGGCAAAAGCCGGCGCATGTGTTGCCTGCAAGTGCTTGAGTGCCTCGTCATAGGCTTTTTCGTCGAGTAGCACCGCGACCAGACGCAAGCGGCCAATATCGCGCATTTCGTTCTTGGCATTGTCGGCCACCCAGGTCAACTGCAGCTTGGCCGTTTTCAGGTCACCCGCATCAAAAGAGGCCTTGGCCGCTGCCATGGCGCCCAACACCGCATAGGGTGTGCCGGCATACTTTTCGGTCAGTTCACCAGCGGTCGCCTTGATGCGCTGACTGTCCTTGGCAGCAATACCGTCCTCAAGCGCCGAAAAAATGGCAGATGCCTGCGCTGCCTGATTGTTGTTGTACCACTGCCAGCCCTGCCAGCCCACCACCGCAATGGCAGCTGCCGTCACCACGCCGGTGACGAGATTGCCGTACATCTTCCACCAGGTCTTGATGCTATCGAGTTGTTCCTGTTCTTCCAGATCTAAATGCGCCATGACGCCTATTCCTCTTCACTATCCAACAATTGATCAATGATGGCTTCCGCCAGATGCTCGACGCCGACCCGCCGTTGCTCGCCGCCCCCTGCACGTAGCGGCTTCAACTGCGCCTCACCGGCCGTCGCCTCGTCGTCGCCAATAATCACCGCAAACGGCGCCCCGCTGGCATCAGCCTTTTTCATTTGTGACTTGAAACTACCACCGCCGCAATGCTGCAAAACATTCATGCCCTGGTCGCGCAAACCCTCGGCCACCTGAAAGGCCAGCCGCGTCGCCATTTCGCCCTGGTGCACCAGGTAAACATCGGGCGCTGCCGGTTCCGGCACTCCGTCCGCTTCCTGAATCAAGGCAATCAGACGCTCGACGCCCATGGCAAAACCACAGGCCGGCGTTGGCTTGCCGCCCAACTGCTCGACCAACCCGTCGTAACGGCCACCGGCACACACCGTTCCCTGCGCGCCCAGTCGATCAGTCACCCATTCGAACACGGTCAGGTTGTAATAGTCCAGCCCCCGCACCAGACGCGGGTTGACGACGTAAGGCAGTCCAGCGTTTTTCAATACGGACTGCACGCCTTCAAAATGTTCCAGCGATGCTTCGCCCAGAAAATCGATCAGCTTGGGCGCCGCTGCACACAATTCCTGCATGGCCTGATTCTTGGAATCGAGAATGCGCAAGGGATTGGTGTGCAAGCGCCGCTTGGCGTCTTCATCAAGCAATTCGGCATGACGCTCGAAATGGGCAATCAATTCAGCGCGATGGCGCGCCCGTTCTTCAGCCTGCCCCAGGCTGTTAATCTGCAGTTCGATACCGTCCAGCCCGAGATCGCCCCACAGGCGGGCGCCCATCAGAATCTGCTCGGCGTCGATGTCCGGCCCGGCATAGCCGAAAGCCTCGACCCCCACTTGATGAAACTGGCGATAGCGCCCTTTTTGTGGCCGCTCATGCCGAAACATCTGCCCCAGGTAATACAGGCGCTGCGGCGTACTGGTCAAATTGTGCTGAATGGCGGCACGCACGCAACCGGCCGTGCCTTCTGGCCGTAGCGTCAGTGCTTCGCCATTGAGACCATCGACAAAGGAATACATTTCCTTTTCGACAATGTCGGTGACTTCGCCAATGGCGCGCTTGAAGAGCGGCGTCGGCTCGACGATGGGCATGCGGATAGGGCGATAGCCGTAGGCCTTGAGCCAGGAGCATACAGTTTCCTCGAACAGTTCCCACAGTTCGGCTTCAGCCGGCAGAATATCGTTCATGCCGCGAACGGCTTGCAAGATTTGACTCATGATTTCTTTGGATACTTGCGCGCGATGTAGCGCTCGATGATTTGCTTGAATTCGTCGCCGATGTGCTCGCCACGCAGAGTCACGGTTTTTTCGCCATCCTCGAAGACCGGCGCCACCGGCGCCTCACCACTGCCCGGCAGGCTGATGCCGATATTGGCGTGTTTCGATTCGCCCGGTCCATTGACGACACAACCCATCACCGCCAGGGTCATGTTTTCGACACCGTCGTAAGTGACACGCCATTCCGGCATGCGTGCCCGCACATAGTCCTGCACATCGCTCGCCAGTTGCTGAAAAAAGGTGCTACTGGTGCGGCCGCAACCGGGACAGGCCGCCACCATCGGGGTAAAAGCGCGCAAACCCAGCGATTGCAGGATTTCCTGCGCCACCACCACTTCCTGGCTGCGACTGCCACCCGGTTCCGGTGTGAGCGAGACGCGAATGGTATCGCCGATGCCTTCCTGCAGCAAAACTGCCAGCGCCGCCGTCGAAGCAACAATACCCTTGGAACCGATGCCGGCTTCAGTCAGGCCAAGATGCAGCGGGTAATTGCAAACTGCCGCCAACTGGCGATAGAGGGCGATCAAATCCTGCACGGCGGAAACCTTGCAGGAGAGCACAATGGCATCACCGGGCAAGCCCAGTTGTTCGGCGCGTTGCGCCGATTCGAGGGCGGAGGCGACCATAGCATTGGACATCACTGCATGCAGCGGCAGAGGCTCGGCCAGTGCCCGGTTATCGTCCATCATGCGTGACAGCAGATCCTGATCGAGACTGCCCCAATTGACACCGATGCGTACCGGTTTGCCATAGCGGCAAGCCAGTTCGATCATGCTGGCGAACTGTTCGTCCTTTTTAGCGCCGAAGCCAACATTACCGGGATTGATGCGGTATTTAGCCAAGGCTTCGGCACAGGCCGGATGATCTGCCAGCAGGCGATGGCCGTTATAGTGGAAATCGCCGATCAGCGGCACTTCCAAACCCATGCGATCAAGTTCATCGCGAATTTTCGGCACAGCCGCCGCCGCTTCCGGCGTATTGACGGTGATGCGTACCATTTCGGAACCGGCACGCGCCAGCTCGGCCGTCTGCAGCGCCGTCGCCTGCACGTCAGCCGTGTCGGTGTTGGTCATGGATTGCACCACCACTGGCGCCCCTCCACCCAATAACACCTCGCCAACCCGGCAGGCTCTGGTCATTTTGCGTGCCACAGAATTCAAAACTTACTCCAGAGTGAGGCGCGCCACATCGCCTCGGATATGCGGGGTCAGATCGACCGGTTTGCCGCGATGCATCACCTTGACCGTTTTGGCATTGCCGAGCACCAGCGCGAAGGGAGCTTCGCCTTCGACGGCGCGTTCGCTGCCAGCTGTCGCATTCTGCGAATAAACCACGTTACCGCGCCGGTCACGCACTTCCACCCAAGCCTCCTGGCTGAAGAACAGATGCAACGGCGCTGTCGATGCTCCGGCCGCAGCGCTGGGCGCGGCTGGCGGCGACACCAGCGGAACTGGCTGCCCGATTGGTGCTGGTAGCGTGGTTGCTGAAATGGCCGGCGGCTGGCCTTGCGCTGCTGCCGCCAGATCTGCCGGCGACGGTTCGACCGCCTGCGGGTTCAATACTTGGCTGACGGTAGTACCGGGCGGCAGCACCGCCTGCTCCGCCGAATCCGGCGCCACTGGCGGCGGCTGGGTTGGCACCGGGACAGAAGCCGGAACCGGAGCTGCTTGCCGGGTCAGCGCGCTGGAAATGGCGTCAACCATCGACTGGGCACCAGAGCGCAGGCGACTGATGTCATTCGGCATGAGGTAGTAAATGAGGATAGCCAGAAGGATGAGCATCAATCCCAAAACAGGCAAAAAATAATCCCGCGCCAGCGAACGCCCGGAAGCGTCAGGCATGGGCACATGGGTCGACTCGGGCAAGGCCAGATCAGAGACTTTGAAATCCAGCTTGGTATCAAGTTGCTTCATCAAAGGCGCCGAGTCGAGGCCGAACAGCCGCGCGTAATTACGTACGAAACCACGAACAAAGGTAGAACCGGGTAAGACCTGCCAATGATCACTCTCCAACGCCTCGACCTGTGACGTTCCCAGTTTCAGAAGCTCCGCCACCTCGGCCACCGACATTTTTTTGGCTTCACGCGCCAACTGCAACTGCCGGCCGACGGTTTGCTGATGAAGGGGAACGCCATCATCGGCACCTTCAAGATGTGTACTGCTCTCGCTCATTCAAAATTACCCTTGAGAAAATCCTGATATTCCGGTGAGTCCGGATAGCGGCTACGCAATTGTGCTGCCAGCGACCCCTCCTCCATGCGGTTCCCCAGTTTGCGTTCGATACGCAAAGCCAGCCAAAGCACTTCGGCCGTCGGCTGATTGATCACTTTCAACACTTTGGCCAGTTCCTGTTTGGCCAGTTGCAGATTACCCCGCTTGTAATGCAGTGTTGCATAAAGAAAGCGCGGCATCAGCCCGCCATCACGCGACATGCGGATAGCTTGCGACAGATACTGTTCAGCACCTTCCAGATCACCCGCCTTGAGCGCACAACGACCGGCATTGCCATAAGCCACTTCCGGCGTCGCATAAAGCGGACTCTTGAGGGCGTTGAGGAAATAGGTGATGGACTGGCGTTCCTTGCCAGGCTGCTGACAGAGGAACCAGCCGTAATTGTTATTGACTTCGGGATCATTCGGGGTCAGATCCAAAGCCTTGCGAAACTGTTCCTCGGCCTGCGGAAATTCGCGCAACTGGGCATGTACCAGACCACGCACGCTGTAGGCCGGGGCGTAGTCTGAATCGGCTTCGAGGGCGATACGCAGTTCTTCCAGTGCCACCGCCATATTGCCGATCTGGTAATAAAGGGCGCCCAGCTCGGTGTGCACCTTTGCCCGCGTCGCTGGATCTGCCGGGATAGCAGGCTGCTGCGAAGGGGGAGGCGTGCCACCGCCTTGATAGGGGTTCGCAGGGTTGCCACCCTGATTCGGAGCCGTACCCCCTTGATGGGAAACCTGCGCTACCGCCTGAATCGCCCAAAAAACAAGGGCTAAAAGAACCAGGCAGGGTCGATTGATTCGGTTCATGCATTTACCTCCTGAAACTGTATGGATTGCGATGGCAGACGTCGCATGCGATTGCTGACCTGGCCGGCCAACTGGCCACAGGCAGCATCGATATCGTCGCCACGCGTCTTGCGCGTAGTCGTCACAATACCAGCCCTGATCAACACCTCGGCAAAACAGCGCACGCGCTCTGGCTGCGAACGCCGGAAAGGTGAACCCGGAAATGGATTGAAGGGAATCAGATTGAATTTACAAGGCACATTTGATGTCAGATCAAGCAACTCGCGGGCATGCGCATCGCTATCGTTGATGCCTTCGATCATGATGTACTCAAAAGTGATGAAATCACGCGGCGCTTTTTCCAGATAGCGCTGACAGGCAGCCATCAGTTCGGCCAGTGGGTATTTGCGATTGATTGGCAACAACTGGTCGCGCAGGGCATCGCTCGGCGCATGCAAGGACACCGCCAGCGCCACCGGACACTCCTCACGCAAGCGATCAATGGCTGGCACCAGACCAACCGTGGACACTGTCACCCGTCGGCGCGACAAACCGTAGGCGTTGTCATCGAGCATCAGACGCAAGGCCAGCAACACATTGTCAAAATTGGCCAGCGGTTCGCCCATGCCCATCAGGACGACATTGGAGATGATGCGTTCGCTCTCGGCGCCCATGCGCATGCCGGCGCCCAGCACCCGATTGGCCTGCCAGAGCTGGCCAATGATCTCGGCCACACGCAGGTTGCGATTAAAGCCTTGCTTGCCAGTTGAACAAAAAGCACATTCAAGGGCGCAGCCCGCCTGCGTTGAAATGCACAGGGTGCCGCGATCATCCTCGGGGATAAACACCGCTTCAATCGCATTGCCAGCGCCAACGTCAAATAAAAATTTGCGCGTACCATCTTCGGAAAGCCGGTCAGAAATAATGGCAGGAGAACACACTTCTGCCGATACTCGCAATTTTTCGCGCAGACTCTTGGCCAGATCGGTCATGGTCTCGAAATCGGCCTCCCCGGCACGATGCATCCAGCGCAGCACCTGGCGCGCACGAAAAGGCTTTTCGCCCTGTTCGGCAAACCAGGCGGCGAGGCCTTGTGCATCGAAGTCGAGAAGATTTTGCATTGCTTGCCGTTGCTATAAAAAGTTGGTCAAACCAGGCGCCGTAACTCAGCGGCCTGAAAAAATATTCATTTCGGAAAAAAAGAAAGCGATCTCTACTCTGGCAGCCTCTGCGCTATCCGAACCATGCACGGCATTGGCCTCAATCGAATCGGCAAATTCCGCCCGCAAGGTGCCAGGCGCTGCCCGCCGGGGATCGGTAGCCCCCATCAGATCCCGATAACGGGCAATGGCATTCTCCCCTTCAAGCGCCTGAACCATCACTGGGCCTGTGGTCATAAAATCAACCAATGCCTTGAAAAAAGGCCTCTGCCGATGCACGGCATAAAATCTTTCGGCCTCGCCGACGGACAACCAGATCATGCGTGCCGCCACAATCTTCAGGTCGTTTTCCTCGATGCGCGAATAAATTCTGCCAATGACATTCCTGCCCACCGCATCCGGTTTGATAATGGAAAGGGTACGCTCAATCGTCACAGGCAACTCCAAAAACGCCTTTTTGGCAAGTCTGGCAGTTTACCAGCTTTTTCGGGCAAAACCCCTGCCTAATTGTGTGGCTCCAACCCGGTTTTTCTAGCAGAACCAGTCACCAGACAAAATCCAAAATTCATTTTTTTAGTCGTATTCGTTCAATTTGCGTCTTGATCACGTTCTGGTTAAATGCTACTTTTGGGCATCTGCCACTGATATATCCGAAAACGGAAGATGCCAGGTTTGGTCAGCCAGTTTTCTCACGAAATTTTTGAGGTTTGACGTTATGACCAGCGCCACCGAAATCGACTCCGATCTCGTATCCGAAATCCTCAAAACCATTACCATTCCACCTTGTCCTGCCGTGCTTTCAACCTTGATGGAGGAATCACGGCGCGACAATGCCAATTTTCCGAAAATTGTCCGTCTGATTAGTAGCGATCTGGGACTGGCGGCATCAACGATGAAAACCGCCAACTCACCTTTCTTTGGCCTGCGCCAGAAGGTTCAGTCCGTGCAAACGGCGGCGACCATTCTCGGCCTCAAAAACATTATCAACATCATCACCGGCATTTCACTCAAGCAGTCCCTCAGCCCCAAGGGCATCAACATGGAACGGTTTTGGGATCGCTCCAGCTACCACGCCATCGTCTCGGCACGAATGGCCAGTCGCGTTTCCGGCATCTCACCGGAAGATGCTTACACTTTTGGCCTCTTCCACGACTGCGGCATTCCCATCCTGATGCAACGCTTCCCTGACTACAAGGAAACACTCGCCCTTGCCAACAATTCGGCGCGATCCTTTCGCGACGTTGAAAACGAACGGCACAACACCGACCACACCGCAGTCGGTGCCATGCTGGCAAAAAACTGGCAACTACCACAACTCATCGTCGACGCCATCCGCACGCACCACGACTTGGCGGAAAACGGCCAGGATCTGCGTAACGAATTGCGCGACATGGGTGCTATCTCCCTCATTTCCGATTACATCATCAGCAATTTTCTGGGCTTGCCGGAAGAGGCGGAATGG
>Ga0316605_10000649_pt1 | contig 22895 bp, 19 predicted proteins | sample OWC_soil_day20_n_FD_207666 | JGI IMG/M metagenome (GOLD analysis project Ga0316605, IMG submission 207666) | Wetland soil microbial communities from Old Woman Creek delta, Ohio, United States - OWC_soil_day20_noCT | ecosystem: Environmental > Terrestrial > Soil > Wetlands | place: USA: Ohio...
ATGTTCTCATTTCCAGTATATCTTCGGTGATGATGATCAACAGGATAATCACCTACCGCAATTGCTGTGCGATAAAGTTTTTCAGATTGATCGTAAGGATTCAGCAAATGGTTTTCGGTAAACCGTACCAATCCGTGTATGCGTCGTGATTCCCTGTGGTAAGGAATATACGGCATTTTGTCATCGGTAGGATATTCATCGTCAGCCAAGCCCAATGTATTCATACCCAATTCTTTTTGGATAAAATACAAGAAACCTGTCGTAATTCTTTTTGCTTTTTTAAGAGCTTCAGTGCGTTGTGCGGGAGTCATCTCAATAATATTAACGTAGTAGTCATTCCCTTCGGCTGGCCAATTAATCATGTATTTATTATTCGGTAATCTTCCATACGTAATCATTTTTTCGGGTGTCCATACATATTGAGGATATTCAGGATTAGTGCATAGCGGATTTTTTGCGCTACATATATATAATGTTGAATCATAATCTTTCGGACGTGGAATAGTTACATCTTTGTGGTAGTCTTTTAGAATGGCAACATACGTCAAATCCTGAATAATGTCGTTGGCTTTTTCAGGTGCGGCTGGTTCACCTGTGACGAAACGGCTTTCCATACCTATGTCGTATCTCACACCAGTCATTTTTGCCACATCACCAAGTTCAGTAGCATCAATCAGGACTTTTGATTTAATTGTTTTTTCACCATTTGGAGTTTGAATACGAGCTATCCATTGATTATTTTTTTGAGAAACATTCAAGAGAGAGGAATTCAAATATACAGATAGATTTTTTTCTTTTCGGGCAATATTTTGAAAAATGCTATTACCTGCGGATGGTTCAAATTGCACATTACTAACCCATCCGGTAGCTAATTTACTTTCACCTCCATAATAATTTATCAAAGAGTCTTTGAATTCTCCCCAGAATCCGCTTGGAAGTTTATTGTTTCCATCAATGGCACTAACTCCTGCACTTGTCAACATTCCGCCAAGCCAGGAGCTTTCCTCAATCAAAATTGTTTTAACGCCTAATCGTGAACTTTTCACAGCAGCCGATGTGCCACTCGCTCCGCCACCAATGATTAATACATCAGTATAAGTACTTTTAGCAGCATAAATTCCTGTGCAAGAAATAAATAGGAAAGTAAACCAATAAATGTTTTTGAAAAATTTCTTCATTACAAATTGTTTTTAAAGTTGATCAAAGTGCAAATATAAAAATATAAATTTATTAACTACGTCCAATTAACAAAATATTTTAATAAATATGTTGCACAACATATTATAGTTTAATAAATGAAACATGGTAGATGAAAATAGTTAAAAAATATTCAATTAATATAATTATATAATTATATATTCTAAATTTGTATATTTTAATCATATAATAATGCCATGAGCTTAAAATTTTTACAGGAAATTAGTTCCGGAACGAAAAATGCATACTTAAAAAAGGACATAATCTGCTACTATATTAACAATGGTGAAAACACATTAGCTGATTTAGGCAAGGAAATGAATTTGAGTGTCCCAACCGTTACTAAATTAGTTTCCGAACTGATGGATGATGGTTTTGTCCTGGATTTTGGCAAGCAGGAAACAAACGGAGGAAGACGTCCAAGTATCTACGGATTAAACGAAAATTCAGGATATTTTGTAGGAGTAGATATAAAAATATTTTACATCAATATAGGGATAGTAAATTTTAAAGGTGAAATGGTTGATTCGCAAATGAACATTCCGTTTCAAATGGATCATAAACACGAAAGTTTCGACAAATTATGCGACATTATTGATAGTTATCTTAATCAAAAAATTGTTCCACGCGAAAAGATTTTAAGCATAGGAATTAATATCTCAGGACGTGTAAACACACAGTCTGGTCATAGTTACAGTTTTTTCTATTTTGATGAGAGACCCCTGACTGATGTATTTGAAGAGCGATTCGGCATTAATATTTCCATTGATAATGACTCGAGGGCAATGGCTTATGGTGAGTACATGAAGGGATGCGTCAGCGGTGAAAAAAACGTATTATACGTGAATGTGAGTTGGGGCTTGGGACTAGGTATTATTATTAACGGACAGCTTTATTATGGAAAATCCGGTTATTCTGGCGAATTTGGGCACATGACTGCTTTTGATAATGAAGTGATGTGCCATTGCGGGAAAAAAGGATGTCTCGAAACAGAAGCATCGGGTACGTATTTGCATCGGAAATTTTTGGAAAAATTAAATAAAGGCTATTCTTCTTCTTTAACAAAGAAGACTGATAAAAATATCATTTTGGAAGACATAATTAATGCCGCTTTACACGAAGATATTTTAGCTATAGAAATAATTGAGGAGATTGGAAACACGTTGGGCAAGCATATTGCCGGATTGATAAATCTGTTAAATCCAGAACTGGTTGTGGTAGGTGGAACTCTTTCAGAAGCAGGAGATTATCTGTTTCTCCCGTTACGAAGTGCCATAAAAAAATACTCTCTCAATTTGGTAAATAAAGATACAGCCATCAAACTTTCAAAATTAGGTGATAAAACCGGGTTGATAGGAGCTTGCATGTTAGCTCGAAGCAAAATGATTGGGCTTATTTAATCTTAGCAAGATTCAACTTGTAAATGCAACTTTAATGATTTTTAATTTATTGATTATTTATTATTTATTGGTTGTGATTACAACCTCAAACTGCTATTTTTGCATTAAGAAAATAATCATAAGATCATGAAACGAGCATGTACGCAAGCGTTCACCAAAGTAAATGAAAATATTGTATGCGAGTTCCATGTGTCCTTATTAAAAAATAATCACATGAAATTAAGGAAGTCTGTTATCTTTATAATTCTCTTATTTGTATTTGGCATAGCTGGTTGCAATGGGAAACCATCATCTTTGCACATTTCCACGTCCCCGGAAACCGCTGCTAGCCTGGAATTCAGAAGTGTTTATAAAGTAATTGACGGTGATACATTCTGGATGAAAGATCGTGACGGGCAAATAGAAAAAATACGATTAATAGGGATCGATGCTCCCGAAGCTCACAAATCTAAACATAAAGATGTTCAGCGTTTTGGTAGAGAATCGAAAGAGTTTTTGAAACAATTCCTGAAAGGCCAGAAAGTGGCTTTGGAATATGATGTGCAGAAAACCGACCAATATGGCCGTACACTGGCATACGTGTACCTCAAGGACGGCACTTTCCTGAATGATTATCTGATCAGATACGGGTATGCACGGGTGGCAACCTTCCCTCCGAATGTAAAGTATCAAAAGCAGTTAGTTGCGAGCCAGAAGCATGCCCGTCAGCATTCGATGGGAATGTGGAAAGACAGATAAATTATAAGAACAAAAAAGCCGGAGAAATCATCCCCGGCTTCATTTTGATAAAAAAAGATTTTATGCTTTTACACGTTCAACGTATGAACCATCGCGGGTGTCAATACGTATTGTTTCCCCTTCGTTAATAAAAAGCGGTACGCGTACAGTGGCTCCTGTTTCAACTGTAGCCGGCTTTGTAGCGTTTGTTGCAGTATCGCCTTTCAAACCGGGTTCTGTATAAGTTACAAGTAAATTTACCTGTACAGGAAGTTCAGCGTAAAGTATCGTTTCCGATTCGGCATGCGATACTACTTCGATTTCCATACCTTCTTTCAGAAAATCTACACCTGTAATCTGATCCTTAGGGATTGGTATTTGTTCATAAGTTTCATTATTCATAAACATATAACCCATATCATCCTGGTAAAGATACTGATAAGCGCGACGCTCGATGCGAACTTCATCGAGTTTGGTACCTGAACTGAATGTGCGGTCGATGGTACGGCCTGATACAACATTCTTCAGTTTTGTGCGTACGAAAGCGGGACCTTTTCCGGGTTTCACGTGTAAAAATTCAACTACATAATAATATTGTCCATCCATGTCGATGCACATTCCATTCTTGATATCTGCTGTTGTAGCCATAAAAAAAGTATTTTTTAAAAAGATTATTCTTATATTTTTCGGGTGGCAAAGTTAATGATTTTCTTTGAAATGGAAAAACAAATTGATAATCAGCATAATCTGTTCTGTAAGATTATCGTTTGTTTAATATAAGTATAATATGCAATAATAATGGATAATTGAAAAATGGTGCTATATTTGCAACCCTTTTTCAGTTTTTAAAACACAACATTTATGAAAAAAATAATTACTTTTTTGTTTTTTATTTTTTTATTTCGGCTGTCAGCTGAAATACCAACAGGTTATTACAATACTGCTGTCGGAAAAACGGAGGCTGCATTGAAAACAGCACTTGCGGGTGTTGTGGGAGTGCATACTGAAAGAACTTACTCGGACCTTTGGACTGATTTTCAGACGACAGATAAACGAACGGATGGAAAAGTATGGGATATGTATTCGAATTGTACATTTACGTTTGGGCAAAATCAGGATTCAGGTTCAGGTGGCACTGCTGAATGTCAGTATTATAACAGGGAACACTCTATGCCAAATAGTTGGTTTAATAAAGCCTATCCTATGTATTCTGACCTGTTTCACATGTATCCAACCGATAAATTTGTCAATAATCAAAGAGGTAATTATCCTTTAGGAGAAACCTCATCGGGTACTGTTTTTGGAAATGGCAGTAAATTGGGAACTTCATCTTTCGCAGGATATTCAGGAACTGTATTTGAACCAATTAATGAGTATAAAGGTGATTTTGCCCGCACTTATTTTTACATGGTTACAGCTTATGATGATAAAGTCGCCAACTGGGTATCAGACCAGTTAGCAGGCAATCAATATCCGGCCCTTTCGACCTGGTCTGTAGCTTTGTTCCTGAAATGGAACAGTCTGGATCAGGTGAGTGAAAAAGAAACTAATAGAAATGAAGCCGTTTATGGAATTCAGCACAACCGTAATCCTTTTATCGATCATCCTGAACTTGCCGAATTTATTTGGGGAAGCCGCAAGGGTGAACTCTGGTCTTTGACTTCGGGAGTGGATGAACTCAAAATTAATTTTACGATTTCACCAAATCCGGTTCGCAATGAAATAAGAATTAGCACGGAAGAATCAGATATTAGCTATTCCATATACAATTTGAATGGACAGTTGTTACAAGAAAATAATTTGAATGGCAATCAGGTCATCTCAGTGGATAATTTGAATAACGGAATGTATCTGATACAAATCCGGTCTGGTAATTGTAGAACTGTTCAGAAATTTGTTGTAAATCACTAAAAAAAACAAATACAGAGAAAATTTGTAAAATTCCGGATTTTCATTATTTATTAATTTATTAAAATCATTACTTTGTGAAAAAACTATCCTTTTTACTCCCGCTATTGTTTATCTTTTCATTCTCTGTTTTTGCCCAAATACCGGCAGGTTATTACAATTCAGCGGTTGGCAAAACAGGCGCTGCTCTTAAAACGCAATTATCCTCTATAATTTCTGCCGGATATGTCGATAAAGGGTATGATTATCTTTATACTATATACAAAACAAGCGACAATCTCCCTAATGGTAAGGTATGGGATATGTATTCGATAAAAAGCAATGGAACTGCCAACTATTATTATGACCATGGAAATGACGAATGTGGAAGCTATAGCGGGGAAGGAAGTTGCTATAATAGAGAACATACTTTTTGTGATTCGTGGTTGGGTAACGCATCTCCTCAAAGGTCCGACGCACATCATCTCATCCCCACCGACGGCTACGTTAACAACCGCCGGAGTTCTTATCCTCACGGAAAAGTCGGTAATGCCTCATGGACATCTTCCAATGGCTCAAAACTTGGAAGTTCAGATCCTTCAACCGGCTATTCAGGTACAGTTTTTGAACCTATTGATGAATTCAAGGGCGATTTTGCCCGTATGTATTTCTATGTAGCCACCCGCTACGAATCAAAAATTGCAGGCTGGGCAAATAACGGTAGTGCAGATGAAATTTTGGCCGGAAACAGTTACCCTGGCTTTAAAGCCTGGTTTTATAATCTCATGTTGAAATGGAATGCTCTTGATCCGGTCAGTCAGAAGGAGCGAAACCGAAATGATGCAATTCAGGCGTATCAGAAAAACAGAAATCCGTTTATTGACTATCCCGAATTAGCCGAATATATTTGGGGTAACAAAATGGGAACAAACTGGACGTTAAATCCCACAACTGATCCTGTACTTTATTCGCCATCAACAGGATCCTCGGTTGATTTCGGAACGGTTAATTATCAACAATCCACTAGCAAAACAGTATTTGTGCAGGGTTCTAATCTCACCGGAAATTTAAATATTTCACTAAGTGGTGCTAATGCTGCCTATTTCTCGCTTTCAATGAATACAGTTACTCCTGCAGAAGCGCAAACAGGAAGTAACGTAAACATTACTTACAATCCTTCTGAAGTTGGAACTCACACTGCCACATTAACAATATCGGGTGGAGGTATCACGACTGTAACCGTAAATTTAACAGGGAATTCCGTAACCTGTCAAAATGTAAGTTTATCTGCGCCTTTCTCTGCAACAATGTCACCATTTACGCAATACAGCGTATCCGGAGATCAGATATGGACATGGAAAAGTGCAACTTACGGTGTTGCAATGTCAGGTTATGTAAACGCCGTGAATAACCCAAATGAAGATTGGTTGATATCTCCGGTACTGGATTTGTCAAATGTTGAAAATGTTGTATTATCATTTTCTCACACTATTAATAAAGGGGTAGTTGCAAATATGCAGTCAGAAAACACTGTATATGTTTCAAATAATTATTCCGGAGGCAATCCTAATACTGCTACATGGACGAAACTTACAATACCAACATATCCGACCGGAGCCGATTGGGTTTTTGTGAATTCAGGAGATGTTCAAATCACGGCAATAAATTGTTTATCAAACACCAGTATCGCGTTTAAATATATTTGTACCTCATCATCAAGTGCTACCTGGGAAATAAAAAACTTATCAGTAGCCGGAGTTTGCAAATCGACTGGCGTTGATGCAGTAAATAAAAATATCATACATAGAATCACAGTTGAGAATAGAAATATCAGCATATTTAATCTTGAAAGTGAAGATGTTCAGGTATATGATATTTACGGTAAAAAAGTATTTACTCAAAAATGTGTAGCTGACAAAGTAACGGTTAATAATGTCCCTCAGGGTATTTATATCATCAAGGCCGGAAAAGAAGTCCAGAAATTAATTGTTAAATAGATATTTTGATATGAAAATATAAATTTATATACAGAAATAAAACAATGTTCAATAGAATTTGTTACAAATAAAATCTATTGAACATTTTTTATTTTAAACCATGAAAATACACGAATACCAGGCCAAGGAAATTTTTGCGCGATACAATATCCCGGTTACCCACGAAATACTCTGCTATACTGCCGACGAAGTGGTCGCTGCCGCTGAAGAACTGGGTTATCCGGCAGTAGTAAAAGCTCAGGTTCTCACAGGAGGAAGAGGAAAAGCGGGCGGTGTGAAATTAGTGAAAAATGCAAATGAAGCCCGTGAAGCTGCCGCGAAAATTCTCGGAATGGATATTAAAGGTTATACTGTTGAAAAAGTGCTCCTTGCCGAAGGAGTGAAATTCCATTCCGAAATTTATGTCGGACTTACCATCGACCGCAACTCCAAATCGGTTATCCTGATGGTAAGCCGCGAAGGTGGAGTGGAGATTGAAGACGTAGCCAAAGAAAATCCCGATGCCATTCTGAAATTTCCGATTGAAGCCGATTTGGGAATGCCCTCTTTTTTAGCACGTAAAATGGCTTTTCAACTTTTCGATGACTTTTCTTTAGTCAAACAAGCAGCCGATATATTTCAAAAACTGTATAAAATTTGCTTTGAAACCGATGCTTCATTGGTTGAAATCAATCCACTGGTGATAACCGACGATAATACACTGCTGGCATTGGACGGTAAAATGAATTTCGATGATAACGCGCTGTTCCGCCAGCCGGAAATCGAAAAACTTTTTGAACCGGACGAAAACGAGCTGAAAGAAATCCTCGCGAAAGAAAAAGGACTGAGCTACATCAAACTCGACGGCAACATCGGTTACATGGTAAACGGTGCCGGGCTGGCAATGGCAACCATGGATATGATAAAAATGTATGGCGGCGAACCGGCAAACTTCCTTGATATCGGTGGAAGCTCCAATCCGCAGAAAGTGATTGACGCCATGAATCTTATTCTTTCCGACGAAAACGTGAAAGTGGTAATGATCAATATCTTTGGTGGAATTACCCGTTGTGATGATGTGGCGCGCGGGTTACTGGCTGCATTGGAACAACTGAATGTAAAAGTACCAATCGTTGTTCGTTTATCCGGAACAAATGCTAAAGAAGGCTTGGAAATTCTGCATGGTGCCAGTCTAACAGTAGTCGAAAGCATGACCGAAGCTGCAAAGAAAGCGATAGAACTTAGCAAAATTTAATCATGAGCATATTAGTCAATAAAAACACACGCCTGATAGTTCAGGGAATTACAGGCAGAGATGGTGGCTTTCACACCTCGAAAATGAAAGCGTACGGGACAAACATTGTGGGTGGCGTATCGCCCGGCAAAGGCGGACAGACTGTGGAAGGAATTCCGGTTTTCAATACTGTGGACGATGCCGTAAAACAAACCGGTGCAAACACTTCCATCATTTTTGTTCCGGCATCGGTGGCTGCCGACAGTATTCTCGAAGCAGCTGAAGCAGGTGTTAAGTTGGTAATAGCCATTACCGAAGGAATTCCAACACTGGATATGGTGCGTGTAATGCCTTATCTGAAGAAAAAAGGCACTCTGTTGATTGGGCCGAACTGTCCGGGATTAATAACTCCGGACGAGGCATTGGTGGGAATTCTGCCCGGGAATATTTTTAAGAAAGGTAATGTAGGGTTGATCAGCCGAAGCGGTACGCTCACATACGAAATGGTAAACCAGCTTACTACCAACGGTATCGGACAAAGCACCTGTGTAGGAATTGGTGGCGACCCGGTAGCCGGATTGTATTATCAGGAATTATTGCAGATGTATCAGGATGATCCTGAAACCGAAGCCGTGGTGCTGATTGGCGAAATCGGGGGCGATGCCGAAGAAAGAGCTGCACAATACATTAAAAATAACCTCACAAAACCTGTTGTGGCTTTCGTTGCGGGACAAAGCGCACCTCCGGGTAAACGGATGGGACATGCCGGAGCTATTATCTCCAGCGGAGCAGGTACAGCGGCCGAAAAGACTGCAGCATTCGAAGCAGCCGGAGTGCTCGTGGCCAGGAAGCCGGAAGATATTCCAGTGCTGGTAAAAAGGGCGTTACAATACGGGTAGAGGCTCCCTGTGTTCTTTCAAGCGGAAACAAATGGTGTATAAACAAAATATTTTCCTGAATAGAAAAACAGCCAACGGATTTATTATCTGTTGGCTGTTTGTTTTCGAAATGTGATTATGTTTACCTGATGCACTAAAAAACACCAAAAAAAAGACTATTTTTGTGCCAAACTAACGAATATGTTCTATTTATGGCACTAAACTATATCTGGATTGCATTTGTACTCATTGCCTTTGTGGTGGCATTGGTACAAATGATTTTTTTTGGAAATACGGCTATCTTTAATGATATTCTTCAATCCATCTTCGGGTCTGCAAAATCAGGTTTTGAAATATCACTGGGACTTACCGGTATCCTTACCTTTTGGATGGGAATTCTTAAAATCGCTGAAAATGGCGGTGCCCTGACGGTATTATCACGTATTGTTGCACCGTTTTTCAGCCGTATTTACCCCGAAATTCCAAAAAATCATCCTGCTCTGAGCAGTATTTTTCTGAATATGTCAGCCAATATGCTTGGGCTGGATAATGCCGCAACCCCAATGGGACTGCAAGCCATGAAGCAGATGCAGGAACTAAATCCGAAAAAGGACACGGCATCTAATCCGATGATTATGTTTCTGGTACTGAATACTGCCGGTCTTGTGCTTGTACCTATGACTGTGATGATGTACCGTGCTCAGTTTGGGGCTGTAAATCCAGCCGATGTATTTCTGCCGATAGTTGTTGCCACATTGTGTGCCTGGCTCTCGGGTCTGATCCTTGTTTCGATCATTCAAAAAATAAATCTGTTCAACCGCGTTGTGATGGGTGTTCTGATTTCACTGGTAGGTTTCATTGTGGGATTGGTGTATTTTTTCAGCCGTCTTTCACAGGAACAGATCACGGCTTATTCAAGTTTTGCAGCTGCATTTATTATTCTTACCATTATTGTGGTGTTCGTCATCATGGCTGCGCGCAAGAAGATTAATGTTTACAGCACCTTTATTGACGGTGCCAAAGAAGGCTTTCACGTGGCTGTTGGGATTATTCCGTATCTGGTCTCAATTTTGGTGGCTATCGGTATGTTTCGTGCTTCAGGTGCAATGGATCTGCTGGTCGATGGAATTCGTTATCTGGTAGCCGCAACAGGAACCAATACCGATTTTGTGGAAGCTCTGCCAACTGCTTTTATGAAACCTCTGAGCGGAAGTGGCGCTCGCGGCATGATGGTGGAAACAATGAAAGAATTCGGAGCAGATTCGTTCGTTGGACGACTTTCGTCCATTATTCAGGGTTCAACAGATACAACTTTTTACATCCTGGCAGTATATTTTGGTTCGGTGAAAATTACAAATACACGATATGCGGTTATTGCAGGTCTTGCTGCCGATATCATTGGAATATTGGCTGCTATTTTGCTTGGGTATCTTTTCTTTCATTAAATAAGCTGACTGACTACTATGATCCAATATATTGCCGAAGAAGTTGAAATGATTGAATTCGACCAGTCTGTAATAAACCGCTGGATAAAATCAATAGCAGCCCAATATAATCGCAGAACAGCGAATATATCATACATCTTTTGTTCGGATGAGCGTATTCTCGAAGTGAACAAACAATATCTTCAGCATGATTATTATACGGATATTATCACCTTCGATTACAGCGGGGGAAACACAATTTCAGGCGATATTTTTATTAGTTTAGATACCGTTGCCGATAATGCGAACCAGCTGGGAGTAAAATTCCGGGATGAATTGTATCGGATTTTAATTCACGGGATACTGCATTTGTGCGGACAGGATGATAAGACTCCCAAGCTGAGAGCAGAGATGACCCGAAAGGAAAATGAAGCGCTGGAAAGACTGCAAAAGGAGTATCTCTGAATGTTTTTTTTACATAAGGTTTAACTAAATCAAAAGAGTTGTACATTTTGCAATTATTTGTTAAATTAACCATTCTAATTTCAACTGATTACCTTATATTACAAAGATTATCATTACTTTTGTTACCAAATTCAGTGACAAAAATAAAATTTATGGTTCAAAAATACGTTCTACAATTACTGTTTACTATTTATTTGTTGAGAATATGAACGTGTTTTTCAGAAGAACCATATTAGTATTGTCTTTCATAGTTTTATTATCTTTTAGTAGTGTCTGGAGTCAGAATGAGTATCGTGCCGAAATTGGTGTCCAGGGAGGCTTAAATGTCTATACAGGAGATATTAATACTGTTGCAAAGCCGGATTATTTTTTGCAAAATATGCAAAATATCCAACCCGATTTCGGGATGTATTTTCGCTATCGGTTTAATCCACGTACGGCGTTACGGCTGGGATATGATTACAGTACGGAGAATGGGGCGTATAGATTTTCTGATTTTGCAGAACCCCGGACACTGAATCAGCAACTTCACATACTTGATCTTACAGGTGAATATAACTTTTTTGATTTAGAAAATAACCCTTATAAGAGTTACAGCAAAAAAATTTCACCCTATATTTTCGCAGGTCTTGGTATTATTCTTTTGCCGGATGCGGAAAGTTACTTTAATAAAAAGTATTCACCTTCAGTTCCATTTGGATTTGGAATAAAATGGAAAATAGCTGAAAGATGGAATCTGAATGTGCAATGGTCAAATCACCTCTGTCTGGGAGACAACCTTGAGGGAATCAAAGAGCTTGAATATGGTGAACTGATACACATAAGTCCTAATGGCAAGCCTGTATGGAACGAAGGCATAATTCCTGATTGGTACAATCGCATTAATCCGATGAACAACGACTTACTTTCGGGATTAACACTGGGAATAAGTTTTGATTTCTGGAAAAAAGGATGTGACTGTAAAAAAAACGGTAACAAAAAGGAAAAAAGTTCAGGGTTTCGACGGTAATTAATAAGTGAGAAAGTAAAGTAGTTTTACAAGTTAACAGACTATATGTCATTCAAAGAGCAACTGGATCTGATAAATTTACCTCAACACGTAGCCATTATTATGGATGGCAACGGACGTTGGGCGAAAGAACGTGGATATGACCGTATTTACGGACATCAACACGGAGTAACCTCTGTACGTGAATGTACCGAAGCTGCTGCAGAGATTGGACTAAAATACCTCACTCTTTATGCATTCTCGACCGAAAACTGGAACCGTGACCAAAAAGAAGTGGAAGCATTAATGGAGTTACTGATTGACACCATTGAACGGGAAACTCCCACACTTGATAAAAATAATATTCGTTTGAAGGCAATCGGTGATTTGTCGAGGTTACCTCAGGGAGCATACGAGAAACTCAAGCGTTGTATTGAACATACAAAAACGAATACAGGATTATGTCTTGTACTGGCATTGAGTTACTCTTCTCGATGGGAAATATGCAACGCTTTACGCCACATCGCACAGGAAGTCAAAGATGGGAAACTCAGCACCGATGAAATAACCGATGAAATAATTTCGAACCATCTTACAACGAATGAAATACCTGATCCCGATTTGATGATACGAACCAGCGGAGAGATCAGAATAAGCAATTTTTTACTCTGGCAACTGGCATACACAGAACTATATTTTACAAGTACCCATTGGCCCGATTTCAGAAAAGAAAATTTTTTCGAAGCGATAGTCGAATTTCAGAAACGCGAACGCAGATTCGGCAAATAAACAGAACAATTCAGAAGTTACCTAATAGACTCACATGCAATACAAAACAGTAATTATTTCTTGTTTTCTGCTCCTTTTCAGTCATCTTATGTCAGCCCAGACTGTTGTCAATCCCGATACAGTTGTTAATCCTGAAATAGATTACATGGAACCAAAAGAATATCAGATAGCTGATATTCAGGTTGAAGGCGCTGAATCGTATGACGATTTCGTACTAATCGGATTTTCCGGCCTGCAGGTTGGACAAAAAATAGTTATTCCCGGCGACGATATAACTAATGCAGTAAAAAAATTCTGGGAACAATCCATGTTTTCGGATGTGAAGATAGAACTTACTAAAGTTGCTGGTGATAAAGCCTGGCTTACAATCTATCTGCAACTTCGTCCAAAAGTCTCGGAAATAATCTACAACGGACTGAAAAAGGCAGAAATTGAGGATATAGAGAAACGTATTGGCATACTGAAGGAAAAACAAATCACACCGAATATGTCCGATCGTGCTTCAAAATCAATTAAGAAGTATCTCGACGAAAAAGGATTTTCGAATGCAGATATTAAGGTTTATCAAAAAGACGATCCCGCAAAACCGGGGTTTGTGAAAGTGGAGATTGATGTGGACAAAAAATTGAAAACCCGCGTTCACAAGATTTATATTACCGGAAATGATAACCTGAACGCCCTGGAGATAAACAAAGCGATGAAGAAGACGAATGATAACAACATTATCAATATCTTCAGAACCAAGAAGTATGTAAAAGATCTCTACGAAAAGGATAAAATTGCCGCCATCGAAAAATACAACGAATTCGGATATCGCGATGCATATATTGTCTCCGACAGTATTGTTCCTTTTGACGATAAGTCTGTTGATGTTTACATGAAATTCAGCGAAGGAAATAAATATTATTTCCGCGATATAAAATGGATTGGTAACACCATCTATCCTTACGAAACATTAAATCAATTCCTGACAATTAAAAAAGGCGATGTTTATAATCTGAGACTCCTAAATAAAAGACTTCAGGAAGATGAAGACGCGGTTGCAAAACTGTATTCAAACAAGGGTTATCTGTTCTTCAACATTCAGCCTGTCGAAGTGGCTATTGAGAATGATTCGATCGATTTTGAAATTCATATGGTCGAAGGTAAACCTGCTACCATCAATGAAGTGAAAATAACAGGAAATACCCGGGTTTACGAAAATGTTGTACGGCGTGAGCTACGAACTGTACCCGGAGCTCTTTACAGCCAGGATGACATCATGCGTACCCTGCGTGAGTTGGCACAAATGGGGCACTTTGATCCAGAGAAGTTATCAAAAGATATGATGGAAGGTGGTCTGAAACCAAATCCGGAAAACGGAACGGTAGATTTGACTTATCATCTGGAAACAAAAAGCAGCGACCAGGTCGAATTTTCGGCAGGTTGGGGAGCTGCAGGTATCGTAGGTAGCCTGGGATTGAAATTCAGCAATTTTGCCATTCAGAACATCTTCAAACCTGAAACCTATCGAATTGTTCCGCAGGGTGAAGGGCAGACTTTCTCGATTAACGCCCGAACTAACGGTAATTATTATTCTTCATTCTCGCTCTCCTTTCTGGAGCCCTGGCTCGGTGGAAAACGACCGAACTCACTTTCTGTTTCACTTTACTACACAGCCACATCGGGTATGAGCGACCGCTATCTGAATGCATATTCAAATATGTATTCCAATATGTACAGTGGTTATGGTTATGGTTCAGGTTATGGCTATGGATCAGGTTATGGTTACGGATCGGGCTATGGCAATACCAGCTACGAAACGGAGGTCGATAAAAATAAATACTTCCGCACTCTGGGCGCTTCCATTGGATATGGAAAACGGTTAAGCTGGCCCGACGACTTTTTCACTTTTTATGGTGAGTTGTCGTTTCAGCGCTACATGATCAATAACTGGTATCAGCAGGAAACGAATGTAACTAACGGTGTATTCAATAATGTGGGCTTGAATTTGACAATCGGCAGAAACTCAATAGATAATCCTATTTTTACCCGGAAGGGATCTAATTTCTCTCTTGGACTACAGATAACTCCTCCGTACTCTAAATTCAATGGTAAGGATTATTCAAGTTCCAGCATGACTGATGCCGAACGATACAAATTCCTCGAATATCACAAATGGAAATTCAGCGCCAAAACGTTTACTCCGCTGATGAATATCGTTAAAACACCAGTACTCATGGCAAGAGCTGAATTTGCTTATGTGGGCCATTTCAATAAGAATGCACGAACTCCTTTCGGCACGTATATGTTTGGTGGCGACGGTATGTCCGGTTATTCGGGCTACGCCAATGAGTATGTATCTATGCGCGGTTACGAAACCGGTGCTCTTACTCCCTACGAATATGGTCTGAACTCGTCCGGAGAGAAAGTTGCCGTAGCGCAAAGGGCTTATCTGTACAACAAATTCACCATGGAACTTCGTGTACCTATTTCACTGGAACAATCGGCAAATATCTGGGCACTTGGATTTGTTGAGGCTGGTAACAGTTTTAACAAGATATCCGATTACAATCCTTTTAATCTGAAACGTTCAGCCGGGGTGGGTGTGCGCATTTACCTGCCAATGTTCGGTATAATGGGTATCGACTGGGGTTATGGATTTGATCCGCAGGTTAACGAATCCAAAGCACATGGAAGCCAGATCCACTTTGTGATTGGTCAGGAATTGTAATCAGAAATTAATCGGTTCTTGTAAGTGTCAGATATTCAACACGTAAAAGTTTGGCAAAGATTTTGATATATAACTTACAACGATAAAAATATCAAACTGATAAAAACACTCTAAACGATGAAAAAATTATTTATTACACTTAGCCTTCTGGCAGGACTTGCAATCGGTGTTCAGGCTCAGAAATTTGCTGCTGTAGATATGTCGTACGTTATGAAAAATATCCCGGCTTACGAAAGTGCAAATGAACAACTCAATCAGGTTTCCAAAAAATGGCAAGCTGAAGTTGAAACAGCCATGAAGGATGTTCAGCAGATGTACAAGAACTATCAGACAGAACTTGTATTCATGTCGGACGATATGAAAGTGAAGCGGGAAGACGAAATTGTGGCTAAAGAAAAGGAAGCACAGGAACTAAAACGTAAATACTTTGGACCGGAAGGCGAATTGTTCAAAAAACGTGAAAGTCTTATGAAACCAATTCAGGACGAAATTTATACAGCTATACAGGAGATAAGTAAAGATAAAGACCTGCAGCTGGTATTTGATAAAAGTTCAGCCATGAGTGCTATTTTCGTTTCGCCTAAGCTGGACATCAGCGATGATGTTTTGAAAAAATTGGGTTATTCAAAATAATTATATACTTTTGTATTCTCATAAAAAATATAAATCACTAGAAATTAATTTAATAGAAAAGAAAATGATTAAAAAAGTTGCTTTGTTCTTAATTGCCTTGTTACCGCTGGGAGCTATGGCACAAAATGTTAAACTCGGACACGTAAATTCTCAGGAGATTATTCAGGTGATGCCTGAACTCGAAACAATTGAAAAAACCCTGAAGGAACTTCAGGATCAATGGGAAAAGGAATTGTTGAAAATGCGTGAAGAATATAGTACTAAGGTAAAAGAATTCATGGATAAACAAGCTACCATGCCAGAAACCATTAAAACAGCCCGTCAGTCAGAAATAGCCGAAATGGAACAACGTATCACTACATTCAACCAGACAGCGAATGCTGACGTTGTTAAAAAACAACAGGAACTGGTTAATCCGGTACTTGAAAAAGTAAAAAAGGCTATCAGTGACGTAGCTACTGAAGGAGGTTATACTTATATCTTCGATATTTCAACACAGGGTGTTGTATTTCAGTCCAAAACAGCCAACGATATTACTTCGTTGGTAAAGAAAAAATTAGGAGTGAAAGATCAACCGGCAGTTGTTGCACCTGCTGCACCCGCAACTAAATAATTAAAAAGGGTTTTATAGTATGTTGTAAGCTGGTTCAATTCTTTGAATCAGCTTACTTTATTTTTTGTCCTTCAGCATATGTTGTACAAAATCGAAAGGATGGTAAAGCAGCATTCGGAGGCCTGAATACCGCATGATTTCCTTTATTCTTTGCCGCATCTCAGGTTTATAACAATGAATTTTACATTCGGAGCAGGCAGTTTTTTCATCACCAAAAGGACAGTTGTCGAGTCTGGCAGAAGCGTAATTGCTTACTTTGGCACATTCAGGGCATAGTTCTTTTACGAATTTGTGTTTTTTGCGGCAATAAAGCCTGATCATCTTTTCTACCGTCTCTTTCTCGTATCTGATGGAGGACATTCTATGTAATTCTGAAGGCTTATTTGTTATTGTCAATTAAAGCAATCATCTCTTTGATTTCATCTCTGATGGCTGTAAGCCTTTCTTTAATTTCCTGTTGTTTGACAACAACATCCTTTTTATCGCTCAGTTTCTTTTTTACGCCATCCAGGGTGAGTTTCTGATCGTTGATCAGAAAAATGATCTGTTTGATAAGTTGAATGTCATCTTTCGAATAAAAACGCGTTCCCTTTTCGTTGCGTCTTGGTTTCAGTTGCTTGAATTCCTTTTCCCAAAAACGAAGGTTTGACTGATTGATGCTGAACATCGCGGCAACTTCAGATATGGAGTAATAAATTTTTTCCATGATTCCCTGTATTTTATTTTAACTTTGACGAATTTTCAGACGCTGACCCGGCTTTATTTTACTGCCCGATATACCATTCCATTTTCGCAGATTAGAAACGCTGATGTCAAATTTTTCGGCAATGCCGCCAAGTGTCTGTCCTTTCTTGACCTTATAGTAAGTAAACTGTTCTTTTCTTTTTACAGGAGCTTTGATTTCAGTTTCTTTTTCTGATGTAATGATTTCAGCGCGACGGTTATTAATCAGTTCATCAGCCCGAAATGCGAGAATTTCATCCTTTTTTTCGATCAGCATGCCTGAGTACTTTTGGGGCAGGCAAAGTGGGTAGGGCTGGATATCACCCGGTATTATATTGCGTCGGTACTGTGGGTTTAGCAGTCGGAGTTCTTCCACCGAAAGATTGAGTACAGCCGAAATCTGTTCGAAATGCATCCTGGAGTTGACCATCAACGTATCGGTGAGTGTCGGAATTTTTGTTTTTACAGGACAAAGATTATGCTCATTTGCATAATTGAGAGCATAATTGGCTGCTATAAAAATCGGTACATAAGCCCGTGTTTGTGCTGGCAGAAAAGGATAGATTGCCCAGAAATCTTGTTTTCCACCAGCACGGTGAATGGCTTTATTAACGCTTGCTGGTCCGCAATTATAAGCAGCAATGACAAGATGCCAGTCGGAATAAATCGAGTAAAGTTCTTTCAGATATTTAACTGCTGCTTTGGAGGAGGTGCGCGGATCCATCCGTTCGTCTACAAGTGTATTGACTTCCAGACCGTACATTTTGGCTGTACCAATCATAAATTGCCATAGGCCGGTAGCGCCTGAACGGGATACAGCCACAGGATTGAGTGCCGATTCGATGATTGGCAGGTATTTCAGTTCTAGAGGAAGCTGTTCTTTTTCAAGTGCTTCTTCGAAAATGGGGAAGTAGTACCTGCTTAATCCCAGCATGTATTCAAGTCCTTTCCGGTTTTTCTGGGTGTATATTTCGATAAACGATTTTACTTCCTGATTGAAAGGCATTTCTATTACATGAGGCAACTTCATTAATCTGGCCTTGTATTGCTCGTCGGAGGTTGAAGGATTGGAATTGGATGAACATTCGGATACATTGTCTTTGTCAACAGCCCATGAATGAAGCAGGAGGTCGAGAGAGCCTGAAAATTCGGCCGGAACTATCAACGAATCAGATGTTAATTCGGTTGCAATGTCTGTAACCACCGGCTTTGCGCCGGAACTCTGTGCATGAACCTGATAAACAAGTGACAGACAAAAAAGCAAGTAGATAAAAATTCTTTTCTTCATGAACAGTCAGTTTGGTAATTAGAGTAACATGCAGGCTATTCTTAGCAGATTTGACGAATGACGTTGAAAGGAGTCAACAAAAATATAAAAAAAAGGATATACTGAAAAAACAGCTATGGAATCAGAGTAATAACCGTTAAAAATTAATGCTGCAATGCATTCCGTAAGCCGGAGGCGAATTGCGTTCCCGTTCAATACGGGTGGGTTGAACATTGAGAACCAGGTCTGGACTTATATCAAAATCATAGAGCTGCGCATCGACATAAGCATCCAGCAATACCAGAGCATAATATCCTACAGAAAGTATTATGCTCAGGTCACGCCACTGACGAAATGTACTCTGCCTGGTTTTCAGTATGTTAGTATATGTGCTTTCACCAATCATCTCGATGGTGTAACCGCGGGGAAGAATATCAATATGGCTGTTTGTAGTCGGGTCTTTGTCGATAATATCCCGATAAGCATTCTTGTAGGTAATATAATTATTATTATTCCACGAGATGGCATAAGCAAATCCGAGATATCCTCCGTAAACAATGGGCAGTTTCCAGTATTTTCTGTTTACAATTTGTCCAAAGCCGGGGATAGCTGCACCCATCCAGATAGATTTCAGCGGGTCGGGTTTGAATTTCGGTTTTTCAAGCGTAGATACAGCCAGTGTATCTGCAATATCATTTGCCATATTCATGTATTTGCTGTTGGGCTGAATATTTATTGGCATTAACGTAGTTGTATCCTTTCCGGCCTCGGCAAGGTCCGAAATACTGCTCTCCTGAAAATCATTAGTGCCGGCAAAACCTGCCAGGGAAATGAGTTGAAGAAAAAAATATATGACGAGTGTTTTTTTCAACTTTACTGTTCGTTTTTCAAATTTTATCCATCAGTTGCATGATGCGCATCAGTTCGTCATCGTTGGCAAATGGAATAGTGATTTTACCTTTTCCTTTGGCATCACACGACATCTGTATTTTTGTATCGAAAATGGAGCTCAGCTGCTTTTTCAGGTCGTTTAATTCTTTCAGATTCTTAACGCTACTGTTTTTATCCGAAGATTCGGATTTTCCGGTTTCAGTGATGCTTCGAACGAGTTCTTCCACCTTTCTTACTGTCAGATCTTTTTTCAGTATCTGTTCGTAGAGTTTCAGCTGTTCGGCCGGATCGTTCAATCCTAATATGGCACGTGCATGTCCCATATCAATTTTTTTATTCTTCAAACCCATCTGAATTTCCGCAGGCAGACGCAATAAACGCAAATAGTTGGCAATTGTTGCTCTTTTTTTGCCCACCCGTTCGCTCAACCGGTCTTGTGTGAGTTTGTATTCTTCCATCAGCCGGTAAAATGTCAGCGCAATTTCGATGGCATTGAGATCTTCCCGCTGTATGTTTTCAATCAGCGCCATCTCCATCACCTGTTCATCAGCGGCTGTTTTTACATACGCAGGAATTGTGTTAAGTCCTACCGACTTTGCAGCTCTGAAACGTCGTTCGCCGGCAATGATAAGATAAGTGCCATCATCATTTTTACGTAATGTTACGGGCGATATTACACCGAGTTCACGAATGGATACGGCCAGATCAGTCAGCGCCTCTTCATCGAAATATGTTCTTGGTTGATTGGGATTTGGATAGATGAGTTCGATATCAACTTCATTTATGGATGACGAACCACTTGTGTTCACGGAATCCATGTCAATCAATGCTCCCAGACCACGTCCCAATCCTGTATTTTTTGCCATAATTAAATCTTGAATGTGTGAAATTTCTATTGTCTGTTGATCAATTCCTTTGCCAGATCCATGTAATTTACGGCGCCCCGGGATTCTGCATCAAAAAGAGAGATTGGTTTGCCATAACTTGGAGCCTCGCTCAGGCGAACACTCCTGTAAATCACCGTGTCGAAAACCAGCGTATCGAAATGCTTTTTCACTTCGGCAAATACCTGATTAGCAGAGCGTAATCTGTTGTCGTACATCGTCATCAGAAAACCTTCTATTTCGAGTGTTGGGTTTAATCTGCTTTTTATGATTTTAATTGTATTCAGCAGCTTGCTGATGCCTTCCAGCGCGAAGTATTCGCTTTGAACCGGAATGATAACGGAGTCGGAGGCGCTCAGCGCGTTGACAGTTATCAGTCCCAGAGACGGCGAGCAATCAATCAGAATAATGTCATACTCATTTTTTATCGGCATAAGCATGCGCTGCATGATATGCTCTCTCTTGTCAAGGTTCAGCAGTTCGATTTCAGCACCAACCAAATCAATATGCGAAGGGAGTACAAACAAATTGTTAACTTCGGTTTTGTGTATTGCCTGTGATGTCGGAACGTTGTCAATCAGGCATTCATAAACGGTGAATTCAACCGAGCGAACGTCAATTCCCAGTCCGGATGATGCATTTGCCTGCGGATCAGCGTCAACCAATAACACTTTTTTGTCAAGTCCTGCCAGCGATGCAGCCAGATTGATAGCTGTCGTTGTTTTTCCTACTCCTCCTTTTTGATTGGCAATTGAGATTATTTTACCCATATATTAGTTCGAGATTATTTTTATACTCTTAATAAGTTCTGAGAATATTGCTCTTTGAACACTCTATAATCGAGTGGAAAGCAGATATTGTTTTTTGCTGTTTTAACTGCAAAGATAATAAAATTAATTCAGCCGTTAAACTATCAAAAAGGTCAATCGATATTATAAGATTTTTTAAAATTCTGTTGCCGTCATTGAACGATTTTTTCGATATGACGGCAGATTTTTTTAATGCAGGTGGTTTGCTGATGCTTGCGATTTTAGTTTTGCTCCATGACTTTATACTCCAAATTTATATATCTTTGCAATAATAAATGATCTGATTGGTTTGAAAAGGTTTATATATCTGATTATATTTGGGTTGCTGGCTTTTGCCTCCTGCCGCGAAGACTTTTTCGGGATCACGACCGATCCACCCAAAATACTTAATCCTCCGGATGATGTTAACAGTCATTCAGACGGGTTACAGTATGTGTTCGATATTGAAGCTGTTCCGGAAGTTTATCTTGAAATAACCACTGCCGAATGGAACAGGTTACTCTCCAATTTTGATATAAATAGGGATAACGAAGAATATATTCAGAGTAATTGTGTATTTGTAAAAGGATCAAGAAGGGATACTTTGAATAACACGGGTTTACGGCTTCGTGGAAATACCAGCCGCAGAAGACCCGAAGGTAATACCGGGCAAATGCACAGCAGTATAAATCCCGACTGGCATCATGTGCATTTCACACTTAATTTTGATGAGTACGACAAAAAACAGGATTTACACGGACTTGAAAAAATTACACTAAAATGGTTCAAAGATGATGGCGTTTATGCCCGTGAAGTTTATTGCTATGATTTATTCGAACGTTTTGGGGTGTGGACGAGTCCAAAATCAAGTTATTGTAAGTTGTATTTGCGAATTAAAGAGGACAACAAGCAGGTTTATTTTGGTATTTATCAGGTTGTGGAACAGATAGATAAGCAATACCTGAAAAACCGTTCCGGAAAATTTGCCGGTAAAGACGGATTTTTATGGAAAGCTACCTGGGGTGCCGATTTCAGGAATGCAGACAAAGGTAGGATGGGAGTTGAAAATATTACCCTCAGCAAAGCCGACATGGTTCAGCCTGTGTACGACCTGAAGACCAATGAAGAATATCTGGAAGCTGCCAAAACACAGTTGGCTGCATTTATCACCGATTTCAACAGTAAAACGGGAGATGATTTCAAGACATGGATTGAACAACGGATGGACGTGCCGCTTTTTCTGAAAACTTACGCGGTAAGTACTCTCTGTGGTATGTGGGACGATTACTGGAATAACAGCAATAATTTCTATTTCTATTTCGATACCGACAATAAGTTTTATTTTATTCCGTATGATTATGACAATACGCTGGGGACATCTCTGCTCATGACCAATTCGGGAACGCAGGATTTGCTCCGCTGGGGCTC
>Ga0316605_10000650_pt1 | contig 22893 bp, 23 predicted proteins | sample OWC_soil_day20_n_FD_207666 | JGI IMG/M metagenome (GOLD analysis project Ga0316605, IMG submission 207666) | Wetland soil microbial communities from Old Woman Creek delta, Ohio, United States - OWC_soil_day20_noCT | ecosystem: Environmental > Terrestrial > Soil > Wetlands | place: USA: Ohio...
TCGGCTCCTGCGTTTCCGTCACCTTGTGGCACCCCCACCATCATTTTGGCGGCATGTGCCACATCCTTCTGCCGGGCCGCCTGCGTTCCCACTCTCACTCACACACGCACACACACTCCAATTCCGCCCCCCTTGACGGCCGCTTTGCCGATGAAGCCATGGAGCTCCTCGCCAACGCAATTCATGCCCGCCATGCAACTCCCGCCAGTTGCCAGGTCAAGCTTTTCGGTGGTGGCAACATGTTTGCCGGCACCCGTGCCGGGGGCATGGATGTGGGGCGGCGCAATATCGAGGCAACGCGACACGCCCTTGCCCGCCACGGACTGGTTCCCATGAACGAGCATGTGGGCGGCACGACGCGCCGTCGCCTGCACTTCGACCTCTCAACCGGCCACGTCTGGCTTGCCCTACCAGAGCACGGTCAACCGGCGAGAAAGTAGGGATATTGCCCCTTCAATCAGGCAAGGCAATTTTGTGTAGGGACTTCACATGGCACGGGCTGCGCCACACATGGGCAGCATGGCATGTCATGTCGGGAACGCCGCTAGAAGTGCTGCAAAAGCTTGGCGGATGGGCCGATCATGAAGATCGGTCATGAAGTATGCCCACCTAGCGCCGGAATACTTGGCCGGCTATGCCAACAATGCCAAGCCCTGGGACGCTAAAAAGGCTGTGGCGTAAACTGTAGCGTAACGACGCGGTTTGTGGCGTATTTAGGCTTTTTTACGCCACAGTGAAATGAAAACGGGATTCCGTCAAAAACCCGGAACCCCGCGTCATTCCTACCGAATCTGGTAGGCGCGATTGGACTCGAACCAACGACCCCCACCATGTCAAGGTGGTGCTCTAACCAGCTGAGCTACGCGCCTGCAAAAGAGCGGCGAATTCTACATGAATCTGCTGCGTTTGCACAACTGCCTGACGAGAAAATTGCCTGCTTTGGAATGAATATTTTGCTGACATAGGACGGGGCGCCCTGCCCCGTCGCCTTGGCGGAACCCGATACATGGCAACCCACCCCGAATAGACCGCTCTCCGATAAACTCTGCGCCTTGGATTTTTCACGGGGCTCAGTCATGGCCGCCACAGAAGCAAAACCTACGCGCAGCAATCCCGTCCTCGACACACTGAACTCAAGCTTTGCGGTGTTTCGCGACTGCCAGCCCCTGGCCATCGGCATTCACAAAACAATCAAGGAGCGAATGCCCGAGATTGACGCCGCCCAGCTGCGTCTGGCGATGCGAATTCACACCGCATCGACGCGCTACCTGAAGGCGCAGGTGACGGGCAAGGAACGCTTTGATCTGGACGGCGCGGTAGCGGGTGAAGTTACCGAAGAGCAGCGCGAAGTCGCCAGCACAACGCTGAAAGAACGCTTCAAGAAAGCCGCCGATCGTCGCAAAGCCGACGAAAAGGCGAAGCAGGAAGCCATCAAGGAACAACAGGCACAGCAAAAGCGTCAGGAAAAGCTGGGACAGCTCGCTGCAAAGTTCAATACTCGCTGAACCCGCTCACCACAAACTGAGGAAGCACTCGCGTGGCAGATAAATCCGACAACCTGATCGAAATCGACGACCTGCACTTTGCCTATGGTGCAAACCAGGTTCTCCGCGGCATCCAGCTCACGGTGCCGCGCGGGTCCATCGTCGGGATACTCGGCGTCAGCGGCGCCGGCAAGAGCACCATCCTCAAGCTCATTGGTGGTCAGCGACGTCCTGACCGCGGTTCGGTTCGCGTCAATGGCAAGGTTGTCCATGAGCTCGACGACAAGGGCCTCTACGACATGCGCCGCGCCATGGGCATGATGTTCCAGGCTGGCGGCTTGTTCAGCGACATTTCGGTGTACGACAACATCGCCTTTCCGATGCGCGAGTTGACCGACCTTCCCGAAGACCTGATTCATGACCTGGTAGTGATGAAGCTGCATTCCGTCGGTCTGCGCGGTTCCACCGCCCTGATGCCGAATGAGCTTTCTGGCGGCATGGCGCGCCGCGTGGCGCTGGCGCGGGCCATCGCCCTCGACCCGATGCTGGCCATGTACGACGAGCCCTTTGCCGGCCTCGACCCGATCTCCCTCAACGTCATTGCCGAGTTGATCCGACGCCTGAACGACGCTCTCGGCGCCACCTCCATCGTCGTCACCTACGACGTACCGGAAACGCTAAAGGTGGTGGATTACGCCTATTTCATCCACGACGGCGTGGTCGTGGCGTCAGGAACGCCGACGGAGCTACAGAACTCCACGGACCCGTCGGTGCACCAGTTCATTCACGCCAAACCGGACGGCCCCGTGGCCTTTCACTATCCCAGCCCGTCCTACCTCAGCGACCTGGAACTCGGCCAGACCTAACCGCCTGCCTTCCCCACAAAAAAACAGCCGCAATTCGCGGCTGTTTTTCTTCATGCTTCCGGTAAAGCTCAGAGCCCCAGAGCTGACTTGATCTGCTCCAGGGTGGACGGATCGTCGATAGTGGTCAGATCGCCCGGATCGCGGCCTTCGGCCAGGGCCTGGATCGAGCGGCGCAGCATCTTGCCGGAACGAGTCTTGGGCAGGCCGGTAACGAAATGCACATGCTTGGGACGGGCGATGGCGCCGAGATTCTCGTCCACCACTTTCTTCACTTCCGCTTCCAAAGCAGCGCGCAGTTCGGGGGTAGCAATCCGCGCCGGGTCCTTGACCACGGCGAAGGCCACCGGCTCCTGACCCTTGAGCTGGTCATTCACGCCCACCACGGCGACTTCGGCGATGGCGCTGTGACCCTGCACGGCCTCTTCGATTTCGCGTGTGCCGAGACGGTGGCCAGCCACATTGATAACGTCGTCGGTACGGCCGAGGATGAAGTGGTAGCCCTCGTCGTCCTGAATGCCCCAGTCAAAGGAGGAGTAAACCAGCGGCTCCGTGAACAGAGAGAAATAGGTGCTGACGAAGCGCGCGTCGTCACCCCAGACGGTGGAGAGACAGCCGGGCGGCAGGGGCGGCACAACGCCGACAATACCCTTCTCGTTGGCATTGCACTCGGTGCCATCCTCGCGGAAGATTTTCAGGTTGTAGCCATAGACCGGGAAGCTCGGGGTGCCGAACTTGATCTTGGTGTCTTCGACGCCGCGCACGGTGGACAGCATCGGCCAGCCGGTTTCAGTCTGCCAGTAGTTGTCGATCACCGGCAGCTTGAGTTCGCCCATGATCCATTCGTGGGTCGGCTGGTCGAGGGGTTCGCCGGCGAGGAACAGGTGCTTGAGGCTCGACAGGTCGTACTTGTGCATGAAGGAGTTGTCGTGCTTCTTCAGCACCCGTGCCGCCGTCGGCGCGGAGAACATGACGCTGACCTTGAAGCGCTCGACGATCTGCCACCAGATGCCGGCATCGGGGCGGATCGGGGTGCCTTCGTACATGACGGTGCACATGCCGGCGATCAACGGGCCGTAGATGATGTAGCTGTGGCCCACCACCCAGCCGATGTCGGAGGTGGAGAACATGGTCTCGCCCTCGCCGCCGCAGAAGATGTGCTTCATGGACGAAGCCAGGGCCACGGCGTAACCGCCGGTGTCGCGCTGCACGCCCTTGGGCTTGCCGGTGGTGCCGGAGGTGTAGAGGATGTAGGAGGGCTCAGAGGATTCCATCCAGACGCAGGGCACCGTGGCATCCATGAACTTGGCGCGCAGAGTGGCGTAGTCCTCGTCGCGGCCTTCCACCTTGGCGAAGTCCTTGTCGATGCCGCGATCCACCATCAGCACCTTGGCGGGGGGGAATTCGGCCAGGTTGCAGGCTTCGTCGAGCAGGTGCTTGTAATGCACACCCTTGCCGCCGCGCATGCCGGCATCGGAGGAGACAATCAGCTTCGGCTTGGCGTCGTCGATGCGGGTGGCCAGGGAGCCGGAGGCGAAGCCGCCGAACACCACCGAGTGGATGGCGCCGATGCGCGCGCAGGCGAGGATGGCGAAAGCCGCCTCGGCAATCATCGGCATGTAGATCAGCACCCGGTCGCCCTTGGTAACGCCGAGGCTCTGGTAGATGGCGGCCATGCGTTCGACTTCGCGCTGGAGCTCGGCGAAGCTGTAAATCTTCTCTTCGTTGGTCTCCGTGGAGATATAGACCAGGGCACGATCATTCGGGCGCTTGGCGGCATGGCGGTCCACGGCGTTGTAGCAGAGATTGGTTTCACCGCCGACGAACCATTTGGCGAAGGGCGGGCGGGAGTAGTCCAGCACCTGCTTCGGCGGCGTGTGCCAATCCACCAGCTTCGCCTCTTCCGACCAGAAGGCATCCGGTTGCTCGATGGAATGCTTATGGAACTCCTTGTAACTTGCCATGCTTCTCTCCCTTTTCGTTTCTTGGTTCAGGACGGATTGGACGGATTAGACGAATTTGCGCCTGGAGTCCCGACAAGCTGCTCCAGACGCTGTAACGGTAAATCAAGTTGATAGTGACGGTCGATGGCGGCCAGCAGGGGCAGCAACGTGTGCGTCAGAGCCGGCAGGTGCGCTTCCAGCTCGGCGCCCTTGCCCAGGGCCAGCAGCGCCAGGGCCTGATCGACGCCCGGCGCAGCCACCAGCGACTGACGATGGCTGTCGACGCCTACAACCTGGTCGCCGCCCGCCGCCCGGGCCTGTTGCATGCGCTGTCGCGCCAGGCCGAGCAAGGCAACCATATCGGCGGGAGTATCGGCCTGATAGCTGGCAACGCCGACGCTGACGGTGACATGGAGCGCCTCGCCCTGCATGGAGATGTGGGCTGCGGATACGGCCTCGCGCACCCGTTTGGCAAAGGCCGACACATCGGCCAGGCCGGCATCGGGAATCAAGACCGCGAATTCGTGGTTATCGCAGCGGGCGAGACTGTCTTCGCGGCGAATATGGGTGGAGAGCATCTTGCTGAACTGGCCGAGCAGATTCTCGATGCTCGCTCCCAGGCGCGCAGCCAGCGCGTCATAGGCATCAAAGCCGAGCACCAGAATGCACACTTCGCCGCCGTGACGCTGCACACGGGCAAAGACCTGGTCGGCCTGGCGAACCATAAAGGCTTTGGAGAGCATGCCCGACACCGGATCGGCCACCTCCTGCTGACGGCTTTGCTCCAGATCCTGATGGGTGCGCGAAAGCTTCATCAGGGTATCGAGGCGCGTCAGCAATTCGGCGGTGCCGATGCCCTTGGTGATGAAATCCGTCGCGCCCAGGTTCTTCGCCCGGGCGCGGGAGGCCTCGTCCTCGTCGCCCGAAATCATGATCACCGGCAGATCGCGGATACGGCCGATGTGAGAAGCGCGAATCCGCTCCAGCAGCCCGTAGCCATCCAGATGCGGCATGGTCAGGTCGGAAATCACCACCTGGATCGACGGGTCCACCAGCAGGGCTTCCCAGCCCGCCTCGCCGTCGGTTTCCTCACGCACCTCGAAGCTGCCACGAATATGCTTGATGATCGTCGCCCGCACGATGCGGGAATCATCGACGATCATCACCCGTGGCAGGGAACTGGCGGCAGAACTCTGGATGTTGGCGACAGCCATGACGATGGGACCGGTTTATCAGGAGCCGATAGCGACCACGACGCGCCCCTTGGCGCGTCCCTGGATGAAGGCATCGAAAACACCCGGCAGGTCGGCGAACGCCACCTCGCGGGTGAAGTTTTCCAGACTGCGCGGCATCATGTCGGTGGCCAACCGGCGCCAGACCTCGGCCCGCACCGGCATCGGGCAATTCACCGAATCGACGCCGAGCAAGCTGACGCCGCGCAGAATGAACGGCGCCACCGTGGTGTTCAGGTTCATGCTCGCCGCCAGACCGATCGACGCCAGGGTGCCGCCGATCTGCATCGTGCTCGCCATCCAGGCCAGCACGTCGCCGCCCAGGTTATCCACCGCCCCGGCCCAGATCGCCTTGTCGAGGGGCTTGATCCGCGCCAGGTCGAGGGACTGGCGCAGCAGCACGTCCTTGGCGCCCAGGCCTTTCAAATAGTCGGTCTCGGCCTCCTTGCCGGTTAGGGCCGTGACCTCGTAGCCGAGGCGGGCGAGAATTTCGATGGCGATGCTGCCGACGCCGCCGGTGGCCCCGGAAACCACCACCGGCCCCTTGGCCGGGCTCAAGCCCTCGTGCTCCATACGCACCACCGCCAAGCCAGCGGTGAATCCTGCCGTACCCAGCGCCATGGCATCACGCAGGCTCATACCCGCCGGCAGCTTCACCACCCAGTCGGCCGGCACCCGCGCCATTTCGGCAAAGCCGCCATGATGGGCGACACCGATGTCGTAGCTGGTCGCCAGCACCTCGTCACCAGGCGCAAAGCGGGCATCCTGGCTCGCTACCACGACGCCGGAAAGATCGACGCCGCCAATGCACGGAAAGCGGCGGATGATGCGCCCGGCGCCGGTGGCGGCGAGGGCATCCTTATAGTTAACACTGGAGTAGGCAACCCGGATCGTGACCTCGCCCGCGTCAAGCTGGGCTTCATTCATGTCGGCAAAGGCGGCGGACACCTTGCCGTCCTTCTGCTCCAGCAAATAGGCTTTGAACGTCACGTCAAACTCCTCTCATCCACGGGATGAACCCCTCTCGTATGGGGGCATTGAAACCGATTATATCCAAGCCCCCTGACCTTATGGCTTGATCCATAGGGTTTACTTGCGGGCCGGAGGCAGTTATATTCCGCCCCCATGCGTTTCACGACCTGTTTCACGGCCTCGCTTCGGCAACTGAGTCGGCACCTGTTTTTGACCGCGCTGCTCGTATCCAGCACTCTGGTCCTCGCCGACGAATCCGTCCAGTCCACTGCCCAAGCCTCTGTCGCTGCCGCCGTTACCAGCGTCGCGTCGACGCCGGCGGCCGCCCTGACGCCGAGCACCCAGCTCGACCCCACCCTGATCCAGCGCGCCTCCACTTCGGTGCAGACGACCCTCGATTCCGCCCTCGACCTGATCGGCATCCGTTACAAGCGCGGCGGCAGTTCGCCCGAAACCGGCTTCGACTGCTCCGGCTTCGTGCGCCATGTGTTCAAGGAAGGCATGGGCATCTACCTGCCGCGCAGCTCCAAGGAAATCGCCAAGACCAGCGAAGAAGTCGACAAGCACGAGTTGAAACCCGGCGACCTGGTGTTCTTCAACACCATGCGCCGCACCTTCTCCCATGTCGGTATCTACCTCGGCGACAACAAGTTCGTGCATTCCCCCCGCGCCGGCGGCAAGGTACGCATCGAAGACCTGCGCGAACGCTATTGGACCAAGCGCTTCAACGGCGCCCGCCGCGTCGCCGACTAAAGCCTGGCCAGGCGCAGCTTCTCCAGCTTCGCCTTGAGTTCCGCCATCACCCCGGCGGCCGCCTTTTCCCCCTCCAGCACCGCCTTGTGGCGCGCCTGAAAGTCCGCCGCGGGCAGTTCCGCCGTCGCCGGGCGGATCACCATGTCGGCCTCCGCCAGCTCATAGCGGCTGATGCTCTGGCCCATAATGGCGAAGGTCTGCAACATCACGCTCAGGGTGTTCTGGGTCTTGCCGTCCTTCGGCTTCGCCGAGATATCCACCGCAATGACGAAATTCGCCCCCAGGGACCGCGCTGTGCGCACCGGCACCGGGCTTACCAGGCCGCCATCCACGTATTCGCGGCCATTGATACTCACCGGCTGAAACACTCCCGGCACCGTACTCGATGCCCGCACCGCCATGCCCGTGTTGCCGGTGCGAAAGGCCACCAGTTCGCCGCTGTGCAGGTCCGTCGCCACGGCGGCAAAGGTGCGCGGCAGTTTCTCCAGGGGCCGGTTGCCCACCGCCTTGTTAACAAAGTTCTGCAACGCCTCGCCCTTGAACACGCCCCGATCCGGCAGGGACCAGTCGCCCACCTGGGCCTCTTCCATCTCGATTGCCACCTTCTGCAACTCGAAGCCCGACAGGCCCGAGGCATACAGCGCCCCCACCACCGACCCGGCGCTGGTGCCAACCACGATCTCCGGCACGATGCCCTGAGCCTCCAGCGCCTTGATGACGCCGATGTGGGTAAAGCCCCGCGCCGCGCCGCCGCCCAGGGCCAGCCCGATCTTCACCGGTGCCGGGGCCGGCTGCGCCGTCGGCGGCGCCTTGCCCAGGGAAACGCAGCCCGGCAAAGCCGCCAGAGCGAGGGAGGAGAGGACGAATTGGCGACGGGAATTCATGGCGGAGGAGGGAAAAGACCGAAAAGCGAAGGCGCGAATTCTAGCGCGCAGGCCGCGCCCTCCCCGGCCGCGGCCAAAAGAAGCGGGAAGACGCCAGGCCATCCGAAGCCGGGCGAAACCGACCGAAACCGGAGAATCGTGCAAATTCCGCCAAACGCAGAAAAACCACTATCGGGCTGCGACAGGCTTGCAGACGCCTTCTACGTCACACATGCCGCCGGACATTGCAAATTCCGCCACATGGAACCACGGCGTTTCCGTGCCCCACCGCCCGCCCCGCACCTGCTGGCAAAGCGGCTAGAATGCTCACGTCCTAGCCCACGCGCATCCCAACCGCCGCCCTCGCCCTGCCGCCATGAAGACATTCCGGGTTCTTGCCGCCACTGCCGCCCTGTTGGGTGCAACCGTCCTTCTTTCAGCCTGCGACAAAATTCCCGGTCTTAACCCGAAGTTCGGCAACTTCGGCGGCGGGCAGCAGAAACTCCCCGCAGGGGTGGAGCCTTTCGACCCAAAGGCAACCAAATTCGGCATCCGCTGGTTTCCCACCCACGTTCATTTCGGCCCGGATGGTGACACGCTGCTGGTGAGTCTTTGCCATGTCAGCCGGTCGGGATTCTGTCGCATTGGCAAGTACAGCATCTCGCGTAACCACTGGGACATTCTCCCCTTCGAGGAACAGCGCACCTATGTCACTCCGATTTTCTCGCCCGATGGGCAATGGATCGTGTATAGCAGCGCACCGTGCCAAACCGGGGCGCTCTGCGACGCTCGGGATTTCCAGCTTTTCAAAACCACGCCCGACGGAAGCAAGAGCGAGATTCTCGCCGACACGGTGGCCCTGCATCCTTCCTTCGCCCACAACGGCAAGAAGCTCATCTACTGGCGCTGGAACATCATCAAGAACCCAGACCGCCCCAAGTTCGCCGGGGGCATTGACCTCTTTCAACTGGATTGGGAAACGAAGAAAGAGACTGCGCTGACACACCTGATCATCGCGCCCGGCGATCAACGGGGTCGTCCTTTCTTTTTGCCGGACGGGGAAAGCTTTGTGTTCACCATGAATCCTTATGTAATACGTCATTTGGACTACGAGGCGGAAGGCAAGGCAAGTAACGCAAGGGAGGCATGGAAGGCACAAGAGGGCAAAACCGCTCCTACCGAAAACGCCTTCATCGGCTCCATGGCTAATATCCCTATTGATCGGAACAACTACAAGACGTTGGAGGCGTTCCAAATAGCGAACTATGAAATGCTCGATATGGATCGGGAGGGGCGGATTCTCTATATGGAACACTTGGCGCAAAAAAAGAAGGAGGGAAATCCAGTGGCCCTCGCTCTGCGGCCCCGTGACCCGAGCTACAAGGGTAATCCCGCTGAATCAGCGGGTTTTACCGGGGGGGACAGAGCGCAGCGCTATCCCTATGCAAATCTCACCGAGGAACAGTTACGCCAGGGGGAGGGCGCACGGCTCTGGCTCAAAGAGGTTATCGAGGGATACGATAACCGGGCCGGGGAAGGCTATGCCTTATTTCTTCGCAAGCCCGGCGCGAATGCGCGGGACGAAGCCGGAATCGATATTGACTGGCAATGCGCCGTCAGCCTTTCCCCCGACGGTTCCCGACTCGCATTTATATGGAGCAATTGCGCCATTGTTGGTAAGAAAACAGCGCTCGGTCTCATTGGCCGCGATCAGCGAATGAAAGACATTCAGTTCATCGACTGGCCCAAGCTCGACCTAACCCCCTCCGTCCCCAAACACTGATTGACCGCACGGAAGTCCGAGCCGACCCAGGCATTAGAATCCGGCGCAGCCCATCCCCACTCTGCCCCATGATCCCCTGGCTGCCCCACGAACCTCATTTCCCGCCGGTCGAAACCGCCCTGCGGGAACCCAACGGCCTCCTTGCCGCCGGCGGCGATCTGGCGCCGGAGCGGATTCTGGCGGCCTATCGGCGCGGGATTTTCCCGTGGTTTTCGCCCGGGGAGCCGATTCTCTGGTGGTCGCCGGACCCGCGCATGGTGTTGTTTCCGCAGGAGTTCAAGTGTTCCCGCTCGCTGACCAAGACCCTGCGCCACAAGGAGTACGAGGTGCGCCTCGACACGGCCTTCGGCGCCGTCATGGCGGCCTGCGCGGCAACGCCCCGGGAGGGCCAGAACGGCACCTGGATCAGCGCCGAGATGCAGGCGGCCTACGGGCGCCTGCACGAACTGGGTTTCGCCCACAGCGTCGAGACCTGGGTGGGCGGCCGGCTGGTGGGCGGCCTTTACGGTATCGCCCTGGGGCAGGCGTTTTATGGCGAGTCGATGTTTTCCCACGCCACGGATGCGTCGAAAATCGCCCTCGCCCACCTGTGCCTGCACTTGCGCCGGCTCGGTTTCGGCATAATAGATTGCCAGATGGAAACCCGACACCTCGCCTCCCTCGGCGCCCGCCCGATTGCGCGCCACGACTTCATCGCCCACCTCGACCGCCTCACGGCGGCAGACGGCGAAGCCGGCCCCTGGCCAGCGGATGCGGTGCGCGACGCCTTTCGACAGGGAGTTTGAGACGCCATGGCCCACCTGCGCGACCTGCCGAATTTTCAGCTGCTCCAGTTCTACGCCACGGCTCCGTATGGCTGCTCTTACCTGCCGGGGCGGGTGGCCCGTTCCCAGGTGGCGACGCCGACCCACCTGATCGACACCGAGACCTATAGCGAGCTGGTACATCGCGGCTTCCGCCGCAGCGGTGTATTCACCTACCGGCCCCATTGCGACGCCTGCCGCGAATGCACTCCGGTGCGCCTGCCGGTGGCGAACTTTGTGCCCAAGCGCAGCCAGCGCCGCTCGCTGGCCAAGCACGGGGCGCTGGAGGCGATCGAACGGCCGCTGCAATACCGCGAGGAGCACTACGCGCTCTATCAGAAGTACCAGTCCACCCGTCACGCCGGCGGCGGCATGGACCAGGACAACCGCGACCAGTACGCCCATTTTCTGCTGCAAACCCACGTGGACAGCCGCCTGATCGAGTTCCGCGCCGAGGGGGTGTTGAAGATGATCAGCATCATCGACGTGCTGACGGATGGCCTGTCGTCGGTGTACACCTTCTACGATCCGGACGAGCATCAGGCCAGCTACGGCACCTACGCCGTGCTGTGGCAGATTGCCCAGTGCCAGCACTGGAAGCTGCCCTATCTCTACCTCGGCTACTGGATACGCGACAGCCGCAAGATGGCCTACAAGGCGACCTTCCAACCCCTGGAAATGCTGCACCAGAACGAGTGGAAACCCCTGGAGCCTTGATAGAATCGGGGCCATGCTGCCCTACTGCCTAATCAAACCCCTCGCCTTCTCCCTCGACCCCGAGGTCGCCCACGAACTGACGATTCAGGGTCTTGCCGTGCTCGGCAACAATCCCTTCGCCCCGACCCCCAAGCCGCTGCCGGCAACGCCGGTCAAGGTGATGGGTCTGGTGTTCCCCAACCGCGTCGGCCTCGCCGCCGGCATGGACAAGAACGGCGAGGCGATCAAAGGCCTGGCCGGTTTCGGTTTCGGCTTCGTCGAGATCGGCACCATCACGCCGCGCCCCCAGCCCGGCAACCCGAAACCGCGCCTGTTCCGCCTGCCGGAGGCGATGGGCATCATCAACCGCATGGGCTTCAACAATCACGGCGTCGATGCCCTCATCGCCAACGTCAAGGCCGCCCGCTACCAGGGCATTCTCGGCATCAACATCGGCAAGAACTTCGACACGCCGATTGAAAATGCCGCCGACGACTACCTGATCTGCCTCGACAAGGTGTACGCCCACGCCAGCTACGTGGCAGTGAACATCTCCTCGCCCAACACCAAAAATCTGCGCCAGTTGCAGGGCGAGTCGGAGCTTGATGCGTTGCTCGGCGCCCTCAAGGCGCGCCAGACCGAACTGACCCAGAAGCACGGCCGCTACGTGCCCCTGGCCCTGAAGATCGCCCCCGACCTGGAGCCGGAGCAGATCACCAACATCGCCGACGCCCTGCGCCGCCATCGCCTCGACGCGGTGATCGCCACCAACACCACCCTGTCGCGGGAGGGTGTCGAAGCCCTGCCCCACGGCCAGGAGACCGGCGGCCTTTCCGGCGCGCCGGTGTTCGAGAAATCCACCGCGGTGGTGCGCGCCCTGGCCGGTGCCCTGGCGGGCGAAGTGCCGATCATCGCCGCCGGTGGCATCACCGACGGCGCCAAGGCCAAAGCCAAGCTGGAAGCCGGTGCTACCCTGGTGCAGGTGTATTCCGGACTGGTGTTCCGGGGCCAGGAACTGGTGCGCGAATGTGTTACAGCCACACGACACGGCTAGGCATTAGTGAGATAATTAGCCGTTGCTAATACCCCCGAAGTCATAAGGGGGCACCAACAAGAAAGATCGCGTGGCCCCAACTCCATGACCGGTTATCTCTTTGTTCTGCTTGGCGCTGTTCTGGTGAACAACGTCGTCCTCGTCCGCATCCTCGGACTGTGCCCCTTCATGGGCGTCTCCAAGAAGCAGGAGACCGCCATCGGCATGGGTTCGGCCACCACCTTCGTGCTCACCCTGGCCTGTGGCGCCAGCTTCGTCATCGACCGCTGGCTGCTGCTGCCCAACGGCCTCGAATACCTGCGCACCCTCTCCTTCATCGTCACCATCGCGGCCATCGTCCAGCTCACCGAACTGGTGATCCAGAAGACCAGCCCGGTGCTGCACCAGGTGCTGGGCATCTACCTGCCCCTCATTACCACCAACTGCGCCGTGCTCGGCATTCCCCTGCTCAACGTCGCCCTCAAGCACGACCTGCTCGAATCCCTGCTGTTCGGCTTCGGCTCCGCTGCCGGCTTCACCCTGGTGCTGGTCCTCTTTGCCGGGGTGCGGGAACGCATGGAAGGCGCCGACATTCCCGTGCCCTTCCGCGGCACCGCCATCGCCATGATTACCGCCGGTCTCATGAGCCTGGCCTTCATGGGCTTCGCCGGCCTCGACAAGTTTAAGTAAGCCATGCTTGAAGCCCTGATCGTCATGGCCCTCGGCGCCGTCATCCTCGGCGGCGCGCTGGGTTACGCCTCGATCCGCTTCAAGGTCGAGGGCGACCCGCTGGTGGAAAAGATCGACGCCATCCTGCCCCAGACCCAGTGCGGCCAGTGCGGGTTCCCCGGCTGCAAGCCCTACGCCGAGGCGATCGCCAAGGGCGAGGCGGAGATCAACCAGTGCCCTCCCGGCGGCGACGATGGCGTCCATAAACTCGCCGACCTGCTCGGCCGCGAGTTCAAGCCCCTCTCCGGCGAACACGGCATCGAGAAACCCAAAAGCATCGCCTTCATCGACGAGCAGACCTGCATCGGCTGCACCCTGTGCATCCAGGCCTGTCCGGTGGATGCCATCGTCGGCGCGGCAAAGCAGATGCACACCATCGTCGCCACCCAATGCACCGGCTGCGAACTGTGTCTGCCGCCCTGCCCGGTGAATTGCATCAGCATGGTGCCGATCGCGGAATCCGTGGAAACCTGGAAGTGGAAATATCCGGTGTTTGAACTCAAGACGCGGCAGGCCGCCTGATGCGCCGCCTGTTCAACTTCCATGGTGGCGTCAAGCCGCCCACCCACAAGACCGAATCGAACCGGGAGCCGATTGCCGCTGCGCCCCTGTTTGCCGAATATGTCGTGCCCCTGCACCAGAGCATCGGCGGCACGCCGCAGCCCCTGGTGAAAGCCGGCGACCTGGTTCTCAAGGGCCAGCGCATCGGCGAGGCTGACGGCAACATGTCGTCCGCCGTCCATGCCCCCACCTCGGGCGTCGTCAAGGCGGTGGAAATGCGTACCGCTGCCCACAGTTCCGGCCTCTCCACCCTGTCGGTGGTGATCGAAGCCGATGGCCGCGACCAGTGGTGCGAACTGAAACCCCTGGATTGGCGCAGCCTGCCGCCGGCTCAGGTGCGCGAACACTTGCAGAACGCTGGCGTCGTCGGCCTCGGCGGCGCGGTGTTCCCGTCCCACCTGAAGGTCAATCCGGGCAAGCAGGGCCACCTGGACACCCTGGTCATCAACGGCGCCGAGTGCGAACCTTTCATCACCTGCGACGACATGCAGATGCGCGAGCGCGGCGACACCGTCGTCAAGGGCGCCGCCATCCTGCGCGACCTGACCCAGGCCAGGCAGGTGCTGATCGGCATCGAGAACAACAAGCCGGAAGCCATCGCCGCCATGAAGGCGACGGTCAAGGCCCTCGGTGTGGAACGAATCGAGATCGTCCCCATCCCCACCCGCTACCCGGCCGGTGGTGCCAAGCAGCTGATCCGCGTATTGACGGGCATCGAGGTGCCCCACGGCCACCGCTCCACCGACTACGGCGTCCAGTGCTTCAACAGCGGCACTGCGGCGGCCATCTACGACGCCCTGGAACTCGGCAAGCCGCTGATTTCCCGCATCGTCACCGTCGCCGGCAATGTGGACAAGCCGCGCAATTACGAAGTGCTGTTCGGCACCGCCATGAAGGACATGATCGCCCTGGTCGGCCCGAAGCCGGACGCGGACCGGGTCATCATGGGCGGCCCGATGATGGGCTACCGCATGCCCAACGATGCGGTGCCGGTGGTCAAGGCCACCAACTGCATCCTGGTCGGCTCCGCTGCCCTGTTTCCGCCGCCGCCGCCGGAGATGCCCTGCATCCGCTGCGGCGAGTGCGCCAAGGCCTGCCCCGCCGATCTGGCGCCCTTTGAGCTTTACTGGTTCTCGAAAGCCAAAATTTTCGGCAAGGCGCAGGAATACCACCTGTTCGACTGCATCGAATGCGGCTGCTGTGCCTTCGTCTGCCCCTCGCGCATTCCCCTGGTGGATTACTACCGCTTTGCCAAGAGCGAAATCTGGGCGCGGGAACGGGACAACAGCGCCGCCGACACCGCGCGCCGTCGCTATGAATTCCGCCTCGAACGCGAAGAACGCGAGAAGCGCGAAAAAGCCGCCAAGCTCGCCGCCAAGGCCGCCGAGACCAAGGCCAAGCTGGCCGCCGCCGAAGCCGCCGCTGCGTCCGGCGACACTACCGCACCCACGCCCCCCCCCGGCGCCGACGATGCCAAGAAGGCCCTGATCGCCGCCGCCATGGCCAAGGCCCAGGCGCAGAAAGCCGCTGCGGCGCCCGCCAATACCGCGGCCCTGACCGCCGAGCAGCAGGCCCAGGTGAAGGAAATCGAAGCCCGCCGCGCCGAGGTGGAAGCCGCCGTGGCCCAGGCCGCCAAAACCGCGAAACCGGAAGCCAAGCCCGATGCTGAATAACTCCCCCTACCTGCTCAAGCCCGCCAGCGTCAGCTCGGTGATGCTGCGGGTACTGGCCGCCCTGATTCCCGGTGTTGTCGCCTACGTCTGGTTCTTCGGCAGTGCGGTGCTGGTGCAACTGGCCATCGCCTCCGTCGCCGCCGTGGCCGGCGAGGCCGTCATGCTGTCCCTGCGCAACAAGCCGGTGTGGCTGTTTGTCTCTGACGGCTCGGCCCTGGTCACCGCCTGGCTGATCGCCCTCACCTTCTCGCCCATCGTGCCCTGGTGGCTGATGGTGGTGGCCGTGCTGTTCGCCATCGTGGTGGTCAAGCACCTGTTCGGCGGCCTCGGCCAGAACCCCTTCAATCCGGCCATGGCGGCTTTCTGCCTGATGATCGTCGCCTACCCGCAGTTGATGTCCCAGTGGCCGGCGGTGGGCTTCACCGACTTTGCCGCCCAGTGGCAGGCGATTTTCGGCGAACGCAGCCTCGACGCCCTGGTGACGGCCACCCCCCTCGACTACCTGCGCACCCAGCTACACACCGCCGACGCCCGCGCCACGGTGGCCGGCGTACTCGGTTCCGGCGCCACCTTCGGCAACATCGGCGGCAAGGGCTGGGAATGGGTGGCGGCGGGCTATCTGGCCGGCGGCCTCTGGCTGGTGCAGCAACGCATCATCACCTGGCACATCCCCGCCGCCTTCCTCGCCATGATGGCGGCGGCCTCCGGCCTCGCCCACCTGGTCAGCCCCGAACAGTTCGCCGGCGCGGTGTTCCACACCTTCACCGGCGGCGCCATGCTCGGCGCCTTCTTCATCGCCACCGACCCGGTCTCCGGCGCCACCACGCCGCGCGGCAAGCTCATCTACGCCGCCGGCATCGCGCTGCTGACCTGGATCATCCGCAGCTTCGGCGCCTATCCCGACGGCATCGCCTTCGCCACGCTGCTGATGAACATCTGCGTACCGCTGATCGACCGCTCCACCCAGCCGCCGGTGTTCGGCCACAAGAAGGGGCGTCCATGAGCGAACTGGAACAGAAGCCCGGCGCCGAACCGGCCGTCGAACTGGACATCAGCGCCCCCCTGATCGCGGCGCCGAAGGAAGAATCGGTGCTGCGGGTTTCCGCCCGCACCGCCGCCATTCTGCTGATTTTCACGGTCGTGTTCACCGCCCTCATGGCCGGCACCTACACGGCCACCAAGCCTCTGCTCGACGCCAGCGCCCTGGCCGAAAAACTGCGCGCCATCGACGAGGTGCTGCCACGCACCGCCTACGACAACGACCTGCTGGCCGACGCCATTCTGCTGCCGCCGGCCAAGGCCCTCGGCAACGACGACGTCACCCACCTCTACCGGGCGCGCAAGGACGGCAAGCCGGTGGCCCTGGTGCTGGAAGCGGTGGCGCCGGATGGTTACGCCGGCCGCATCAACCTGATCCTCGCCGCCACGCCCGACGGTCGCCTGCTGGCCCAGCGCGTCACCGGCCACCGGGAAACACCGGGGCTCGGCGACTACATCGACCCGAAGAAGGACAAAAACAAGACCCGCCCCTGGATCACCCAGTTCAACGACAAGTCCCTGACCGAGGTCACGCCGGCCAAGTGGCGCGTCAAGAAGGACGGCGGCGTCTTCGACCAGATGAGCGGCGCCACCATTTCGGCCCGCGCCGTCACCAACGCCAGCGGCCGCACCCTGGCCTGGGTCGCCGAGCGCGGCGACAAGCTGTTTGCCCTGCCCACGGGCGAAACACTCGGAGAATAAGCATGGGTGTCTATACCGAAATCGCCAAGAACGGCTTCTGGAAGCAGAACGTGATCCTGGCCCAGGTACTGGGTCTGTGCCCCCTGCTGGCGGTCAGCACCACCCTGGTGAATGCGGTCAGCCTCGGCCTCGCCACCATCGTCGTCATGGCTCTGTCCAACCTCGCCATCTCCGCCCTGCGCGCCTTCATTCCCTATGAAATCCGCATCCCGGTGTTCATCCTCATCATCGCCGCTCTGGTGACGGTGGTGGACATGGCGTTCAACGCCATGCTGCACGACCTCTACCTGGTGCTGGGCATTTTCATCCCCCTCATCGTCACCAACTGCATCGTTCTCGCCCGCGTCGAAGCCTTCGCCGCCAAGAACTCCGTTGGCGCCTCCACCTGGGACGGCATCATGATGGGGGTCGGCTTCGTCTGGGTCATCGGTCTCCTCGGCGCCGGCCGCGAATTCATCGCCCAGGGCACCATTCTTTCCGGCATCGAGATGATTATCCCCGGCGCCCAGGGCATTCAGGTTCTGCCCGAGAGCTATCCCGGCTTCCTCATCGCCATTCTGCCGCCCGGCGCGTTCTTCCTCCTCGGTCTGCTGATCGCCCTGCGCAACTGGACCGAAGCCCGCGCCAACGAGCGCGCCAAAGCGCGCCTGCGCCAGCAAATCCCCAGCGCTGCTTAACGCGCCGCACTTGCCGTGAAGCCCGCCCAGCGGCAGGAAATGTTCGCCCGCCTGGCTGCGGCGAATCCGGCGCCCACCACCGAACTCCATTACCAGACGCCGTTTCAGCTTCTGGTGGCGGTGATCCTCTCCGCCCAGGCCACCGACAAGGGCGTCAACCGCGCCACCGGCCCGCTATTTCACGACTGCCCAACGCCGGCAGCCATCGCCGCCCTCGGCGAGGAGGGCCTGGCCAACTACATCCAGACCATCGGCCTCTACAAGACCAAGGCGAAGAACGTCATCGCCACCTGCAAGCTGCTGCTGGAACACCATGGCGGTCAGGTGCCGGATGACCGTGCAGCCCTCGAAGCCTTGCCGGGCGTGGGCCGCAAGACCGCCAACGTGATCCTCAACACGATTTTCGGCCACCCCACCATCGCCGTAGACACCCACATCTTCCGCCTCGCCAACCGCACCGGCCTGGCCCCCGGCAAGGATGTCCGGACGGTGGAGGACAAGCTGGTAAGATGGATTCCGAAGGAATACCAGTTGCACGCCCACCATTGGCTGATCCTCCACGGCCGCTATGTGTGCAAGGCGCGCAGCCCCGACTGTCCCGCCTGCCTGATTCGCGACCTGTGCGCCTACTCAAAAAAGACCCTGTCCGTCAGCCCCTAGTCGCCACCGGCCTGGCGCGCGGGCCGCATCCCGACCCCAGCCTGGTGACCGAGGCCGTCGAGCAGGCGCTGAAGCGCATGGACACCCCGGTGGCGAGCGGCCTGCTGCTGTTTCTCAGCGCCGACTTCGCCCGCCATGCTCAGGATGCCGTCGCTGCCGCCTCCCGTGCCGCCAACTGTCTCCAGGTCTATGGCGCCACCTTTCCCGGCGTATTCACCGAGGATGACTGGGTGCTCGACGGCGCCGGCGTCGCCGTGCTGGCCTTTCGCGCCGATCTGAGCCTGACGCCCGCCAGTAATGGATCAACGGCGCCACGTCTGAGCCTGGCGGAACCGTCTTGTCTTCCGGACACCTGGCGCACCGGCCCACCCGCGCGCTTCGGCGCCCTTGCCACCGATGCCGCCGGGCAAGGGGCGGGACGCGTCTGGAGCCGCGGTCGCGTCATTAGCGAAGGCGCGGTGGAACTGGAATTGCGCGGTCTGCAAGCGCGCCTCGGCTGCTCGCGGGGCCTCCAGGCGCTGACGGCGCCGGCCGGGGTCAGCGCCGCTGTCGCCTACGAACTGCAAGGCATCGACGGCCAGGGCGCCCTCGACCATCTGCTGGCTGCCCTGCCGCCAGGCTTCGATACTCCGCCGCTGCATCTCGCCTTTGCCGCCATTCTCGATGCCGATGCCGACGACGAAGGTCTGAACGCCTTTAGCGCAGGCCGCTACCACCTCGTCCCGCTGATCGGCGCCAATCCTTCCGAGCGTTCCCTCACCCTGACCGAGCAGATTCCGACGGGAGCGCGGCTGGTCTGGTGCCTGCGCAGCCCCGAGGCCGCCCTCACCGACACAGCAGCGATGCTCGAACGCCTGGCGCCGCCAGACGCCCCCGCCCCCACCGCCGCCGTGATGCTGTCCTGCATGGGGCGCGGCCCCTACTTCTTCACCGACGGCGACCGCGACCTGGCACTGGTCACGGAATGCTTTCCCCGACTACCCATCATCGGTGCCTACAGCGCCGGCGAAATCGCGCCGACGCCAACCGGCAACGCCCTGGTGCACAACAGCGCCGTGCTGGCGCTTCTGGACCATGCTGTTTAATCCCAGCCGCGATCAGGCCCGCCGCTTTCTCCTCGATGCCTGGAGCAAACGGCGCGGCGGCTTGCCGGCGACGGCGCTGGAAATCATGGCGGCCGACATCATCGAGTTGCATCCGGAATACCACGCCCTGTTTGCCGCCGGCGACGAGGCACTGCAAAAGGAATGGACGCCGGAGGGTGGCGAGAGCAATCCCTTCCTGCATCTTTCCCTGCATCTGGCGATCGAAGAGCAGCTTTCCATCGACCAGCCGCCGGGCCTGCGCGCCGCCTTCGAGGCACTGCTGGAACGCCGTGGCGACCGCCACGAGGCGCTCCACGGCATCCTCGACTGCCTCGGCGAAACCCTCTGGCGCGCCCAGCGCGACCGGGCGCCGCCGGATGGCGCCGCCTATCTCGACTGCCTGCGCCGCACCATCTGACGCCCGTTCCGCCCCGCCAAGCCCCCTCCGCCAAAAGGAAGTCGCCATGAACTCACGACGCACTCTCATCCTCGGTCTGGCCGCCGGCGGCCTTTCGCTGATAATGCAAAAACTCCTGGCGGCGGGCAGCAATCCGGTGCCCCCGGGCCTGCACCGCCTCAAGGGCGATGTGCGGGTCAATGGCGTTGCCGCCCGCGAAGGTCTGCTATTGAAGGCGGGCGATACCGTGCAGACCGGCCCCGGCGCCGAAGCCATCTACGTCATCGACCAGGATGCCTTCCTGCAACGGGAAAACAGCCAGGTCAGTTTCGGCAATGCCGGCGCCGACTTTATGCGGGTATTCACCGGCAAGCTGCTGTCGGTGTTTGGCAAGGGGTCCAAGCGCATCACCACGCCCACAGCCACCATCGGCATTCGCGGCACCGGCTGCTACATCGAGGCGGACGCCAGCCGGGTGTATTTCTGCCTCTGCTATGGCGAAGCGGAACTGACACCCACGGTGGCGCCCCAGGAAAAGGAAACCATCGTCACCCGCCACCACGACCACCCCATATACATCCACAGCGACCCCGCCATGGCCAAGTCCATGGTGCCGGCCAGCGTCATCAACCACAGCGATGCCGAGCTGACCCTGCTGGAAGCCCTGGTGGGACGCCGGCCGCCCTTCGACGGCGACTCTTACCGCTATTGATGGCCGGCGTCGGGATAGCTTTAAGCGAGTCGCAAGCGCCGCGCCTGATCCAGCAGTTCGTCGCGGAACTTCGGATGGGCGATGGCAATCAGCGCCTTCACCCGCTCCCGCGCACTCTTGCCGCGCAACTCGGCAACGCCGTGTTCCGTCACCACGTAATTCACGTCGTTCTTGCTCGTGGTCACATGGGTGCCCGGCGCCAGGGTCGGCACGATGCGGGAAATGGTGTCGTCCTTGGCCGTGGAGGGCAGCACGATGAAGGCCTTGCCGTTCCTGGAACGATTCGCGGCACGGACGAAATCGGCCTGGCCGCCGGTGCCTGAATAGGGGGCGCTGCCCAGGCTCTCGGAGCCGCACTGGCCGAGAAAGTCCACCTGCATGGTGGCGTTGATCGCCACCAGATTGTCATTCTGCCCGGCCAGGAAGGGATCGTTGGTGAAGTCCACCGGGTGCATTTCCAGCATCGGATTGCGGTGCATGAACTGATACAGCTTCTTCGAGCCGAGGGCAAAGGTGGCCACCATTTTTCCCGGCAGATAGTTCTTGCGCCGGTTGGTGACCGCCCCCGCCTCCAGCAGCGTCAGAATGCCGTCGCCCACCATTTCGGTATGGATGCCGAGGTCGTGCTTGTGGGTGAGCTGCATCACCACCGCATCGGGAATGCCGCCATAACCGATCTGTAGCGTGGAACCGTCGTCGATCAGATCGGCGACGTATTTGCCAATCGCTTCCTGCACCGGCCCGATCTTGGGCAGACCCACTTCCAGCACCGGCTCCTCGCTTTCCACCAGCGCCGCCACCTGGGAGATGTGCACATGGCAGTTGCCGTTGGCGAAGGGCACGTTCGGATTGACCTCCAGCACCACGGCGCGGGCCTTGGCAACGGCGGCCATGGTGTAGTCGGCGGCCAGGCTGAGGGAGAAATAACCGTGTTCGTCCATCGGCGAGGCCATGGAAAACACCACGTCGGCGGCCATCTGGCCGCGTGAAATCATCGACGGAATTTCAGAGAAGTAGTTGGGCAGGAAGTCGATCCAACCCTCCTGGCCGCCGGGCCGCGTGGCGCCGCCGTAGAAGTAGGCGGCATGGCGCACATGCTCCAGGGTTTCCGGGTCGATGTAGCCATATTTGCGCAGGGCGAGAATCTGGCACACCTTGACGTCGCGAAAATCGCGGCGTTGTTCCGAAAGCGCGGTGAGCAGGGCGGGCGGTTCGCCAACGCCGGTCGGCACCACAATGCAGTCGCCATTTTTCACCTGACGCACGGCATCCGCCGGCGCGCAACGCCGGCTTTGATACTGCTGCTGAATTGACATACTGTTCCCTCTGGTCTTTGTTATTGGATTGACTCTCGCGAGCCAAGCGCCCAATAGTGCCGAAGGAAAGAAAAAAGGGCCTGATTTGGATCAAGGCCCCTTTCTTTTGCGGCACCGACAAGAACTGCCGGTGCCTGCGTGACGAACCCGATCAGGGTGCGCGATAGTTGTCCTGGGTCAGAAGGTCGACGCCACAGGGCACCTTCTCGATCCAGTCGATCAGCTTGTTGCACATTTCCTTGCCGACAAAACGCTGACCGTGCTGAGGAACAATCTGCTCGATATCCATCTGACGCACCATGTGGGCCCAGAAGCGCAGGATCTTGTTGGAGATCATGTAGCGACGATGGAAGCCTTCCATCAGGGGGATATGGGCCTCGAAGTCCGTCACCGGCAGGGAAGCCTTGGCGTGATCGACGAGGGAAACGCCCAGGTCACCCGTGAAAAGAATCTTCGAGATCGGATCGTAGAACTGGAAATTGCCTTCCGAGTGCATGAAGTGGGCGGGTACCGCCTTCAACTTGCACTGACCGAGAGGAATGTCCATGCCCTCGTCGGGAATGCCGATGATGCGGCCGGCGATGTCGCGGCCGGTGGTGAAGTGGGGCACGAAGCGCGTCCAAAGGGCGGAAATCATGACCTTACAGGGCGAGGCGACGAACCACTTGTTCACCGAGGCGATGATGTCCGGGTCGGCATGGGAGGCGAGGAAGTAATGCAGTTCCTTGGAGGGAAAATAACGCTGCATCGCCATCAGAAGGGAGTTGTAGGTCAGGTTGCCGCCCGGATCAATCAGGGCGCCTTGCCCATGGTCGGCAACCAGGAACTGGTTGCACTGGACGGCATGGTCATGTTCTTCGTCCACCAGGTCATAAAAGGCAAGACAGACATGCTTACCATCGTTATAGAGTTCGACCG
>Ga0316605_10000654_pt1 | contig 22850 bp, 19 predicted proteins | sample OWC_soil_day20_n_FD_207666 | JGI IMG/M metagenome (GOLD analysis project Ga0316605, IMG submission 207666) | Wetland soil microbial communities from Old Woman Creek delta, Ohio, United States - OWC_soil_day20_noCT | ecosystem: Environmental > Terrestrial > Soil > Wetlands | place: USA: Ohio...
CACGCCGGTCGGCACCATGAAAGGGACTTACCAGATGGTGGCCGAGGACGGCACCCATTTCGAGGCCGAAATTCCCGAATTCACCCTGGCCATGCCGCGGGTGCTGCACTGAGCCTCAAGCACAGCTATACGCTTATCGCCCCGTTTTACGATGCGGCGATCGCCCGGGCCACCCTGGCCGCCCGCCAACGCAGCCTGGGTGCGCTGGCGAAGCAGCCGGGCCGGGTGCTGCTGGCCGGTGTCGGCACCGGGCTGGACTTGCCGCACCTGCCGCCGCAACACCAATATGTCGGCCTCGATCTGACCCACGCCATGCTGCGGCGCGCCCGGCCCCGGATTGGCCAGATCAGTTTCGCCGCCGTGCAGGGCGATGCCCAGCGCCTGCCTTTTGCCGACCGGAGTTTCGATTGCGCCATCCTGCATCTGATTCTGGCCGTGGTGCCGCAACCGGCTCATTGCCTGGCCGAAATCACCCGGGTGGTCCGGCCGGGCGGACAGGTGCTGATCTTCGACAAGTTCCTGCAACCCGGCCAGGCGGCACCCCTGCGGCGCTTGCTCAATCCGCTGATCCGGCGCGTGGCGAGCCGGCTCGATGTGGTCTTTGAAGAATTACTGGCCGCCGCCCCCGATCTCCGCCTGGAGCATGACCAGCCGGCCCTAGCTGGCGGCTGGTTCCGAATGATCCGGTTGCGCCGGCTCTGACGGCGGCCCGTCGACAACAAGCGGCGCCGGCACGTCCGGATCCAGCCCATCGGCGATCCAGGCCTGCATCAGGGTATAGGTCACGGCCAGGACCACCGGACCGATGAAAATGCCGACCAGACCAAAACCCAGCATGCCGCCGATCACCCCGACGAAAATCAGCAGCAGCGGCAAATCAGCCCCGCGCTTGATCAGCATCGGGCGTAGGACGTTGTCCAGGCTGCCGACAATCAGGGTCCACACCAGCAGGGCGCTTGCCCAGCCGGTATCGCCGGTCCAGTACATCCAGCCCACCGCCGGCAGCAAGACCAGCATCGGTCCGAGCTGGGCAATGCACAGGACCAGCATCAGCACCGACAGCAGCGAGGTGAAGGGCACACCGGCCACGGCCAGGCCCAGCGCCCCGAGCAGCGTCTGGACCAGGGCCGTCACCCCGACCCCCAGGGCCACGCCGCGAATGGCCTGCCCGGCCAGCACGATGGAGTTCTCGCCCCGCTCACCAGCCAGGCGGCGGCCAAAACGGCGGACCTTGATCGCCGCCTGTTCGCCACCGGAATACATGATGGCGGCGATGAGCACCACCAGCAGGAACTGGATCAGCATCCCCCCCAGGCTACCCAGCCAGCCCAGGGCCAGCTTGCCGGTATCGGCCGCGTAAGGGGTCAATTTGGCCAGCAGGCCGGCACCGCCGCCATAGGCCAGTTGCCGCCAGGCCTGGGCCAGCTTCTTGCCAATCAGCGGCAGGCTGGCCACCCAGTCAGGCGGCAGCAAGGCGCCGGTGGTCGTCGCATTCTTGATCGCTGCGGTCAACTGTTCCGAATGCTCGGAAATGGTGTCGATGACCAGCCATAACGGCAAGACCAGCAACAGCAGCATGGCCAGCGCCATCAAGGCCACGGCCGGCCCGCGCCGCTTACCCAGCCTATTTTCCAGAGAGATGAACAGCGGCCAGGTGGCGACGACGATCATCGCCGCCCATACCGTAGCCGCCAGAAAAGGCCGCAACACCCACAGCGACAGGGCGATCAGCCCGAGGATGCAGAGGATGGCCAACGTGTTGCGGGCCAGGTCGCGGCGGATTTCGGTCATCAGGAACGGTAGTCAGCGTTAATTTTGACGTAATCGTAGGAGAAATCGCAGGTGTAGACGCTGGCGGCGGCCTGGCCACGCCCGAGGTCGACGCGCACGGTGATTTCGGCCTGGGCCATGACGCGGGCGCCATCTTCTTCCCGGTAGGCCGCAGCCCGGCCGCCGTTTTCGGCGACCAAAACCTCATCGAGCCAGACCTTGACGCCGTCGACGTCGAGATCGGTAATGCCGGCATAGCCGACGGCGGCCAGGATGCGGCCGAGATTGGGGTCGGAAGCGAAGAAGGCGGTCTTGACCAGCGGCGAGTGCCCGATGGCGTAGCCGACCTGGCGGCATTCCTCGATGGTCTTGCCGCCCTGCACGGCGACGGTGATGAACTTGGTTGCGCCCTCGCCATCGCGCACGATGGCCTGGGCCAGTTCGGCGGCGACGGCGATGATCGCCGCCTTGACCTCGGCCCAGCCGGTATCGCTTGCTGCCATGAAGTTGGCGCCGGACTGGCCGGAGGCGATGAGCACGAAGGAATCGTTGGTCGACGTATCGCCATCGACGGTGATGCAGTTGAAAGAGGCATCGGCCGCTTCCTTGACCAGCTGGTCGAGGAGCGACTGGGCGATGCCGGCATCGGTGGCGACGAAACCCAGCATGGTCGCCATGTTCGGCTTGATCATGCCGGCACCCTTGGACACCCCGGAAATGGTCACTTTTTTGCCGTTGACCGCAAGCACCCGCGAGGCGGCCTTGGCGACCGTGTCGGTGGTCATGATGGCGTGCGCGGCGGCATGCCAGTTGTCGGCCTTGAGGTCGGCCCGGGCGGCCGGCAAACCGGCCTGGATGCGGTCAACCGGCAAGGGTTCAAGAATGACACCGGTCGAGAACGGCAACACCTGCTCGGCGGCAATGCCGAGCAATTCGGCGACCGCGTCGCAGGTCTGCTGCGCCGTCTGCCGGCCGGGTTCGCCGGTGCCGGCATTGGCAATACCGGTATTGACCACCAGCGCGCGAATCTCGTTGCCGCTGGCCAGGTGCTGACGACAAATCTGCACCGGCGCCGCGCAGAAGCGGTTCTGGGTAAATACGCCGGCTACCGTGCAGCCGGCATCGAGGGCGACCAGGGTCAGGTCGCGGCGGTTCTTCTTGCGGATTTCGGCCTCGGCGACGCCAAGGCGGACGCCGGCCACCGGAAACAATTGGTCGGCAGCGGGGGTAGCGTAATTGACAGGCATTCTCGTAGCTCCAAAAGCATCAAGGCACCACGCGGGTGCCTTGGGGGAAATCAGTAAAAATCAGGACAGTTTTCCGTGGCAGTGCTTGTACTTCTTGCCGCTGCCACACGGGCAGGGATCGTTGCGCCCGACCTTCGGCCCGGCATCGGCCGGCTGCGGTCTGGCAGCGGTCTCCTCATCGGCACCGGCGAGCGCCTCGTCGTAACCGGCATGCTGGTACTGGACGTTCTGCACCTCGGCATGCGGCGCCGTTTCCTCGACATCTTCCGCGGTGCGGATGTGCACGGTGAAGACGATGCGCGTCACTTCCTTGCGCACCGAGTCGAGCAGGGTCTCGAACAGCTCGAAGGCTTCGCGCTTGTATTCCTGCTTCGGATTCTTCTGCGCGTAGCCGCGCAGGTGGATACCCTGGCGCAGATGGTCGAGCGCCGCCAGATGCTCACGCCAGTGGGTATCCAGGCTTTGCAACATGACGTTGCGTTCAAACTGGTGGAAGGTTTCGGCCCCGACCAGTTCGACCTTATCCTGATAGGCTGCATCGGCGCTTTGCGTGATGCGGGCCAGGATATCCTCGTCAGCCAGCGTCGGCTCGCTCTTGAACCACTCGGCGACCGGCGCGTCGATTTGCAATTCAGCAGCCAGCGCGCGTTCGAGGCCTTCCATGTCCCACTGTTCCTCGACCGAATCGACCGGCACGTACAACCGGAAGATGCCTTCGATGACGCCGTGCCGCATGGCGGTGATGGTTTCGGAAATGTCGTCAGTCTCCAGCAGTTCGTTGCGTTGCTGGTAAATCACCTTGCGCTGGTCGTTGGCGACGTCGTCGTATTCGAGCAGTTGCTTGCGGATGTCGAAGTTGCGCGCTTCGACCTTGCGCTGCGCCGATTCCAGCGAGCGGGTCACCAGCGGATGCTCGATGGCCTCGCCTTCCGGCATCTTCAGCTTGTCCATGATGGCGCGCAGGCGCTCGCCGGCGAAGATGCGCAGCAGCGAATCGTCGAGCGACAGGTAGAAACGCGACGAACCGGCATCGCCCTGGCGACCGGCCCGGCCGCGCAGCTGGTTGTCGATGCGGCGCGATTCGTGCCGCTCGGAACCGATGATGTGCAGGCCACCCGAGGCCAGTACCTGGTCGTGCACCTTCTGCCATTCGGCGCGCATCCCGGCGATTTTGGCGGCACGCTCGGCTTCCGGCAGCGACTCGTCGTGCTTGATGGCGTCCAGCGTCTTTTCGATATTGCCGCCGAGCACGATGTCAGTACCGCGACCGGCCATATTGGTGGCGATGGTGATGACGCCCGGCCGGCCGGCCTGGACGACGATTTCCGCCTCGCGGGCGTGCTGCTTGGCGTTCAACACCTGGTGCGGCAAACTTTCCTTGTCGAGCAAGGCCGACAGCAGTTCGGAATTCTCGATCGAGGTGGTGCCGACCAGCACCGGCTGACCACGCTTGGCGCAGTCGCGGATGTCGGCGATGATCGCCGCGTGCTTTTCTTCGGCCGTCTTGTACACCAGGTCGTTCATGTCCTTGCGGACCATCGGCCGGTGGGTCGGGATGACCACGGTCTCCAGACCGTAGATCTGGTGGAATTCGTAGGCTTCGGTATCGGCGGTGCCGGTCATGCCGGCCAGCTTGCCGTACATGCGGAAGTAGTTCTGGAAGGTGATTGAGGCCAGCGTCTGGTTCTCGGCCTGGATATGCACGCCTTCCTTGGCTTCGACGGCCTGGTGCAGGCCGTCCGACCAGCGGCGGCCGGCCATCAGACGGCCGGTGAATTCGTCGACGATGACCACTTCGCCGTTCTGCACCACGTAATGCTGATCCTTGTGAAACAAGGTCAGCGCGCGCAGCGCGGCGTTCAGGTGGTGCATCAGGGTGATGTTGGCAGCTTCGTAGAGGCTGGTGCCTTCCTTGAGCAGGCCGTGTTCGGCCAGCAGATTCTCGGCATGCTCGTAACCGGCTTCGGACAGATGAACCTGGTGGCCCTTCTCGTCGACCCAGTAGTCGCCTTCGCCGTTCTCTTCCGCCGCGCGGCTGAGAAGCGGCACGACGGCCTTCATGCGCAGGTAGAGGTCAGTGTGGTCTTCGGCCTGGCCGGAAATGATCAGCGGCGTGCGGGCCTCGTCGATCAGGATGGAGTCCACCTCGTCGACAATGGCGAAGTTAAGGCTACGCTGGACGCGTTCGCCCGGCGTATACACCATGTTGTCGCGCAGGTAGTCGAAACCAAATTCGTTGTTGGTGCCATAGGTGATATCGGCAGCGTAGGCGGCTTGCTTGGCCTCGTGATCCATCTGCGACAGATTGACGCCGACCGACAGGCCGAGAAAGCGGTGCAAGCGCCCCATCCATTCCGCGTCGCGACTGGCCAGGTAGTCGTTGACCGTGATGACATGCACCCCCTTGCCGGAAATGGCATTGAGGTAGGCGGGCAGCGTGCCGACCAAGGTCTTGCCTTCGCCGGTGCGCATTTCGGCAATCTTGCCGTAATGCAGCACCATGCCGCCGATCATCTGCACATCGAAATGGCGCATGCCCAGTTCGCGCTTGCCGGCCTCGCGGACGACCGCGAAGGCTTCCGGCAACAGGTCGTCAAGCGACTCACCGTTGGCATGGCGCTGGCGGAATTCGTCGGTCTTGGCGCGCAAAGCTTCGTCGCTCAGCGCTTCGAGCGCCGGCTCGAGCGCATTGATGCGCTTGACGGTCTGGAAATATTGTTTGATCAGCCGGTCGTTGCGGCTGCCGAAAATCTTTTTGAGTAGGCCGGAAATCATCGCGATCTAAAGTGGTGGCGCAGGGCGCGGCAAAGGGCGGATTCTAGCATGCCGCCCCGATACGACGATGACGACCTAAATCAAGGGTTTAGTTCTTTCAGCCGGCGAGCGCTCAACGTCGTTTAAGCTGAGCATATTCCTTGCCCTGCTTGAGGAAAAGAGCCGGATTCTGGGCCACACCCAGCATGCGCACCTCGAAATGCAGGTGCGGCCCGGTCGACCGGCCGGTGGTACCGACGGCGCCGATCACCTCCCCACGCTTGACCAAGCGGCCGGCACTGATATCCATGCGCGACAGATGGGCATAACGGGAAACCAGGCCATCGCCATGATCAATATCGATCATGTTGCCGAATTCGCTGTGATAGGCGGCCGCAATGACCACGCCGTCGGCTGCGGCCACCACCGGGGTACCGGTTTCGGCATTGAAGTCGATCCCCTCATGCATGGCGCGCAAGCCGGCAATCGGGTCGCTGCGATGACCATAGGCAGAACCGAGTGCGGCTTCCTTGACCGGCAACGTCGTCGGCAACAGGCGCTCCTTGACCCGCTTCTCGAGCAGACGCGACTCGATGACCGCCAGTTCGTCGGCCCGGCTTTCGACCAGCTGCGCCAGACGCTCGATTTCCCGCTGCAATTCGTCAGCCGTCAGCGGCGCAGCCAGATAAGGACCACCCTGCCCGGCCGCCCGCTCGCTCTTTACCGGGTCGCGCTTGATGCCGGCCAAGCCGCCCAAGCGGTCGCCAAGCGTATCCAGTTGCAAGACCTGGGCCTGCAATTCGCCAAGACGGGTAGCCATCACCTGCAGGTTGTTATTGACCAGCTCCTCGGTTTTCCGGGTTTCGCTGTGATACAGCGAGCGCACCAGATTTTCAACCAGTGGCAGACGCAAATGCACCGACAGCCAGGAAAAAGCGGCCGAGGTGGAAAACACCAGAGCGAAGAAAACGGCCAGCGCTGCCAGCAGGTGGCGAGGCATAATGGTGATTGTGCGCGCCACCTTGAGATGGCGCGAAACCAGGATAATCTGCACGGAACCTCCCATGTATCAAGCGCCAGAGCACTATCTCGACAACGATGCCGCCGCCGGCCGGGTCATGGCCCATGCCCGGCTGCTGCTCAAGCTCTCGCGACGCTTTGAAGCCATTGCCCCAACGGGCTTGCGCCACGCGGCGCATGTTGCCAATTACAAGTCGGGGAAAATCATTATCCACGCCGACAACGGCGCGGTCGCCAGCAAAATCCGACAATTGAGTCAGCGTTTGTGTAGCGAGTTATCCAAAGGAGGGGCCGAGTGTAACGACATTGAGGTCAAAGTTCAACCCCGGCAAATTCCTTACCAATCAACGAGTTCAACCCAGAAGCCGATTTCTGCCGAAGCCTGCGGCATATTGCGGTCGACCAGCGACACCCTGCCCAAGGGCCCGTTGCGCGAGGCGCTTAACCGCCTGTTGGCGCGCGCCGCTATACGGGAATAACTGCAACCCGCTCAATCGCCATCAGCGCAAAAACGATCAGGGCGAACACAATTCCGTAGCGAAACAGCCGCCAGGCCAAATCGATATATCGGCGCTGGCCGGTCAGCACATAAAGCAGCAGACCGGCACCGATCGCCACGACAAGCACGACTGCCAGCAGGCGCAGCAGCCACATCGACGCTTAAGCCGGCTGGTTGAGCCAGCGCAGCACACCGGCCGGCGCCTGTTCGCTCTGCTCGAAACTGACCAGTTGCCAGCTTTCGCGCTGATTAAGCAGGGCGCGCGCCAACTGGTTGTTCAGGGCATGGCCGCCCTTGTGTGACGAATAGGCGGCAAGCAGGGGATGACCAAGCAGGTAGAGATCGCCAATGGCGTCGAGAATCTTGTGTTTGACGAACTCGTCGCCATAACGCAGTCCATCCTGGTTCAGCACCCGGAATTCGTCGAGAACGATGGCGTTTTCCAGGCCACCGCCGAGGGCGAGGCCGTTTTCGCGCAGGTATTCGACTTCCTGCATGAAACCGAAGGTGCGGGCACGCGCCACTTCACGAGTATAGGACTGCTCGGCGAAATCGATCTCGGCCTTCTGGGCCGACTTGTCGATGGCCGGATGATTAAACACGATGGAGAAAGCCAGACGGTAACCGTCATAAGGTACGAAGCGCGCCCATTTGTCGCCATCACGCACCTCGATGGGCTGGGTGACGCGAATGAATTTCTTGGCCGCGTTCTGCTCTTCGATGCCGGCCGACTGGATCAGGAAGACGAAGGGGGCCGCCGAACCGTCGAGAATGGGCACTTCCGGCGCATCCAGATCGATCCAGGCATTGTCGATACCGAGACCGGCCAGCGCCGACATCAGGTGTTCGATGGTGCCGACCTTGACCCCGTCCTTTTCCAGACAGGAGCACATGCGGGTATCGCCGACCATCAGCGCGGTAGCCGGAATATCCAGCGGCTCCGCCAGGTCGACTCGCCGAAAGACGATGCCGCTATCCGGGGCCGCCGGCCGCAGGGTCATATTGACCTTGACGCCGCCATGCAGGCCCACGCCGGAGGCGCGGATGACAGTCTTCAACGTGCGTTGCTTGAGCATGCAAGTGCTTGAATAATTGGGGGAGCGGCACATTGTAACACAAGGCGCCGCCACCCTTTTTCAGAGAAGGCAGTAGCCGGTCAATCCGCCTGCTTGCGCAGGAAGGCCGGAATGTCGTAGCGATCGACCCCGCTGTTGGCCAGCGCCTCGACGGTCACGTTGCGCTTGCGCACGACGGCCGGCACATCGGCAATCTGGTTGTAGTCGATGGCCGGGCCGCTGGAGAAGGCCACCGCATCGTGCGTACCGGTGGCCTGCGCCTGCACAACCGGGGTGTTGATGACTTCGAAGGTCTGCCGCTTGGCCACGGCCTGGCCGAGACCGGTGGCGACGACGGTGACGCGCAGCGCGTCGCTCATCAGTTCGTCGTACACGGCGCCGAAGATGATGTGGGCGTCTTCGGCGGCAAAGGCCTTGACGGTGTTCATCACTTCATTTACTTCCTTCATCTTCAGACCGCCCTTGGCAGCGGTGATATTGACCAGCACGCCCTTGGCGCCGGACAGGTTGACACCTTCGAGCAGCGGCGAAGCCACGGCCTGTTCGGCGGCAATGCGGGCGCGATCGACGCCGGCAGCGGCGGCGGAGCCCATCATGGCGCGGCCCATTTCACCCATCACCGTACGGACGTCTTCGAAGTCGACGTTGACCAGGCCCGGGTAGGTAATGATTTCGGCGATGCCGCCGACGGCGTTTTTCAGCACATCGTCAGCCGCCTTGAAGCAATCGTCGACATCGGCGTCGTCGCCCATGACTTCCATCAGCTTGTCGTTGAGGATGACGATCAGCGAATCAACATGCTTGGAGAATTCAGCAATGCCGGCTTCGGCCGACTTCATCCGCTTGTTGCCTTCGAAGCTGAACGGCTTGGTTACCACGCCGACGGTCAGGATGCCCATTTCGCGAGCGATCTCGGCCACTACCGGAGCAGCGCCGGTGCCGGTACCACCGCCCATGCCGGCGGTGATGAAGGCCATGTGGGCGCCTTCCAGGCTGGCCCGGATTTCGTCACGATGCGCCTGGGCGGCTTCCTGGCCCTTTTCCGGCTTGGCGCCAGCACCCAGACCGGTCTTGCCGAGCGACAGCTTGCTCGCTGCAGCATTGCGGCTCAAGGCCTGGGCGTCGGTATTGGCGGCGATGAACTCGACGCCATTGACCCCTTCGCGAATCATGTGCTCGATGGCGTTGCCACCAGCTCCGCCGACGCCGAACACCTTGATGATCGTGCCGATTTCCTCTTCTTTCTCGATGATCTCAAACATGACTACCTCCTCTGAAAAAACTGTTCAAAAACAAATCAAAAATTCTTGGCAAACCAGGACTTCATGCCTTCGAAGACATCCTTGAAGCCCTGCTTTTCCTGGATCTTCTGGCCGCGCTTGCGCTGTGCCTGCGCTTCGAGCAACAGGCCGAAGGCCGTCGAGAAACGCGGGCTCTGCACGACATCGGCCAGGCTGCCGTGGTATTTCGGATTCCCCAGACGCACCGGCATGTGGAAGATTTCCTCGCCCAGCTCGACCATGCCCGGCATGACGCTGGCACCACCGGTGAGCACGATGCCGGACGACAGCACTTCCTCGAAGCCGGCCCGGCGCAACTCGTTCTGGATCAACTCGTAAAGTTCCTCGACGCGCGGCTGGATGACGTCGGCCAGGGCCCGGCGGCTCAATTTACGGCTCGGCCGGTCATCAACCCCGGCCACTTCCATGTTCTCGGCGGCATCAGCCAGTTGCGACAACGCACAGCCGTACTTGCACTTGATGTCCTCGGCCTCGCGAGTCGGCGTACGCAGGGCCATGGCGATGTCGTTGGTGATCTGGTCACCGGCGATGGGAATGACCGAGGTATGGCGGATGGCGCCCTGCGTCCACACGGCCAGGTCTGTCGTGCCACCGCCGATGTCGATCAGGCAGACGCCGAGATCCTTTTCGTCCTCGGACAGCACGGCATAGCTCGACGCCAGCGGCTGCAATACCAGGTCATTGACTTCCAAGCCGCAGCGACGGACGCACTTGACGATATTCTGGGCCGCCGACACGGCGCCGGTGACGATGTGGGTCTTCACTTCAAGACGCATGCCGCTCATGCCGATCGGCTCACGGATGCCGTCCTGGCCGTCGATGACGAATTCCTGGGTGAGGATGTGCAGGATTTCCTGGTCGGCCGGGATCGGCATCGCCTTGGCCGTTTCGATGACCCGTTCGACGTCGCTCTGGGTGACTTCCTTGTCCTTGATCGCCACCATGCCGTTCGAATTGAAGCTCTTGATGTGGCTGCCGGCGATACCGGTGTAGACATCCTTCACCTTGCAGTCGGCCATCAGTTCGACTTCCTGGACCACCCGGCTGATGGTGTGCACGGTCTCCTCGATATTGACCACGACCCCCTTCTTCAGGCCGCGCGAATCCTGCGACCCCATACCGATGACGTTGAGATGGCCTTCGTTGTTGATCTCGGCAACCAGCGCGACGATCTTCGACGTCCCGATGTCCAGACCAACCACCAGATCCTTGTTGTCCCTGCTCATATGCTTACTTTCCCTTTGCCTCGCCCGCGACTCGCATCGCGAAACCATTCGGATACCGCAAATCCACCACCGCCGGCCGCACCGCACGCCTGGCGACCGCCTCCGGATATATCTCGATGAAACGTTGCAGGCGGACGCCGAGCGGCGCCTTCGGCTGTTCGCGCCCGAGATTCACCAACATGCCGTTCTCCAGTTTCAGCTGCCAGGCCAGGCGCGGCGACAAGATCACCTGCACCGGCTTTTCCTTGACCACCTGGAACGTGCCGACCAGCTCTCCATAGCGCTTGAGCACCTCCGGCGCGGTGCCCGGCGGACCGAACAGCAACGGCAGCGCCATCAACTCTCCATCGGCCAGCAAGGCGGCAAACACTTCGCCGTAGCTGTTCACCAACTCGCCCCGCGCCTCGCCCCAGCGCGCGACCGGCCGGTGCTCCTCGACACTGATTTCCAGCCGGGCCGGCCATATCCGGCGCACTTCCGCCTTGCGCACCCAGGACAGCTTCTCCAGCGTGCCGCGCACCGTTTCCAGATTGACGCTGAAGAAATTGCCGCGCAGCGTCGCCGGCAGCACCTGCTCGATCTCCGCCCGCTGCGTATAGGTCAACGCCTCGACGAATACCACCTGACGCACCGGCAAGGACGGCACGCGCACCAGCCAGACCGCCGTGGCGGCCAGCAACGCCGCGGCCGCTGCGAGAATCAGCAGATCGGCAATGGCGTTGAGCAGGTGCGGTTTGTTCCACATGCATCGTCTCAGTCGTTCGCTGCCAGTTCCAGCACCCGACGGACCAGCGTCGGATAATCCAGGCCGGCCACCCGGGCTGCCATCGGCACCAGCGAATGGTCAGTCATGCCCGGCGCCGTGTTCACTTCCAGGAAATAGTGGTTGCCGGCCTCGTCCATCAGGAAATCAACCCGTCCCCAGCCGCGGCCGCCCAGAATGCGGAAGGCTTCCAGCGCGCCCTGGCGAATTTCCATTTCCTTGGCGGCCGGCAGGCCGCAGGGGCACAGGTAACGGGTGTCGTCGCGGTTGTACTTGGCTTCATAGTCGTACCACTCAGTCGCCGGCTCAATCTTGATGATCGGCAACGCTTCGTCGCCCAGGATGCCGACCGTGTATTCGCCGCCCATCACGCCCTTTTCGGCGATGACCAGCGGATCGTGGCGGGCCGCTTCGGCATACGCCAGGTGCAGGCTGTCGTGAGTCTTGACCTTGGTGACGCCGATCGACGAGCCCTCCCGGGCCGGCTTGACGAACAGCGGCAGGCCGAGTTCTTCCTCGATATCGGCGAAATCGGAATCGGCGTTAAGCAGCGCGTAGTCGGGGATGGCCAGACCGGCCGCTCGCCACATCAGCTTGGTGCGGAACTTGTCCATGGCCAGCGCCGAAGCGAGCACGCCGGAACCGGTGTAGGGGATGTGCATGACTTCCAGCGCGCCCTGGATGGTGCCGTCCTCGCCGTGCCGGCCGTGCAGCGCGATGAAGGCGCGGTCGTAGCCCTTCAGCGCGTCGAGCGGCTGCTCGGCCGGGTCGAAGGCGTGGGCGTCGATGCCCTGGCCTTGCAAAGCGGCCAGCACGCGCGAACCGCTGTTGAGGGACACCTCGCGCTCGGCGGAGGTGCCGCCGAAGAGGACTGCGACTTTACCGAAACCGCTCATTTGCCTTCCACCAGTTTGCCGGGCACCGCGCCGATCGAGCCGGCTCCCATGGTCAATACCACGTCGCCGTCACGGGCGACCTCCAGAATCGTTTGCGGCATCGCCGCGACATCCTCGACGAAGACCGGCTCGACCTTGCCGCCGACGCGCAGCGCGCGGGCCAGAGCCCGGCCGTCGGCAGCGACGATCGGCGCCTCGCCGGCAGCATAGATTTCGGCCAGCAGCAGGGTGTCGACCGTGGACAGCACCTTGACGAAGTCCTCGAAGCAGTCGCGCGTCCGGGTGTAACGGTGCGGCTGGTAGGCCAGCACCAGGCGGCGGCCGGGAAAGGCACCGCGCGCCGCAGCCAGTGTCGCCGCCATCTCGACCGGGTGATGGCCGTAGTCGTCGACCAGCGTGCACGAGCCGCCGCTCGGCAGGGCAAGTTCACCGTAACGCTGGAAGCGGCGGCCGACCCCCTTGAACTCGGCCAGCGCCTTGACGATGGCGGCATCGGCGACCTGCACCTCGGTGGCGACGGCGATGGCGGCCAGCGCGTTCAGCACGTTGTGCAGGCCCGGCGTGTTCAGCGTGATCTCCAGGCGCGATGTCGTCCCGTTGACCCGCACGCAGGTGAAGCGCATCTGGCCGCCGTCGGCGACGATGTTCTCGGCGTAGAAGTTGCTGCCCGGGGTCAGGCCGTAGGTAACGATCTGCTTGGTCACCTGCGGCATGATGGCGCGCACGTTCGGATCATCGCCGCACAGCACGGCGACGCCATAGAAGGGCAGGCGGTTAAGGAAATCGACGAAGGCGCCTTTCAGTCGCTCGAAATCGTGGCCATAGGTTTCCATGTGGTCGGCATCGATGTTGGTGACCACCGAGATAACCGGCGACAGGAACAGGAAGGAGGCGTCCGACTCGTCGGCCTCGGCCACCAGGAAATCGCCGGCGCCCAGGCGGGCGTTGGCACCGGCCGCATTCAAGCGACCGCCGATGACGAAGGTCGGGTCGATGCCGCCCTCGGCCAGGATGCTGGTGACCAGACTGGTCGTCGTCGTCTTGCCGTGAGTGCCGGCAATGGCGATGCCACGCTTGAGACGCATCAGTTCGGCCAGCATCTGGGCACGCGGCACGACCGGGATTTTCTTGTCGCGGGCGGCGACGACTTCCGGGTTGTCTTCCTTGACCGCCGTGGACACGACGACAGCCTGGGCCCGCTCGATATTCTCCGCGGCATGGCCGATGGTGACCTTGACGCCCTCACCCTCGAGGCGACGGGTCGTCGCACTAGCCGCGATATCCGAGCCGCTGACCGTGTAGCCCAAGTGGGCCAGCACTTCGGCGATGCCGCTCATGCCCGAACCGCCGACGCCGACGAAGTGGATGTGTTTGACCTTGTGTTTCATTTCGCACTCTCCGCGCAGATGTTCGCCACTTCTTCGGTGGCCTCGGGTTTGGCCAGGCTGCGCGCCTTTTCGGCCATTTCCAGCAGTTGACCGCGGGAATAGTTGCGGATCAGCGCGATGGCATCCGGCGTCAGCTCACTCTGCGACAGCAGGAAGGCGCCGCCGACATTGACCAGGAATTTGGCGTTGCCGGACTGGTGGTCGTCCACGGCGTGCGGGAAGGGAACCAGGATGCTGGCCACGCCGGCCGCCGCCAGTTCGGCCACGGTCAGCGCGCCGGCCCGGCAGATCACCAGATCGGCCCAGGCATAGGCGCCGGCCATGTCCTCGATGAAGGGCACGCAATGGGCCTGGACGCCGACCGCCGCGTAATTGGCCTGCAAGGCCCCGATATGCTTTTCGCCGGCCTGATGGACGATCTGCGGCTGCTCGCTTTCGCCGAGCAGGGCCATGCCCTGCGGAATCACCTCGTTCAATGCCTGCGCCCCCAGGCTGCCGCCGATGACCAGCAGGCGCAGGGCGCCGCTGCGCTCAAAAAAGCGCTCGGCCGGCGCGGCGACGGCGGCGATGTCCGGACGCACTGGATTGCCGGCCCAGGTCGCTTTCTTCAATACCTCCGGGAACCCGCAGACCACCCGGTCGGCGACACCGGCCAGCACCCGGTTGGCCAGCCCGGCCACCGAATTCTGCTCATGGACGACCAGCGGCTTGCCGAGCAGCGCGGCCATCATGCCGCCCGGGAAGGTGATGTAGCCACCCATGCCAAGTACGACATTGGGCTGCAACTGACGGATGACTTTCTGCGCCTGCCAGAACCCCTTCAACAGATTGAACGGCAACAGCAGTTTGCGGGCGATACCTTTGCCGCGCAGGGCATCGAATTTCAGCCAGCGGATCTCGAAGCCGTGCTGCGGCACCAGACGTGCCTCCATGCCCTCCGGATTGCCCAGCCAGACGACTCGCCAGCCACGCTCGCGCATTTTCTCGGCGACGGCCAGGGCGGGGAAGATGTGACCGCCGGTGCCGCCGGCCATGATCAGGATGGTCTTGCTCATAGCTTGCCCCCGCGCATCAATTGGCGATTTTGGCTACGACCGGGCTGCGCCCTTAACTTGCGTTGCAAGTTAGCCTTCGCCGAAACAGGCAGCACAAAGTTGGTCATAGCTTCCCACCTCGCATTAGCTGCCTGTTTTCCCAATCGACTCGAAGCAGAATGGCCAGCGCCACGCAGTTGGCCAGAATGCCGGAGCCGCCGAAGCTCATCAGCGGCAGGGTCAGCCCCTTGGTCGGCAAGAGGCCCATGTTGACGCCCATGTTGATGAAGGACTGCACGCCGAACCAGATACCCATGCCCATGGCGACCAGCGCCGGATAGAGGCGATTCAGCTGCACGCACTGGCGACCGATGGCGAAGGCGCGCTGGACGAGTAGGGCGAACAGTGCGATGACCGCCAGCACGCCGAAGAATCCCAGTTCTTCGGCGATGACCGCGAGCAGGAAGTCGGTATGAGCTTCCGGCAGGTAGAACAGCTTCTCGACCGAGGCGCCGAGGCCGACCCCGAACAACTCGCCGCGCCCGAAGGCGATCAGCGAATGCGACAGCTGGTAGCCGCGCCCGAAGGCGTCGGCCCAGGGGTCCATGAAGCCGAACACCCGGTCGCGCCGGTAGGGCGAGACGATGATCATCACCGCGAAGGCGAGCAGCAGGCCGACGATCAGCAGCGCGAACAGGCGCGCCTTCAGGCCGCCGAGGAAGAGGATGCCCATGGCGATCGAGATGATGACGACGAAGGCGCCGAAATCCGGCTCCTTCAACAACAGCATGCCGACGACGGCCATCGCCCCGAACATCGGCAGGAAGGCTTGCTTGAGGTCATGCATGACGTTGATCTTGCGCACCGTGTAGTCGGCGGCGTAAAGCACGGCGAACAACTTCATCAGTTCGGACGGTTGCAGGTTGGCAAAACCGAGCGGCAGCCAGCGCCGCGCCCCGTTGACGTCCTTGCCCAGGCCGGGAATCAGCACCAAGGCAAGCAGCACGACGCCGGCGGTAAACAGGTAGGGCGCGTACTTCTGCCACAGGCTCAACGGCACCTGGAAAGCGACGGCAGCGGCGACCAGGCCAATGCACAGGAAGACGCCGTGGCGGACCAGGTAGTAGGCCGGCTGGTGATTGGTGAAGCGGCCGCCCTCGGCAATGGCAATCGACGCCGAATAGACCATGACCAGACCGGTGAACAACAGTAGCAGCACGCTCCACAACAGCGCGTAATCGATCTCGGCCACTTGCCGACGCGGAGCATCAAGGGCGCCGATCATCATGGCGACAGCTCCCGCACCGCGTCGATGAAGGCTTGCGCGCGGTGCGCGTAGTTCTTGTACATGTCGAGGCTGGCGCAGGCCGGCGACAGCAACACGCAGTCGCCCGCTTGCGCCTGGGCGGCCAGCCAATTCACCGCATCGGCCATGTTGCCGACGATGCGGGTCGGCACGCCGCTGCCCTCGAGGGCCATTCCGATCGCCGCCGCATCGCGACCGATCAGCGCCACGGCACGACCATGCTTTACGAGGGCCGGTTTCAGCGGCGAGAAGTCCTGGCCCTTGCCGTCGCCGCCCAGCACGATGGCCACCGGCCGGCCCATACCTTCGATGGCGGCCAGCGTGGCGCCGACGTTGGTGCCCTTGGAATCGTCGACATAGAGCACGCCGCCGATTTCTGCCACCGTCTCGACACGGTGCGCCAGGCCCTTGAAGCTTTTCAGCGGCTCGAGCAGGCACGTCGGCGCAACGCCAACGGCTTCGCACAGGGCCAACGCGGCCATGGCGTTGGCGGCGTTGTGCAGGCCGGACAACTTCAGATCGGCCAGCGCGACCAGCTTTTGCTGGCCACGGCAGATCACACCATCGACAAAGCCATAATCGACCGCCCGCGACGCGCCATTCAGACCGAAGGTGACCATCGTCCGCCCGCAGCGGCCGTTGGCCATCGACCAGTCGTCGTCGCGGTTCAAGACCATGACGCCCTTGCCCTGGAAGACCCGCGACTTGGCAGCGGCATAGTTGGCCAGGCTGCCGTCGTAGCGGTCGAGATGGTCCTCCGAGACGTTGAGCACGGTGGCCGCGGCGGCGTTCAGGTGGTGCGTCGTTTCAAGCTGGAAGCTGGACAGTTCGACCACCCAGACTTGCGGCAAAGCCCCGGCATCCTGGGCATCCATCAATGCGTCGAGGGCCGACGGCGAGATGTTGCCGCAGGCGACCGCCGGCACGCCGGCGCCGTTCAACAGGTGGGCGGCCAGCGCCGTGGTGGTGGTCTTGCCATTGCTGCCGGTGATGGCCAGGATGCGCGAAGCCGGCACCTGTTCCCGCACGCCGGCGGCGAACAGCTCGATTTCCGAGACGATTTTGCCGTCGACCGCAGCGATCTGCGGCGTCGCCTTCGCCACACCCGGCGACAGGGCAACCAGCTCGGCCCAGGCGAACGGCGCCTCGACAAACGGCCCGGCCAGCAGTTCGGCACCCGGCGCGACGCGCTGCAGGGCGTCCGCGTTCGGCGGGTTGTCGCGCGAATCGGCGACGCGGACGAACGCGCCCTGGCGATGTAGCCACTTGGCCATCGCCAGCCCGGACTCACCGAGTCCGACAACCAGAACGCGTTTGCCCCTGAGTTCCATTTAGCGCAATTTCAAGGTGGACAGCCCGATCAGCACGAGCATGATGGTGATGATCCAGAACCGGACGACGACCTGCGTCTCCTTCCAGCCGGTCTGTTCGAAATGGTGGTGCAGCGGCGCCATGCGCAGGATGCGCCGGCCCTCGCCATATTTCTTCTTGGTGTATTTGAAGTAGGAGACCTGCAACATCACCGACAGGGTTTCGATGACGAAGACGCCCCCCATGATCAGCAACACGATTTCCTGGCGGACGATGACCGCCACCGTGCCGAGCGCCGCACCGAGCGACAGGGCACCGACATCGCCCATGAAAACCTCGGCCGGATAGGCGTTGAACCACAGGAAACCGAGGCCGGCCCCGGCGATGGCGCCGAGCAGGATGCACAACTCGCCCGCGCCCGGCACATAGGGAATCAGCAGGTACTTGGCGTATACCGCGTGGCCGGTGACGTAGGCGATCAATGCGAAGGCGGCGGCGATCATCACGGTCGGCATGATGGCCAGGCCGTCCAAGCCGTCGGTCAGGTTGACCGCGTTGCTGGTGCCGACGATGACGAAGTAGGTCAGCGTAATGAAACCAATGACACCCAGCGGGTAGGCCACGCTCTTGAAGAAGGGCACGATCAGTTCGGTCTGGGCCGGCGTCGTCGCCGAGAAGGCGATGAATAACGCGGCACCAACGCCGAGCACCGACTGCCAGAAGTATTTCCAGCGCGCCGACAGGCCCTTCGGGTCGCGATAGACCACCTTCTTCCAGTCGTCGTACCAGCCGACGATGCCGTAGCCGAGCGTGACGACCAGCACCGTCCACACGTATTTGTTGGTCAGGTCGCCCCACAGCAGCGTGGTGATACCGATGGCGATCAGGATCAGCACGCCGCCCATGGTCGGCGTACCGGACTTGACCAGGTGGGTTTGCGGCCCGTCGTTGCGCACCGCCTGGCCGATCTTCTTGGCGGCCAGCCAGCGGATCACCCCCGGCCCGGCGGCCAGCGAAATGAGTAGTGCGGTCATCGTCGCCAGCACCGTGCGCAAGGTGATGTAATTGAACACGTTGAAAAAACGCACGTCCTGGGCGAGCCACTGGGCCAATGCGAGCAACATCAGTTGTTCTCCTTCGGGGGAACGACAGCGGCGAGCGCATCGGCGACCCGTTCCATTTTCATGAAGCGCGAGCCTTTGACCAGCACCGTGGTTTCCGGCCCCAATTCCTTGTCGACCGCAGCGATCAGCTTGTCGACATTGCAGTAATGGCGGGCACCCTCGCCGAAATTGCGCACCGCCGCCTTGCTCGCCTCGCCCAGCGCGAAAAGGCGATCGATGCCCTGGCTCTTGGCGTAGCCGCCGATTTCGTCGTGATACTGGCCGCTGGCCTCGCCGATTTCGCCCATGTCGCCCAACACCAGCAGCTTGCGGCCGATGGTGGCGGCCAGCACGTCGATGCCGGCGCGCACCGAATCCGGGTTGGCGTTGTAGGTGTCGTCGAGAATCTCGGCGGCGTTACGCCCGACCCGGCGTTGCAGACGGCCCTTGACGCCGGCGAAGGCTTCCAGCCCGGCGACCACGGCGCTCAGCGGCAGGCCGGCGGCCAGGCAAGCGCCGGCAGCAGCCACCGCATTGCGCGCGTTGTGGCGACCGGGAATGCGCAGGCGGATGCTTGCCGCACCCTCCGGCGCCGTCAATTCGAGGCGGTTTTCCAGGCCATGCTGATGGACGATGGCGCGCACGTCGGCCGCCTGGTCGATGGCAAAAGTGCGCACCGCGTGCGGCGCCGCCATGGCACGCCACAGTCCGGCGTAGGCATCGTCGGCGTTGACCACGGCAATGCCGCCGCTGGCCAGGCCGGCGAAGATGCTGCCCTTTTCGCGGGCGACCTCGTCGAGATCGCCCATGCCTTCGAGATGGGCGCGCTGGGCGTTGGTGACCAGGGCCACGGTCGGTGCGCCGAGCGGCGCCAGGTAGGCGATTTCGCCCGGATGGTTCATACCCAGCTCGATCACTGCGGCCCGATGCTCCGCTTTCAGGCCGAGCAGGGTCAGCGGCAGGCCGATGTCGTTGTTCAGGTTGCCACGGGTAGCCAGCACGGCGTCGCCGAATTGGGCCTGGAGAATGGCGGCGACCATTTCCTTGGTCGTCGTCTTGCCGTTGGAGCCGGTGACGGCGATCACCGGCAGGGTGAACCGGGCGCGCCAGGCGGCAGCCAGGCAGCCGAGAGCGAGCCGGGTGTCGTCGACCAGCACCGCCGGGACTCCGGCCGGCAGCTTGTCGGCATCCATCACCAGCAGGGCGGCGGCGCCGCTGGCCATGGCCGGTTCGAGGAAATCGTGGGCATCGAAGCGCTCGCCACGCAAGGCGATGAACAGCTGGCCGGGCGCAATGGCCCGGGTGTCGGTGGACACGCCGGCCAACGGCAGATCGTCGCCGATCAGACGACCGCCGACGGCGGCAGCGACTTGCGAGAGCAGCCAGTTCATGCGCTTACCTCCGGGGCATGGGCGCGGCGCAGGGCCAACGCGGCCCGCGCCTGTTCGAGATCGGAAAAGGGGGTACGCACGCCGGCCACTTCCTGATAGGACTCGTGGCCCTTGCCGGCCAGCAGGATGACGTCGCGGGCGTCGGCGTCGAGGATGATCTGGCGGATCGCCGCCGCGCGGTCGATCTGCACTTCGGCATGGGTCATGCCGGCGACGATGTCGGCGATGATCGCGTTCGGGTCCTCGCTGCGCGGATTGTCGCTGCTGACCAGCACCCGGTCGGCCTTCTGCTCGGCCACCGCTCCCATCTGCGGGCGCTTGCCCTTGTCGCGGTCGCCGCCGCAGCCGAACAGCACGCACAGGCGACCGCCGCGCGCCGTCGTCGCCGGACGCAAGGCGGACAAGGCGTTATCCAGCGCATCCGGCGTATGGGCGTAATCGACGACCACCAGCGGCTCGCCCTGACCGCCCAGGCGTTCCATGCGGCCCGGTGGCGGGGTCAGGTCGGCCAGCCGGCGCGCCACGTCGGCCGCCGGCAAGCCGGCGTCGTGCAGCACGGCAGCCACCGCCAACAGGTTGGACACGTTGTAGCGTCCGACCAAGGCGGTGTCGACCATTTCCCGCCCGTTCGGCAGGACCAGGGTGAAGCGCTGGCCGGCCGGCGTTTCCTCCAGCTGCTCGGCACGGACCAGGGCCGGGAAATCGCGCCGCGCTTCGCCGATGGCATAGCCGAGCACGCGGGTCGCCGTCGTTTGGCGCATCAGACGCACGCCCAGTTCGTCATCGATATTGATGACGGCGGTACGCAACTGCGGCCAGACAAACAATTTTTCCTTGGCGGCGGCATAGGCCTCCATGCTGCCGTGGTAATCGAGATGGTCGCGCGTGAAATTGGTGAACACCGCGACATCGACCCGCGCCCCGTTCATCCGTCCTTCCTCGATGCCGATCGAGCTCGCCTCCAGCGCGCAGGCCGCCGCCCGCTGGCCGCGGAAGTCGGCCAGGTAGCGCATCAACGTGGTCGCCTCCGGCGTCGTGAAACCGGTTTCGGTCAGCGTCTCCGGGAAGCCGGCGCCGAGCGTGCCGATGATGGCGCAAGGCTTCGGATAAGCCCGGGCGATGCACTGGCTGATCGTGGTCTTGCCGTTGGTGCCGGTAATGGCGATCAAGGACAAGCCTTCGCTCGGATAGCCATAGACGGCATGGGCGAGCGGCCCGGCCAGCGGACGCAAGGCGTCGACCGGCAGGTTCGCTGCGGTCCACGCCGGATTCCAGGCGAAATCGCCGCCCGGCTGCCAGAACACAGCAACCGCCCCGCGGGCCAAGGCATCGGCGATATAGCGCCGACCGTCGGCCAGATCGCCCGGATAGGCGAGAAACAGGTCGCCCGGTTGCACCTGCCGGCTGTCGTCGGCCACACCGGTCGGTTCGATGGCCAGGGCTGCCAGGCGGTCGAGGAGGACGCGCGGCGTGTTCATAGCTGCCCCTTGCCGGTGCCGGCGTCGGCGACCTGAATCGGCGCATCCGGCGGCACGCCCATGGTGCGCAAGGTCCCGCCCATGATCTGCGAAAACGCCGGCCCGGCCACGTCGCCGCCGTAGTGGCCGCCGGCGCTCGGTTCGTCGATCATCACCGCCACTACCAAACGCGGATCGCTGATCGGCGCGATGCCGACGAAAGAGGCGATGTACTTGCGGGCATAGACGCCGCCCTCGATCTTGTAGGCGGTACCCGTCTTGCCGCCGACCCGGTAGCCGGGGACGCGTGCCTTCGGGGCGGTGCCTTCGGGCTGCACGGCCATTTCCAGCATGGCGCGCACTTCGCGCATGGTCTGGGCCGAGAAGATGCGGGCACCGTGCACCGGAACGCTGTCGTCGACGCGCAGCAGCGACAGGGGCATCAACTCGCCGTCGCGGGCAAACACCGTGTAGGCGCGGGCCAGCTGCACCAGGCTGACGGCAATGCCGTGGCCGTAGGACATCGTCGCCTGCTCGATGGGCCGCCAGTTCTTCCACGGCCGCAGGCGGCCATTCACCTCGCCGGGAAAGCCGAGATTGGGCGCCTGGCCGAAGCCGATGCTGTCGAACATTTCCCACATTTCCTTGGGCGGAAAGCCCAGCGCCAGCTTGGCGGTGCCGACGTTCGACGATTTCTGGATGACCTGGGCGACTGTCAGCGCACCGTGCGGATGGGCGTCCGAAATGGTGGCGCTGCCGATGGTCATGCGTCCCGGCGCGCAATTGATCACCGTGTCGTAGCGTGCCTTGCCGCGTTCCAGGGCCAGCGCCGCGGTAAACGGTTTCATCACCGAACCCGGCTCGAAGGTGTCGGTAATCGCCCGATTGCGCAGCTGGGCACCCGACAGGTGCTGACGGTTGTTCGGGTTGTAGGTCGGCCAGTTGGCCAGCGCCAGGATCTCGCCGGTGCCGGCATCGATGACGATGGCGCCGCCAGCCTTGGCTTTGTGCTGGTCGACCGCCGCCTTCAGATGACTGTAGGCCAGGTACTGGATTTTCGAGTCCAGTGCCAGACGAATGTCCTTGCCGTCCTGCGGCGGCTTGGTTGCGCCGACATCTTCAACGATATTGCCGCGCCGGTCGCGAATCACCGTCCGGCTGCCGGCATGGCCGAGCAGGCTTTGCTGAAAGGCCAGCTCGACGCCTTCCAGACCCTTGTCGTCAACGCCGGTAAAGCCCACGATGTGGGCCGTCATGTCGCCGGTCGGGTAGTAGCGACGATATTCCTTTTCCTGATGCACGCCGGGC
>Ga0316605_10000655_pt1 | contig 22839 bp, 26 predicted proteins | sample OWC_soil_day20_n_FD_207666 | JGI IMG/M metagenome (GOLD analysis project Ga0316605, IMG submission 207666) | Wetland soil microbial communities from Old Woman Creek delta, Ohio, United States - OWC_soil_day20_noCT | ecosystem: Environmental > Terrestrial > Soil > Wetlands | place: USA: Ohio...
CACGGCGATGCGGTCATGGCTGACGCTCGCACTCTGAGCAGAGAGCTTGTTTTCGGTCAGTGTCTTCCCAGACAACAGAAAATAGAGGTTCTCATTGCCAAAAACGAGATCGATGGTGTTGAGATCAAGGGTATTGCCGATAGGTTTCGGTTTTGGCCGCAAAGCATGATCCAGATCACGCATCAGACGAATGCAGGATGAGGGCGTTAATTCGCGCCCAAGCTTGAGCTTTTCGGGGGTTTCACCCGCTTCCAGCGAATCCACGCGTTGCCGGATCTTGCGCACAACCGGCCTGACGTCAAGCCATTGCGGTCGACCATCAACGGACACCACCGCTTCGCCAATCCAGTTGGCCAGCGCAATCGTTTTGGCGCGCCGGTCTTCCGAAGGCTCCGCCTGGAAGCCGGCGAGGTCGCACCAACGACTGAAGGCACGGTTGGCGACATTGAACTGGGCTTGCGAAAAACGGTAGGGATCGGAAAAGAGCAGCAAAAAAGACCAGGCAACATCACCGGCAATAGTGGACTGGCTGAGAAAAGTATAGTCCGGGTCTTCAACAGCGGTACGTTGCAGACGCTGACTTTCCGCAGTAATCAGTATTTCGTAGAGCAGGCACAAATAATCAGGAGGAACTTCGATGCCGGCGATGAAGTGGCAGTGCAACGCCTGGCGCAGCGCAACTGCGGCGCGATGCAGTGCCTGCAGCAAGAGCGGTGGCGCCAGTTGAGGCACTACACGCAAATAGGCAACAGCAAAAGCGTGCCAGAGATCGCGTGCCAGTTCGAAAGCGTCGTGTTCGTCCTGCAACAGCGGCAATGGCTTGTGCGAATAGCGGATATGCGCACCGTCCTGCGCATGGATAATGGCGGGGCGCAGAGCATCGAGCAGTTCGAGTCGCGTCGCTGGAACATTGACACAGGTATCGAGGGCGCGCACCTCTTTGAGCAAGGCACGCAACAGGCGCAAAGGTTGCGTCTGCGGCTGGTTGGCCAGCCAGATACGCGCCTCGGCAGCGTCACGCAAGGAACTGGTCAGGCTGACGTCGGAATCAGGCAGGCTCAAAATTGGCATGGCTTGTGTCTCTCGGTCAATATCAAAAAACGACGATCCGGGGTAATCTGTTCACATGAGCGGATTTGAAGATTATCAGGAAGAGTTTGCCAAACTGGATGCAGAGATTGCGCATTACGTCGCGATCTGTGCGCTGCCGGTCGAGGCGCCGGCCGATCGTGTCGATATCGAAGCATTGTTGCGCAAAAACCCGGGTAAAAACGGCCAGCAACAAGCCCGCGAAACCCTGCAGGCACTGCTCATTTTGCGCATCAATCTGGAAACCGAAGCGATCGAACAAGGTCACCAACCTCCAGAGTTGATCATCAAGCCGCATCCCAAAAACAACTAAAAAGTCTATCAGCCATCCTGGTTAATCTGCGCGATCAGCGCCGCCAGCACTTCCTCGGCCTTCTCATTGGCCACCTGGCAGGTTCCTGCCGCTTCGTGACCGCCACCGCCGTAATCGAGCATGAGGGCGCCGATATCAGTGCGACTGGAACGATCCAGAATCGATTTGCCGGTAGCAAATACCGTATTCTGCTTCTGCACGCCCCACAAAACGTGAATGGAAATATTGCATTGCGGGTACAAGGCGTAAATCATGAAGCGGTTGGTTGCCCAGATGGTTTCTTCATTGCGCAAATCGAGTACCACCAGGTTCTTGTGTACCGTGGAGCAGCGCAGGAGTTGTTCCTTGGCCTTGGGGGCATGTTCGAAATAGATATTGACGCGCTCGACAACATCGGGGAGCGCCAGAATTTCGGTAATGCTGTGATTGCGGCAATACTTGATGAGATCCATCATCAGGGTGTAGTTACTGATGCGGAAATCACGGAAACGGCCCAGTCCGGTACGGGCATCCATCAGGTAATTGAGCAGCACCCAGTCCTTGGGATCAAGAATTTCATCGCGGTTGAACTGGGCGGAATCCGCCTTGTCCACCGCCTCCATCATTTCATCAGTGATGCCGGGGAAACGCTGCTTACCACCAAAATAGTCATAGACAACGCGTGCCGCCGATGGTGCGTGTGGGTCGATGATATGGTTTTTGTGCGCTTCGGGGTTGCGCGACATTTCCGACATGTGATGATCGAAGACCAGATAAGCTCCCGGCACATAGGGCAGATTGGTCGTGATGTCCAGATTCGAGATTTCGATCTTGCCATCCTGCATATCCTTGGGATGGACGAATTTGATGTCGTCGATCATGTCCAGCTCGTTCAAAAGGACGGCGCAGACCAGGCCATCGAAGTCGCTGCGGGTCACCAGGCGGTATTTTTGAGTCATTGATTGCCTCCACAATTAGTTGGTCTGACAGCTATTAAATCACAATGTCGCATACAGTTGGCAATGACGATGAAGCCAAACGACAAGCCGCAGTTTTATTCACACTTTTGACCACGCCGAAAAGCGCCGTCACGCTACTGGTATACTACGGCCATTCGAGAATTCAAAGGAAGAGAGCGTTTCTCCATGTGTGGTATCGTCGCTGCCGCTTCGTGCGGACAAAACATTATTCCCGTCCTGATCGAGGGGCTCAATAAGCTGGAATACCGGGGCTACGATTCAGCGGGAGTGGCGTTCATCAAGGACGGCCAACTGCAACGCGTGCGCTCGGCCGGCCGGGTCGCCGAACTGGCGGCGCTGATCGCCGGCACTGAAAGTACCAGCGGCATTGCCCATACGCGCTGGGCAACGCACGGCGTTCCCTGCGAACGCAACGCCCATCCGCACATTTCCGGCGGTCTGGCCGTAGTTCACAACGGCATTATCGAAAATTTCGAAGCCCTGCGGACCGAATTACAAGCCAAGGGTTACGCCTTCACTTCCGACACCGATACCGAAACCATCGCCCATCTGGTGCAGGAAGCGCTCAAGACTAGCGCCGATCTTTTTGAAGCAGTTCGCCTGGCTGCCGGACGCCTGCAGGGCGCTTTTGCCATCGCAGTCATCCAGCAGGATCAGCCGCAGCGTATCGTTGTCGCCCGAGAAGGCTCGCCGCTGTTGCTTGGCCTGGGGGATGAAGGCAATTACGCCGCTTCAGACGCCTCTGCCCTGCTGCAAGTCACCCGTCGCATGGTCTATCTGGAAAACGGCGATATTGCTGAACTGACGCCATCGTCGCATCGCATCGCTCGCCTCGACGGCACCCCGGTCGAACGCCCGGAAACCCTGTCGCAGCTTTCCGCCGACGCGGTCGAACTCGGCAATTACCAGCACTACATGCAGAAGGAAATTTTCGAGCAGCCCGATGCGCTAGCCAACACTCTCGAAATGGTCGTCGCCGCCCGCAGCATCCAGCCCGGACTTTTCGGCGCCCGTGCTGCCGAAGTGCTCGATGGCATCGAAAGCATTCTGATTCTGGCTTGCGGCACCAGCAGCCATTCCGGTCTGGTGGCGCGCTACTGGCTGGAAAGCCTGGCCGGCATCCCGGTCAATGTTGAAACCGCCAGCGAGTACCGTTACCGCGACTCGGTGCCCAACCCGAATCAACTGGTCATCGCCATTTCGCAATCGGGCGAAACCGCCGACACGCTAGCTGCATTACGACACGCCAAATCGCTGGGGCAGGAACGCACGCTGGCGCTGTGCAATGTGCCGGAATCGGCCATTGTGCGCGAAGCGAGCCTGCGCTTCATCACACGCGCCGGCCCGGAAATCGGCGTTGCCTCGACCAAGGCCTTTACCACCCAGCTTGCCGCCCTCTTCCTGCTGTCCCTCGTCATCGCCAAACTGCGCGCCCGCCTGACTGAGGAAGCCGAAGCTGCCCATCTCAAGGCCATGCGCCACCTACCGGCGGCGATCACTGAAGTCCTGAAACTCGAACCGGCCATCGAAATCTGGTCGCGCCGCTTTGCCGACAAGCGCCACGCCCTCTTCCTCGGACGCGGTCGCCACTACCCGATCGCCCTCGAAGGCGCGCTGAAACTCAAGGAAATCTCATACATCCACGCCGAGGCCTATCCTTCCGGCGAACTCAAGCATGGCCCGCTGGCGCTGGTGGACAGCGAAATGCCGGTCATCGCCGTTGCCCCCAACGACGACCTGCTGGAAAAACTGAAATCCAATCTGCAGGAAGTGCGGGCGCGCGGCGGCGAACTCTATGTATTCACCGACGCCGACAGCCAGATGGTCGAAACGGAAGGTACGCATATTTTGCATTTGCCTGAGCATTACGGCCAGCTTTCGCCTATCCTGCATATCGTGCCCCTGCAATTGCTGGCCTACCACACGGCGCTGGTCAAGGGCACCGATGTCGACAAGCCGCGCAACCTGGCCAAGAGCGTAACCGTGGAGTAAATTACCTTCGGGAGGTTCACATGACTGCCAAACAAGACAAAAACTGGCTGGAACGCAACTGGAAATGGCTGGTGCCGGTTTCGCTTTTCACGCTTGTAGCCCTTCTGGCAGTGGTCATCTTCGTTTTCATGTTCTTCATCGTAAGCGTCGTCAAATCTTCCGATGCCTACGCACTGGCGCTGCAAACGGCGCGCGCCAATCCGGCGCTATCCGCCGCCTTTGGCAGCCCCATCGAAGAGGGCTTTTTCACCACAGGCAACATTTCGGTGAACGGTGCTTCCGGCAAGGCCGATCTTTCCGTTCCCATTTCTGGGCCAAAAGCGAGCGGAACACTCTACGTCAAGGCAGAAAAATCGATGGGGCGCTGGAGCATTTCCCAGATGGTTGCCGAGGTCGATGGTACGGGCAATCGCATCAAGCTGATCGATCAGTCCGATGCATCGCCGGACGAGAGCGACAAGCTCGATTAACCGGAAAAGCAGGGGAAATCATGAAAACAGCTTGGCTGACACTGGCGCCATTTCTCGCGGTGCTGGCCTTCCCAGCCGCAACGGCGGAGCAGCAGGATGAATCCCCGCACTGGAGTTTTGTGCCGGGGCGCTACCAGTTGATCGGACGCCATCCCGACAGCTTGCGCACCTACACCGGCACGGCACGCATCGAGCGGGTGGGGGCAAAACTGCAACTGACCCGGCGCGTTAGCGGCAAGGAAAGCCGGATTTTTGGTGTCATCCGCCGTGCCGACCCTGGCGAGGCCTACGTCCTGGCCTTCAAGTGGATTGAAAAAAGCCAGATGGAAATGATCTGCCTGATCGGCAGCGACCTCGACAACTACGCACGCCTGACCTGCCACTGGGGCAAAGCCGGCAATCCGCACAAGCAACCGGGGATGGAAGCCTATTTTGCCCAGGAGCCTTGGGAGCCATTGAAAGACGAGATTAAGTGAACCTCTAATAATCCATTTCCGTCATTCCGGCGAAAGCCGGAATTCAGAAAATTTTTTGAGGCACCCTTAACAGGTCTGCACCGAGCAGACCTTGAGCGTTTTGGCGAAGTTTTCCATGCCGCCGCCGTCGTGAATCTTGCGAAAGCCCTGCTTCTCCAGGATTTCCTTGGCAATGGCCGAACGGCGGCCACTACGGCAATAGAGCAGAATTTGCTTATCCTTGCCCAGCCCCTTGATCGACGCGATACCGCTTTCGATGCGATCGACTGGGATATTGACGGCACCAGGAATATGGCCAGCGGCAAATTCCTCCGGGGTGCGCACATCGATAATGGTGGCCTGCAGCTTGGCGCCGTTCAGAACCACATCCTCAGCCTGGCAGGGCATGGCAGCCAGAAATTGGATGAAAAACAAAGTTGTCAGAAACAGTTTCATAATCACTCCGTGAAAATGCCGCGCTTCTTGCGGTTTTGCCTTCGATGGTGGACATCAGTGCTGGCAACCGCAACCGTGGCTGCCATGACCATGTTCACTGCGTTTCGCGTCATGGCCAGCGCAGCCGCACTGGCTGGCGGCGTCGGCATGGTGGTGATGCTGCTGCCCGCCGCTACAACTGGCGACTTCGCCAACTTCTTCCAGCTTGCCGGCCGCGAGTTGCGCCAATGCTTCACCCACGGTAATGGCCTCGGTGGTAAAAACACGTATGCCATGCTGTTGCAGGCCATTGAACATGCCCCGCCCGATGCCGCCGGAGAATACCAAAGCGTCAATGTCGGCGGGAATGGCACCGCAAACGCCGGCAGTGGTGTCGATGCCTGTCATTGCACCATTGTCGCTATCGATGATGAGCAGCGCGGGTGCGGCACGCAGGTTGGGGAAAATTTCGGATTCAAAACCATTCAAACGTTCAACAGGTAAACAGATGTTCACTTTTGTTCTCCACAGGAAACAGGAAGGGTGGTTACGGCGCCAGGCTCTGCATCGGGCAGGGCAATTTCCAGGGCTTTGCCGTAAATGATCGCCTCGGCGACCTTGTGTCGGGCACGGTTAACAATATTGGCGAAAGTTTGCCGTGATATCCCCATGCGTTCTGCGGCATCGGCCTGGTAAAGCGATTCCAGGTCGGCCAGACGTAGCGCCTCGACCTCGTCGAGTTCAAGGCGAACCTCCTCAAGCTGCGTCATCGGAATACCGCGAGGCTTGAAATAGGTGACGTTGGGCGAAAACCCGATCTTGCGACACTTGGTCGGCCGGGACATAACTCAGGTTTTCCGCAGCAGAATAATTAGCATATGCCAATTATTGACCGATTGCTTAACGAAGGTCAAGCACCCCTGCAGGAATTATTTCAATCCGGCTTTTTCTGCTCGTCTTGTGCTTCCAGCCAGAGCGCGCTAACTACGCCGGCCAGCACCGCAAATCCGATGCCAACCAGCCAAGTGAAGTACAACATGCCTCTTCCCCCCTTTTAATAGGCCGAGCGATCATTGGCCTTGATGTATTCAACCGTCAGTTTGCCGCGCATGACGCGGTAGGCCCAACTGGTGTAAGCAATGATGATCGGTGTCATGATCAGCGCCACCCAGAACATGATACCCAGTGTGCGATGGCTCGATACGCAATCCCAGGCCGTCAGGCTGCTTCTCGGGTTGGTACTGGAAGGCAGGACGAAGGGGAAAATAGCGATGCCAGCGGTAGCGATAATGCCAAGTTCGGCAATGGCACTGGCGATGAAGGCCAGACCGCCCCGGTTTCTGAGGGCGAGTGCAATGCTGGCAACACCGCCAATAAAGGCCAGTGCCGGCAGCGCGATCAGCAGTGGCTGACTGCGGAAGTTATTGAGCCACGCACCTGCTGTGACAACGACCGTTTTGTCGAGCGGGTTAAGCGCCACACCCGGATCGACGACCGAGGTGATGAGGTAACCCGGCATGCCAGCAATGAAGAGGCCGCCCAGCGCAAAACCGACCATCATGACGATGGCGGCAACAACAGAAGCGCGCCGCGCCCGTTGCTGCAGATTGCCTTCAGTGCGCAGAATAAGGAAATTGGCGCCGTGGCAAACCATCATGGCAAGGCTGACCACGCCAGCCAGCAAGGCAAACGGGTTGAACAGCGCCCAGAAGCTGCCGGTGTAGACGGGCATCATGCTCTCTTCGAAATGGAAGGGCACGCCCTGGATGACGTTGCCGACCGCAACGCCGAAAACCAGCGCTGGCACTGCGCTGCCGGTAAAAATTCCCCAGTCCCAGAACTGCCGCCAGCGCGGGTCGCTGACCTTGCTGCGGTAGTCGAAGCCCACCGGCCGGAAAAAGAGCGCCCACAACACGGCCAGCATGGCGAAATAGAAGCCGGAAAAAGCGGCGGCGTAAACCAGCGGCCAAGCCGCAAACAGCGCACCACCGGCCGTGATGAACCAGACCTGATTGCCTTCCCAGTGTGGCCCGATGGAATTGAGCAGGGCGCGGCGCTCGTCGTCGTTCTTGCCAACGAAGGGCAGCAGGGTGCCGACGCCCATGTCATGGCCGTCCATGATGGCAAAACCGACCAGAAGGACGCCAACCAGTAGCCACCAGATGAATTTCAGGGTCACATAATCGAACATGTCAGGACTCCTTGGGCTGGGCAGCGGCGTCCACCGCCTTTTCGAAGTGGTATTGGCCGGTGCCGAGGCTGGAGGGGCCAAGCCGGGTGTATTTGAGCATCAGGAACATTTCGACCACCAACAGGAAGGCGTAAAACAAAATGAAGCCGGCCAGCGAGAAGATGAGGCTGCCGGTGGACAGGGTCGAAGTCGACAGGTGCGTCGGCAAAACCCCGTAGATAGTCCACGGCTGACGGCCATATTCGGCGACAAACCAGCCCATTTCACAAGCGATCCACGGTGCCGGAATGGTCAACAGCGCCCAGCGCAGCAACCAGGGTCGGTCAATGCTGTTGCGCGCCGAGAAGAAGAAGGAAACGGCGAAGAGCGCCAGCATCAGTAGCGACAATCCAACCATGATGCGGAAGGTCCAGAACAAGGGGCTGACGGCGGGAATGGCATCGTCGACCGCTTTGGCCATCATTTCCGGCGTCGCCTGACTGACGTCGGCAACGTATTTCTTCAGCAGCAGGCCATAGCCCAGATCCTTTTGCACCGCCTGGAAGGCAGTCAGCAACTCCAGATTCTTCGGCTCCTTGCGCAAGCGTTCCAGCGCCTTGACCGCCACCACGCCATTTTCGATGCGCTTGGCAATCATCACCTCCAACTCGTCGATGCCGCGAATGACCTTGTCGACCGAACGGGTGCCGATCAAACCCATGACGTAGGGCAGATGGATGCCCAGTTTGGTGGTGCGGCTTTCTTCGTCCGGAAAGCCGAAAAGCGTCAGGCTGGCGGGAGCTGGTTCGGTCTTCCACATGGCTTCCATGGCGGCCAGCTTGGTTTCCTGTAAGAGCGTCACGTGATGGCCGGATTCGTCGCCGACCGCGATGACGGCAAGGGCAGAGACCAGACCGAAGGCCGAGGCAATACGGAAGGAGCGACGAGCAAATTCGATGTCGCGCCCTTTGAGCAGATACCAGGCACTGATGCCGAGAACAAAAATGGCGCCGGTGATGTAACCGGCGCTCAAGGCGTGCACAAACTTGGATTGGGCCACCGGATTGAAAATAATTTCGACGAAATTGCTCATCTCCATGCGCATGGTCACCGGATTGAATTCGGCGCCGACCGGATTCTGCATCCAGGCATTGGCGATCAGGATGAGCAGGGCGGAAAGGTTCGAGCCAATTGCCACCAGATAGGTGACGGCCAGATGGCCATGCTTGGAGAGGCGATCCCAACCGAAGAAGAACAGACCAACCATGGTTGATTCAAGGAAGAAGGCCAACATGCCCTCGATGGCCAGCGGCGCTCCGAAAATGTCGCCGACGTAGTGAGAGTAATAGGCCCAATTGGTGCCGAACTGGAATTCCAGGGTCAGGCCGGTGGTGACGCCAAGCGCGAAATTGATGCCGAACAGCTTGCCCCAGAATTTGGTCATGTCACGGTAAATGGTTTTGCCCGTGATGACATAAACCGTTTCCATGATGGCGAGCAGAAAGGAGAGGCCGAGCGTCAGCGGCACAAACAGGAAGTGATACATGGCTGTCAGCGCAAACTGCAGACGCGAGAGATCGACGAGTGATTCGCTAATCATTGGAACTCCTGGGATTTTGAACCTGTGCCGGACGTACCGAAACCGGATGCGTGCTGAAAACCGCGTCCATGCGCTGCTCTACAGCGCTATCGCTGACCGGATCGTTAAAAAAGACGAACTTGAGGGTCAACACCAAAGCCAGCTTGATGAGCAGAATCAGCGCAATCTCGCGCCGAAACCCGCTACGCCAGAAAGAGCTTCTGCCGGTAGGGGTTTCGTTTTGCGCTGGCATCATAGGCTGTCGCGAGCAAGATATGCCGTTTTAATTAAATGGTGGAGGCGGCGGGTTTCGAACCCGCGTCCAGAAGCACGCCACAAGCAGTTCTACATACTTAGTCCGGTCTATTGAATTTAGCCCTGATGCGCCGGCCGAACAGGCTCACGTCAGGCGATTCGCTGAATTTTCGAGTGGTGCCTCGCGACGCGGCACAACCTTATCTCGTGTATATGACTCCGATGCAGCTTGCGCTGCCTGACCCAGGAGCAAATCAGGTCGGAGGCCAGCCGCTTACGCGGCTAGAGCGAAACGCTCGTCGTTGGCAGTTATAGCATTCCAGATGGATTTACGAGGTGACTGGTCCTCGGTATGCCCTACTTGCTTTGATACCCCTGTCGAATCCAAGTCGCCCCCAGGGTTGTGACACAGACGTCAAGTTTAACGTCCATGCCGGCATTATAGAGCAACAAAACAGAGCCAAGGCAAAAAGTGCACAATGGGGAACGCCGCGCTGCTCATACGGTCAACACACAGTCGCAGCAGGCGTTTGAAAAGCGCCCTGCACCGCGATCAGTTAGAATCTGCACTTTGAACCTTGACCTGAGTGGCCTTGCCATGACTGCACGATTGCGCGAAATCCCTTATAACTACACTTCCTTTTCCGACCGCGAAATTGTTATTCGCCTGCTGGGAGAGGAAAACTGGCAAATTCTGGAGCATTTGCGCAGTGAGCGCATCACCGGCCGCTCTGCCCGCATGTTGTACGAGGTGCTGGGCGATATCTGGGTCGTGCGGCGCAATCCCTATCTGGAAGATGATCTGCTGAACAACCGGAGCCGGCGTCAGGCGCTGGTTGATGCCTTGTTGCACCGTCTGAATGAGGTGGAGAAGCGACGTACAGCGACCGAAACGGAGGCCCCGGATCGCGCTGACAAGGTTGCCCACCTGATCGAGGCTGCCAGAAAGGCAGTCATCCTGTTCGAAACCTGGTTTGAGGAAACGGCTTCGCTGCGCCAGCGTGTCCTGCGTAAACTGGGTCGCCACACGCGGCGAGACAACATTTGCTTTGACGGATTGGCGCGGGTTTCGCATGTTAGCGATGCTACCGATTGGCGCGTCGAGTATCCTTTCGTTGTCCTCTATCCCGACAGCGAAGAAGAAGTCGGGCCACTGGTGCGCGACTGCATCGAACTCGGACTCACCATCATTCCGCGCGGCGGCGGCACGGGTTACACCGGCGGCGCCATCCCGCTGACCCCGCATGCGGCAATTATCAATACCGAAAAACTTAACACAATCGGCGCCGTCGAAGAGATGTCCTTGCCGGGCTGCGACAAACCCTACGCCACCATTCGCACTGGCGTTGGCGTCGTCACCAAGCGCGTGGCCGATGCGGCGGAAAACGCCGGGCTGGTGTTTGCCGTCGACCCGACTTCGATTGAGGCTTCCTGCGTCGGCGGCAATATTTCGGTCAACGCTGGCGGCAAGAAGGCCGTCCTGTGGGGCTGTGCCCTCGACAATCTGGCCTGGTGGAAGATGGTCACACCGGATGGCAACTGGCTGGAGGTGGAGCGCCTGCACCACAATTTCGGCAAGATCCACGATCAGGATATGGCCAAGTTCCGCCTGCGCCGCTTCGACGCCAACGGCAAGAATGTTTTTTCCGAAGAGCATCTGGAAATTCCCGGCGCCAAGTTCCGCAAGGTGGGTCTGGGCAAGGACGTGACCGACAAGTTCCTCGGCGGTCTGCCGGGCATTCAGAAAGAAGGCACCGACGGCATTATTGTTGCCGCCCGCTGGGTGCTGCACAAAATGCCACCGGTTGTCCGTACCGTTTGCCTGGAGTTTTTTGGGCAGGTGCGCGAAGCCGTGCCTTCCATTGTTGAAGTCACCGATTACTTCAAGCCGGGCGGTGGCGCGGCGCTGGCTGGCGTGCAACTGGCCGGTTTCGAGCACATGGACGAGCGCTACGTCAAGGCGGTTGGCTATGCGACCAAGGCCAAGCGCCAGGGACGCCCGAAAATGGTGCTGCTCGGCGACATCGTCGGCCACGACGAGGATGCCGTGATGAAGGTCACAGACGCCGTCATCCGCATGGCCAATGCGCGCGGCGGCGAAGGTTTTGTCGCGGTCAGCGCTGAAATGCGCAAGAAATTCTGGCTGGAACGTTCGCACACGGCTGCCATTTCGCGCCATACCAATGCTTTCAAGCTGAACGAGGACGTGGTCATTCCGCTACCGCGCATGGGCGACTACTGCGATGGCATTGACCGCATCAATATCGAGCTTTCGATCACCAACAAACTGGCTTTATGCGATGCGCTGAGTGCCTTTTTTCAAGGCGACCTGCCCTTGCATTCGGGCGACGCTGGCATTGACAAGGCGGTACTGATCGGCGACCGCCAGCAGAATGCGCTCGAGTTGATTGGTGCCGTCAAGAAACGCTGGCAGTGGCTGCTCGACCACCTTGACCTGCCCCTGCCGGAAGCCGAAAAACAGTTCGCCAACTTTGGCATCCAGGCGAGCGAACTGACCAATCGCGCCGAAAAGCCGCAGCTTTTCCACCGCCTGCAGGATTACTCGGTGCGGGCTTCCTGGAAACGGGAAATCCGTCCACAACTGGAAACCATTTTCGATGGCGTTATTTTCCGCCCCATTCTCGAACGGGTTGATGCACTGCACAAGGAAATCCTGCGCGGCCGCGTCTTTGTTGCCCTGCACATGCACGCCGGCGACGGCAACGTGCACACCAACATTCCGGTTAATTCCGATAATTATGAAATGCTCAGAGCCGGCAATCATGCAGTCGAGCGCATCATGGCACTGGCCAGGGCTTTGGATGGCGTCATTTCCGGCGAGCACGGCATCGGCATCACCAAGCTGGAATTCCTGCATGAGGACGAGATCCGGCCATTCTGGAACTACAAGCAAAAAGTCGATCCGGAGGGACGCTTCAACAAGGGCAAGCTGATGCCCGGCAGCTATTTGCAGAATGCCTACACGCCGTCGTTCAGCCTGCTTGGCGCCGAATCGCTGATCATGGAGCAGTCGGAAATCGGCAAGATTTCCGTCATGATCAAGGACTGCCTGCGTTGCGGCAAGTGCAAGCCCGTGTGCGGTACGCATGTGCCGCGTGCCAACCTGCTCTACAGCCCACGCAACAAGATTCTCGGCACCTCTCTGCTGATTGAGGCTTTCCTGTATGAGGAACAGACCCGGCGCGGCATTTCGCTGCAGCATTTTGACGAATTCAACGACGTTGCGGACCATTGCACGGTCTGCCATAAGTGTCTGGCGCCCTGTCCGGTCGACATCGACTTTGGCGATGTCACCGTTGCCATGCGTAATTTCCTGCGCAAACAGGGCAAGAAGAAATTTGTGCCAGCCAAGGCGGCAGCAATGGCTTTCCTCACCCTGAAAGATCCGACCACCATCAAGCTGATGCGCACCATTATGTTGCGCATAGGTTTCAAAATGCAGCGCCTGGGTTGGCGCATGGGGCGGCTGTTTGGGTTGAGCCAGGGGCAGGTTGCGCAACCGCCGGCCAGCCTTGGCCGTCCACCGCTGCGCGAGCAGGTCATCCACATGATTAACAAGCCGATGCCGGGCAGGCTGCCCAAGCGCTCATCACGTGCCCTGCTCGACATCGAGGATTCAACCATTATCCCGATCATCCGCGATCCGGCCAAGACGACAGAGGACTCGGAAGCCGTCTTCTTCTTCCCCGGTTGCGGCTCGGAGCGCCTCTTTTCGCAAGTCGGTCTGGCAACGCAGGCGATGCTCTATGAACTGGGCGTCACCACGGTGCTACCGCCCGGTTATCTGTGCTGCGGCTATCCGCAAATCGCAGCGGGTGAGGCTGATGCCGGCGAGAAAATCATCACCGACAACCGGGTGCTCTTCCATCGTGTCGCCAACACGCTCAATTATCTCGACATCAAGACCGTACTGGTTTGCTGCGGCACCTGTATCGACCAGTTGCTGACCTATGAATTCGAGAAGATATTCCCGGGTTGCCGCCTGCTCGACATTCACGAGTATCTGCTGGAAAAGGGCGTCAAGCTCGAAGGCGTCGAAGGCACGCGCTACATGTACCACGACCCCTGCCACACGCCGATGAAAGTGCATGCGCCGCTCAAGGTGGTCAATGAAATCATGGGGTGCAAGGTTTCTCTATCGGATCGTTGCTGCGGCGAATCGGGCACGCTGGCCATTACCCGGCCGGACGTGTCGACCCAGGTGCGTTTCCGCAAGGAAGGCGAAATCCGCAAGGATGCTGACAGTTTGCGGGCTGATGGTTTTTCTGGCGATCTCAAAATCCTGACCTCCTGCCCGTCCTGTTTGCAGGGGTTGTGCCGTTACGAACCGGACGGTAATTTTGAGGCGGACTACGTTGTCGTCGAAATGATGCGCCGTCTGCATGGTGAAAACTGGATGGTCGACTTTGTCGCTAAAGCCAATCGTGGCGGTATCGAACGGGTGTTGCTCTGATTCTATGAGCCCCTCCGCCCCCAGTTGCGAACTGTGTTCCACCCCTGGCGGTGAGGTGCTCTGGCAATCGGCGCGCTGCCGCGTGGTACGGGTGGATGATGCCGATTATCCGGGCTTTTGCCGGGTCATCTGGAATCGCCATGTGCGCGAAATGACTGATCTGGCAGCAGACGAGCGCCAGGAATTGATGGTCGTGGTTTTTGCGGTGGAGAGTGTGGTGCGCGCCCTCTTTTCGCCCGATAAAATCAATCTGGCCAGCTTGGGCAACATGACGCCGCATGTGCACTGGCATATCATTCCCCGTTGGCAAACTGACAAACATTTTCCACTGCCGATCTGGGGAATGCCACAACGGTGCGCAAAGGGTGTTAGCCTTGCCATCAGCAACCAGGAAATGATCAATGCGCTCAAAGAAGCGCTGGCAACAACGGAGATGGAGGAAAAATGAATACCAGAACCCTGTCAATTCCCAGCCTGGAAATCGGGACGGCCTTCCTTAACCGTCTGCCGCTCGCCAATCCAGCGGCTGCCGAGCAGCAGTTCATGCAGTTTCTGGAGGCGCTGCTGGCGGAACCGCCCGATCCGAGCGACCTGTTCACTCTGCTTGAACAGGCGCGGGTACCTCTTGGCTTCACCGAGGAGGACATGGCAGCGCGCTACCACAATAAACCGCTGCCATTGCCGGAGCAGGAAGAAGAAGGTTTTCAGCGCGTCATCGAAATCTGGCGTCGCATGGCGCAAGCCTATGCCAGTTGCGCCGAGCAGGAGGAAGTGGACGCCGAAAGCCCGGAATATGCGGCTCATATCGCAACCATCCTGCACCGCTGCATTTTCTATACGGGCATGATCATCCTTGAGCACTACCGGGCGCGGCGCGAACTGCCGGAAGGCCTTTGGATCGACCTACATGGTTACTACGCCAGCGCCGAGGAATGGGGCGTTGCCATGATTCCGGTGGTCGATGCGCTCGATCACGAACAGCAAACCACCCATTGCACTGCGGCCTACGTCACCCTGCTTCTGATCGATATTGCCAGTCCCTTCAGCCAGAGCGTGCGCGACCTCAACCTGATCCGGCGCTGGGCCGGCATGTGGGCACCACTTATTGCCCTGGCGCCGTTGAGTGAGGAAGCCGATCTTCCCGGCTTTGTCATCGAACTCATGCGCGATGTCGGCATGCATCCGACACCGTACAACGAGGAACTGACCCCCGATACGCGCCGCATGGATACCTCGCGCCTCAGCCTGCAAATCAACCAGACCCTCAACCAGTTGCGCCAGCGTATTCCGCCTTCCCAGCTCAACCTGGGCGAGGAAACCAATGCGCACGTCACCAAGTTGCTCACCCAGCTTTCCCGTCCATGGTCGCAATCGGCCGTGCCGCGCAAATTCCGGCGCTTCCCCACCGGCGGTCATACCCGCGTTGTCACGGGTTTCGAGGCCATGCATCTTTACATTTCCGGCAAGGAGTTTACTCAACCGGATTCTGCCAAAGCCTATTCGCGCGACGAATTCAACCAGCTATTTACCTTCCGCCACATGGTTGAACCGGCGCAAAAACTGACCACCGAACAGCCCAAAATCGATTTTCCCTGCGACACCTGGGAGGTCATCAACCACTCGGCCAGCGGTTTCCGCCTGAGTCGGACCGCCGTTGGCCAGAAAATGATGCACGGCCAACTGCTCGCGGTCTGCCCGCACGACGGCGAACAATTCATTCTGGCGCAAACCAGCTGGCTCATGCAGGAACGGGAAGGCGGGCTGATGATCGGGGTTGCCATCCTGCCTGGTATGCCCACCGCCGTCGGCATTCGCCACTCGGTCATCGCGCGGGGCAGCAGCGACCGCTTTGTGCGCGCTTTCATGATCTCGGCGGTTCCCGCCATCGGCGAGCAGGCTTCACTGGTATTGCCCATCGGGATTTACCAGGCCAGCCAGTTGCTTGATGTCGCCAGCGACACTATCTGGCAAGTCAGGATGAAGAGCATTCTGCAGCGCGGTGTCGATTTCGAGCGCATCAGTTTTGAGCGTGCTTGAGGCTGTCTGAGTCAACGCATGATCATGACCGATCCTTCGCCGGAAACCCCGGTTCCTTCCGACATCACGCTGCATCGCGTCTCTCGGACGCTGGAGCTGCGCTACGAAGAAACCTGTGAGTACTTCGATCTGCCTTGTGAATACCTGCGCGTTTTTACCCCCTCGGCGGAGGCGCGCGGCCATGCTCCGGGGCAGGAGAAACTGCAGCACGGCTGCGCGGAAGTCAATATCGAGCGCGTCGACCCCATCGGCCACTATGCCCTGCGCCTCATTTTTTCCGATGGCCACGATACGGGTATCTATTCCTGGGGTCTGCTCTACGACCTCTGCCGAAATTACCAGACGCACTGGCAAAAATACCTGAAGCAAATGGAAGTAGCCGGGCTGACCCGGCAGCCCGGCGCCGGAAAATCAGCCATCGATCTCGATCATTGGCGCCAGAACAAGGGCAAATGTCACTCATGAGCGACAAGTCCACGCATTTCGGTTTTGAGAGCGTTCCCGAAAAGGAAAAGCAGCAGCGGGTGGCGCAGGTTTTCGATTCGGTCGTCGATCGCTACGACCTGATGAATGACTTGATGTCGGCCGGTCTGCACCGCTACTGGAAATTTTTTACCGTTTCGCGCAGCGGCGTGCGTCCGGGCGGGCGCGTCCTTGACGTTGCCGGTGGCACCGGCGATCTGGCGCTGGCCTTTGCCCGCTGCGTTGGCAGCACAGGCCAGGTCTGGCTGACCGACATCAACCCGGCCATGCTGGCACGCGGGCGTGATCGCCTGCTCGACGCCGGCCACCTGATGCCAGCCGTGCAATGCAACGGTGAAAAACTGCCTTTCCCGGACAATTGGTTTGACTGTGTTTCAGTCGCCTTCGGCCTCAGAAACATGACGCACAAGGGGCTGGCGCTGGCCGAAATGCGTCGCGTCCTGAAGCCGGGCGGCCGCCTGCTCATCCTGGAATTTTCAAAAGTCTGGAAACCGCTGACACCGCTCTATGATTTCTATTCCTTCAAAGTAATTCCGCGCGTCGGCAAGCTGGTCACGCAGGATGCGGACAGCTATCGCTATCTGGCCGAATCCATTCGCGTTCACCCCGACCAGGAAGAGCTAAAACGCATGATGGAAACGGCAGGCCTGGAGAAAGTCGAGTATTTCAACCTGTCCTGCGGTGTGGTGGCGCTGCATTGCGGCATCAAATTCTGAAGCAATGCATATTCACATGAATATTCCCAGGGCAATAATAGTTCTTGGCATTTCTTGCATTGGGTTCTACGTGCTTATTCTGGCGTTGAATCCGCAGATTTATTCCTACAACAAAAAAGCGAGAATGAATCGCCAGGTTCGGCAAATGCTAAACATCACAAAACCTGCACAAGTCAAAGTAGAGAGCATTCTTTTAGCAAATCCCGGAGCCGTTGTATCACTTGTTGCCTCAGAACTTATCCCAAAAACATTTGACGGTTACTTGGCAAACCCCAAGGAAAATATTCAGATAACCCACAGCGAAATATCGGCCAAGGGTGTAATCAAGGTCTTTAGCCCCCAGCTTGGTACGCTTTTTATTTTAACCCCCGCAGTAAGCAACGGAAATGTCATTTGGGATTGCTGGGGTAGTTCAACCCTGGAATTACCCTCCCAATGCCGCCAGCCAGAGCGTGATGCCTAATAAGTCGGGTAGGGTGCGCAACAAGTTGCACACCCTGCTGCTGACCTTCGTTTCTAATCAATAATTCCGAAGACACCATGTACGACATCCGCCCTGACCAGTCGGTCGAACTGCTGAAGGCACTGCATGTCCTGACCCGCGACGGCAAAATGAACCAGGATAGCCGGCGCAAGCAAAAGCAGATTGCTCACCTCTTTCAGTTCATTGAGCCCATGCTGCAAGAGATTCGCCAGCAAAACGGCGAAATCCATCTGGTCGACCACGGCGCCGGCAAGTCCTATCTTGGCTTCATCCTCTACGATCTCTATTTCAAGAAAAATGCCGGCAGCGGTTTTGTTTACGGCATCGAAACGCGCGAGGAACTGGTTGCCAAATCAAGCGCGTTGGCAAAAACGCTGGGCTTTGAAGGCATGTCCTTTTTCAATCTCACGGTGGCGGAATCGATCTCTTCGCCGCTGCTGCCAGAGCGCGTCGATATTGTCACCGCCCTGCACGCTTGCGATACCGCCACCGACGACGCCATCCGTTTCGCGCTGGCCAAGCGCTCCCCACACATCCTGCTGGTGCCCTGCTGTCAGGCCGAAGTCGCTGCCGCACTCAATCGTAACAAGCAGAAAATGCTGGCCAACCCACTTGCTGAACTGTGGCGCCATCCACTCCACACGCGAGAATTCGGCAGTCATGTCACCAATGACCTGCGCTGCCTGCAACTCGAAGCGCACGGCTACCAAGTCCGGGTGACCGAACTGGTGGGCTGGGAACACTCGATGAAGAATGAGCTGATCATCGCCCGTGATCAGCACCGGCCAAACGCCAAGGCCGCAGAACGCCTGCGGCAGTTGCTCGAAACCCTCGGTTTGCAGGAACTCGAGCAGCGCTTCTTGGTCAGCCAGTAATTTTCTGGCTTATACTGCCATCACACCGCGCGTTCGCCGGTTCTCATCAGGAGTAGAGCCATGGGCAAAGAGCAGAAAAGCACCAAGGAAACCAAAAAAGCGCCGTTAAAGTCCGCCAAGGAAAAGAAGGCCGAAAAGCAGGCCAAGAAGCATGGAACAACGGATGTCATCAGTCCATTGAAGAGTCATTCATAACACTCGCGGCGCCAGCCCCGGAATTACTCGCTGACCCGGCTGCGCGCCGCCTTCAATCTGCCATGTCGCGTCTTGCTTTCCAGGCGTTTGGCGACGGAATTCTTTGATGGCTTGGTCGGTCGTCGTGGTTTTGCCGTGACGGCAACACCGGCGATCAGTTCGTATAAACGGCGCAAGGCGTCGAGTCGGTTCTTTTCGAGGCTGCGGAATTTCTGCGCCTTGATGACGACAACCCCATCGCTACTGATGCGCTGATCGGCAAATTTGAGCAAGCGCTCACGAATTTCTTCCGGCAGTGACGAGGCCGCAATCGCAAAGCGCAGGTGAACGGCGTTGGAGACTTTGTTGACGTTCTGCCCACCAGCCCCTTGGGCGCGGATGGCCGTGATTTCGATTTCTTCGGGCGGGACAATCAGATCGGTGCGCATGATTCGGCGTCTTTGGGTCAAAGTGGTATTGTAGCGGCCATTCAAAGAAAAGCCTGTCATGCATATCTGGGTCGATGCCGACGCCTGCCCGGCGGTCATCAAGGAAATTCTCTTTCGCGCCGCCAAGCGTGCGCAGCAACAACTCACTTTGGTCGCCAACCAGATGCTGCGCGTGCCGCCATCGCCCTGGATTCGCGCTCTGCAGGTGCCAGCCGGCTTTGATGTGGCGGATGCGCGCATTGTTAAAGAGGCCGCCGCCGGCGACCTGGTAATTACCGCCGACGTGCCGCTGGCCGCGCTGGTGGTGGCCAAAGGCGCTTTCGTTCTCGATCCGCGCGGCGAATTCCTTAACGCCGACAATATCCAGGAACGGCTCACCATGCGTAATTTTATGGAAGGCCTACGCAACAGCGGTGTCGACACAGGCGGCCCGGCGACCTTTTCGGCGGCTGATCGGCAGGCCTTTGCCAATTGCCTCGACAGCTTTCTCGCGCGTGCGGCGCGGGGTTGATGGCGCACTTTGCCCCGCTTCCGGGATAAGATGCGTCAACGCCACTTTATGGAGACTGCCATGCCGTTTACCCCCGACCTGATCGACGAAATGAACACCTTGCTGCGTTTTGATCTGGACACTGCTCACACCGGCCTCAAAATTCACAGTACCGCCGATGCAGCATTGATTACCACCTCCGAACGCCTCCACGCCAAGGGTTTGCTCACCCAGGTCGATGGCGGCTACCTGACTTCGCTTGGGCGCGAAGCCGCCGATAAGGCACAAAGACTGCTCAGTATCCTCACCACAGCGCCGGCGCTCGCCAAACCGCCCGTCTGAGATTTCTTGCTGCCGATGCCGCCGCCCACAAAAATCACCATCGCGACCCGCCAGTCGCGCCTGGCGCTCTGGCAGGCAGAGCATGTACGGCATCGGCTGCAGGCGATTTATCCGGAAGCCGAGATCGCACTGCTCGGGCTGACCACGACGGGCGACCAGATCCTCGATCGGCCGCTGGCGGAAATCGGTGGCAAGGGCTTGTTCATCAAGGAACTGGAAGTGGCGATGCAGGAGGGGCGTGCCGATCTGGCAGTGCATTCCTTGAAGGATGTGCCAATGCAAATGCCACAAGGTTTTGCGCTGGCCGCTGTGCTGCAGCGCGAAAACCCCAGCGATGCTTTTGTCTCCAATCGTTATACAAAGCTCGATGACCTGCCGCCGGGAGCAGTGGTCGGCACTTCCAGCCTGCGGCGTGAGGCTATTCTGCGGGTGAATTACCCGCAACTCGCCGTGCGCAGCCTACGCGGCAATCTCGATACCCGTCTGGGCAAACTCGATGCCGGCGATTTTGATGCGGTTATTCTGGCTGCGGCTGGCCTCATTCGCCTTGGCATTAAAAACCGGATTGCTTCACTGCTCGATAGCAAAGAGTGGCTGCCAGCACCAGGGCAAGGCGCTTTGGGTATCGAAATTTGTTCCGGTCGCGCCGATTTGCAGGAATGGCTAACCCCATTGCACGACCAGGAAACCGGGCTTTGCGTTCAGGCCGAGCGCGCTTTTTCACGGGCTTTAGGCGGCAGTTGCCAACTGCCGCTCGGCGCTTACGCCGAGTTTGCCGACAGCAGACTTCGCTTGCGCGGCTTTATCGGCGGGCTGAGCGGCCAGCCCATGCGCAGCGGCGAAGTGAGCGGTGCAGCAGCCGATGCCGAAGCGCTTGGCCTTGAACTGGCGGACAGGTTGAGGGGCTGAGAAAGCTTTTGACTCTGCCTTTATCTGCCAAAAACCGGAATCAGCTTTGCCAGCCGCCTGAGTTCGAGCCGCCTTTGCCGCCAGTCTGGGCAGAGTTGTTCAACCACCGCCCAGAAGCGCGGGCTGTGGTTCATTTCTTTCAGGTGCGCCACTTCGTGCGCCACCACATAGTCGATGACTGGCAGAGGGAAATGGCCGAGCCGCCAATTGAGGCGAATGACGCCCTGGCTGCTGCAACTGCCCCAGCGTGTTCGCGCCGAGGAAAGCGCCAGAGCAGGAACGGCAACGCCGAGCAGTTTGGCATAGTGCACAAGCCGCCCATAGAGCACATCGCCCGCCCGCTCGCGCAGGGCGCGTTCGAGTAAAGCCTGCGGTGAGCGGCCGGCAGCCAGCGCCAGGGTCAGGGTCTGGCTGTCGCCCGACCAGATGATCTGATTGCGGCCACAGGCCAGCGTCAGTCGCAGGTCACCTCCCAACCACGGCAGGCTGGCACCATCGACGATTTCAAAGCCCGTTGCAAGCGGCGCAGACTGCCAGGTGTCGAGTTTTTTCAGCACCCAATTACCGTGTTGCGCCAGCAGGGCTTCAACGTCACCCAGGCTGGCACGCGGTGGCGCGCTGACGCGCAGACCGCGATGGTCAATGGCCAGGCCGATGGTTTTGCGCGGCCGCCGAATGAGGGCGTAAGGAATATCGCGTCCACCCAGCGTGATACTGCGGGCTGCAGTTTCGCCAGGCTTACTCAGATTTGGCATCCGGATAGAGATGCGGCGATAGGCGGCGCATTTCGGCTTCGACCCATTCTTCGGCACGCTTGCTGATTTCGCGGCCGGTTAGACCCGTGGGGTCAATGGCCGGGCCGATGCTGATAATCGCCCTGCCGGGACGCTTGATGAAGGCATTGCGCGGCCACAGTTCGCCGACGTTCTGGGCTATCGGCACGGCTTTGCAGCCGGCTTTTTTGGCCAGAAAGGCGCCGCCCGGCTGATAGGCTCTTCTTTCACCTGGTGCTACGCGCGTCCCTTCCGGGAAAATGATGACGGTGAAGCCCTTCTTCAGGCGGTCGCAGCCTTGTTCAACGACTTGTGCCAAAGCGTCGCGTCCGCCTTTGCGGTCAATCGAAATGGAGCGCAGCGCCGCCAAACCCCAGCCAATGAAGGGAATGCGCAGCAATTCCTTTTTGATAACAAAGGCCGGGTCGGTTCCGGGCGGGATGATTTCCTGCAGAATCACCGTTTCCCAAGCCGACTGATGCTTGGCGAGAAAAACGCAAGGCCCTTTCGGCATGTTTTCCAGGCCGCGAATTTCGGGGACGATGCCGATAATCCAGCGCGAACCGAACAGGATGCCGCGCCGATACAGCCAGACCATGGCAAAGGTGGCCGTCCTGCCGAACAGTGCTGCGAGAACGATCAGCGGCACGACGATGACGGTGACCAGCGTTGCCCACAGCATGAACAGGGAAGAACGCAGGAAATTCATGACACTTACGCCTGCCCTTCAAGCAGCCAGTCGGCAACCGCCGCCAGATCCTTGAACACTTTGGTTCCCTCCGGCAAATTGTCTTCGGCCTGGGTTTTCTCGCCTTTGCCGGTGAGGACGAGGACAGGGGTGCAGCCGCTGGCTGCCGCCGCCTGCAGGTCACGCAAAGCGTCGCCAATCGATGGAACGCCCTCCAACCGGACATTG
>Ga0316605_10000656_pt1 | contig 22820 bp, 18 predicted proteins | sample OWC_soil_day20_n_FD_207666 | JGI IMG/M metagenome (GOLD analysis project Ga0316605, IMG submission 207666) | Wetland soil microbial communities from Old Woman Creek delta, Ohio, United States - OWC_soil_day20_noCT | ecosystem: Environmental > Terrestrial > Soil > Wetlands | place: USA: Ohio...
AGCCCGGAAACGGGCTGGGTCAGAGGCGGGGCGACGCGCAGGGCGTCGAAGGGGGAGGCGGGGAGGCCGCCGCGCCCGACCTGGCCGAGGGAACTGCCGGCCGAAAGGTCGCAAGGATTGCGCCCCAGGCCGTTGTTGTCGAGTACCTGGGCCTTGATGCCGGCCAAGCTGCCGCTGACATCGAGTGTCGGTGAGGCGATGGCGATGGTGCCGGCCACACCGTCCGGCGCTGCTGCCTGGATGACGTTGGGGCCGGCGAGCAGGGGATTGAAGCTTTGTACACTGCTGCCGCCGACCAGCAGCCAGTTGTTGCTGGGTACCAGCGACCGGACATTCAGGTTGATGTTGCCGCCGAAGGCGGCCGGTGCTGCCGTGTTGGCCTGGATGAAACCGGAGTTCATGATCAGGAAACCTGCGCTCAGGTTGATGTCCCCACCGTTGCCGTTGGTCAGGCTGGAGACCGAGGTGGTGATCTGCGAGTGATCGAGCCAGATGACACCGTTGCCGGCGATGGAGATCGAGCCGCCATTGCCTTCGGCGGCTGACGTGGAGACGACGCTGGGGTCGATGAACAGGCGGTTGCCGAAATGGATGTCGATATTGCTGGCGGCAATGTTCCCGGTCGAGCTGGCGGAAATTCTCGAATCGATGACACTGATGTCGGGCGCGGCTATCCGCATGCTGCTCGGGACAAGCTGGTCGGGGTCGATCGCAAAGGCATCGTTCTCGATCGAAATGGCTGCCCCATTGGTCAACAGGATGTTCCGAGTGGCCGAGATGCGGAGGTTGCCGGTTTGTCCCGACGAATCCTCGGTGGCAAAGGCACCAATGGAGCTGTTGTCCAGAATCAGGGTTCCTGCCCGCACGGTGACGTTGCCTGCGCTGCCCTCGGAGTAGGTGCTGGAACTGATCAGGGCGCCATTGCGCAAGCTCGCCTGGCCACTGACGGTGACATTGACGTCCCCGGCATCGCCCCCCCCCAGCGTGTCGCTGGAAATCCCGGTCCAGTGGTCGGCGTTCTGGCGGTCGATCACCAATTGGCCGGCGGTCAGTGATACCGAGCCGGCATTGCCGACGGCGGAGGTATCGGAATTGATGGTGCCGCCGTTCGTGATGCTGGCCAGACCAGTAACCTTGACCCGGACCTGGCCGGCATCACCCCCGCTATCCTCGCGGGCCTGGCTGGAGATGGTCGAGCCGCTACCATCGACCAGCAGGCTGCCGGCGGTCACGGTCACGCTGCCGGCATGGTCGCCCCATGCATAGTTGTCGGAACTGATCGTACCGCCGTTGAGCAGTGCTATCTTGCCGCTGGCCGTAACTGTCACATTGCCGGCGTTGCCCCAGCCCAGGGTGTCGCTCGAAATGCCGGTCCAGTTGCCGTTGTCCTGGTCGATGGTGAGACTGCCGGTGCGGACGGTCACCGCGCCGGCATCTCCGTCACCGTAAGTATCCGAGCTGATGATGCCGCTACGTACCAGACGGGCCGATTTGGCCACGCTAACGTCGATGTTTCCGGCATTGCCCCAGGTGCTGTTGAGGGCTCGGCTTGAGATGCCGGTATCGTAATCGGCGGATTGTCCGTCGATAAGCAACTGACCAGCGCTAACGGCGATAGTGCCGGCGTTGCCAAAGGAGCCGTTGGAGCCGATATCCGAACTGATCATGCCGCCGTTGATCAGCGACAACAGACCGTCCACGCGAACCGTGATGTCTCCGGCGTTGCCGAAGCTGCCTTCCGAGGCGTTGGTCAGAATGCCGGTGGCCGGATAGGCATCTCGCCGATCGATCAGCAAACTACCGCTCCGCACCTCGACCGAACCGGCGTTGCCGTAGCTGTAGGTGTTGGAGCTGATCACGCCGCCATCGAGCAGTGTGGTACTGCCCGTGACGGCGACGCTGATGTTGCCCGCATTGCCGTTCCCGGCAGTATCGCTGGAAATGCCGGCGGCGTTGCCCTGGCCATCGATCAACAGGCTGCCCGAAGATAGGGCGACGGAGCCTGCCCGGCCGGTGGTGTAGATCTCGGCGTTCGAACTGATGTAGCCGTAGCCGCGAATCGTGCTGCTGCCGTCGATGTCGATATTGACGTTGCCGGCATCGCCACTACTCCAACTGCGTGCCGTGCTCGAAATGCCAGCCGAGTTGTAGGTGCCCAGGCTGTCGATGATCAGGTTGCCGGCGGCGATGTCGATCGAACCGGCATGGCCGGTCGCCGCAGTGTCCGAACTGATCGTGCCACCATTCAGGATGGACAGCGTGTGGTCGACGGTAATCGCCAGGTGTCCCGCATTGCCGGTGCTATCTTCCCGGGCGTTGCTGTAGACGCCGGTGCCGCCTTGTCCCCAGTCGAAGGCGCCCACGCCGTTGATGGTCAGGTTGCCGGTATGCAGCGATATGTTCCCGGCGTTACCCGGGGTGTAAGTGTCCGAGCTGATGGCGCCGCCATTGATCAGGCGGGTGTTGCCGGAGACGTCGATGGTGATGTCTCCGGCGTTGCCGGTGGCGTTGTAGCGGGTCGAGCTGAAAATGCCGGTCCAGTTGGAATTGTCCTGACGGTCGATGGTCAGGCTGCCGGCGCTGACCGCGACATTGCCGGCATTGCCCGCAGCGTAGGCGTTGGAGCTGATCGCGCCGCCATTCAGGATGGTCAAGGCCCGATCGATGGCGACCGTGACATTGCCGCCGTCGCCGGCCCCGGCCGAGTCGCTGGAGATGCCGGTCCAGGTGGCCGTGTTCTGGCTGTTGATCAGCAGGCTGTCGGCGGAAAAATGGATCGCCCCGGCCTTGCCGCTTGAGTAGGTGTCGGAGATGACATTGGCCCCGGCCAGGATGGTGGCTTGACCGGTCACGCGGACGTTGAGATCGCCGGCGTTGCCGGTGCTGCTGTCCTTGGCCAGGCTGGAAATGCCGGTGCCGTCGGTATTGCCGTAGCCATCCAGCCACAGACTGCCGGTGGTCATTCTTACCTTGCCGGCATTGCCACTGGCATAGGTGTCGGATGCGACAAAGCCGCCATTCAGGATGGTGGTCTGTTCGCCGACATGCAGGTCGACCGTCCCGGCATTGCCGCTACTGCCGGGGCGGGCATCGCTGAAAATGCCGGTCAGCTTGAAGGCTGTTGCATCATCCGGCCAGTCCCAGTGGCCCCGATTGATATAGAGGTTGCGGGCGGTAAAAGCGACCGGGCCGGCATCGCCAGAATCGTAGGTATTGGAGGCAACGGCGCCGCCGGCAATCAGATAGGCGGTTCCGGCGATGCCGATGTCGACCTTGCCAGCCTGGCCGTCGGCATAAGTCTCGCTGACGATGCCGGTCCATATTTCGGGGTCATTGCCGTTGCCGTCGCTGCCGTCTATGTGCAGCGTGCCGGCCCGCACCTTGATGTTCCCTGCCTTTTGCGCGGAGTAAGTAACGGTGGCTAGCAGGCCGCCATTGCCAATGGTCAGCGTGCCGCCCGGATTGACAATATCGCCGCTCAGCGGGATTTCCCGGGCAGCGCTGCCGACCGCTACCACCTTGATATCGCCGCGGTTGGTGAAAACGCTGGCGTTGTCGATGACGATATCGCCGCCGACCAATGAAATCGCCTGGTCGCCATTGGACAACACGGCGTCGTCGCCGATTTCCAGCGTCTGGCGACTGCTGCCGAGAAAGCCGAAGCTCTCGGGGGCGGCGCTGGAAAAGCTGCTGTTTTTGGAAAGATCCGCATAAAAACGGCGGCCATCAACGAATTTCACATAGTCGGCGGTGCTGACATGGAAGGCTCCAGGTACGTTCAGGCTGGCACCGGCACCGAATACAACGCCAGCTGGATTGATGAACCAGAAGGCCGGACTTGCACCGCCCGTAGAGAGCATCAACGGGCCATTGATCACCGAAGGCGAGCCACCGGTGACCCGGCTGATGACATTGCCGGTTACCGAGGTGGTGAACAGGGCCGATTCGCCGATGTCGAGACCAAATTGCTGGAAGCTGTGGAAAAGGTTTTGACCCGATACCTTGCCCAGCGTTTGCGGGATCAGATAGTTGGGGCCGCTTAGGGTGGTGGCCGGGAAACCGGTCGAGCCATCGGTCCTGATCGAGGCGGCAAAGGCGGTGCTGATCAAGCTGCAGGTCAGCAAAAACGCCCGGCAGGACTGCCGCAGCGGCAATCCATACAGGGCGTTCGGGAGAATGCGCAAACCGGGCACCGGATCAGCCTTCTTGAAGGTGGGATTTATATGGTAACTATACCGGATTGATCCTAATTGTTTTGCGCACTCGTTGAGGTAACCGAGGTCAGCCGCGTACCGACTCGGGCAGTTTTTCCTGAATCAGTTTGAGCAGGGGGGCAAACACCTTCGGGGTGCCGGCGACCAGATTGCCGGTTTCCAGGTAGTTGGCATCGCCACGCAGGTCGCTGACCAAGCCGCCGGCTTCGGAAATGAGCAGGGCGCCGGCCGCCATGTCCCAGGGCGACAGGCCGAATTCCCAGAAGCCGTCGTAACGGCCGCAGGCGACGTAGGCCAGGTCGAGCGAAGCAGCACCAGGGCGGCGCTGGCCAGCGGTTTTCTGGGACAGCTCCTTGAAGATTGCCAGGTAGGTGTCGATATGATCGAACATCCGGTAGGGGAACCCGGTACCGAGCAGAGAATCCTGCAACTTGGTGCGCTTGGAGACGCGAATGCGTCGTTCGTTGAGGAAGGCGCCGGCTCCTTTGCTGGCGGTAAACAATTCGTTGCGGTTGGGATCGAAAACAACCGCTTGCTCGACGATGCCGCCCTTGGCCAGTGCGATCGACACGGCATACTGGGGCAGGCCGTGGATGAAGTTGGTGGTGCCATCCAGCGGGTCGATAATCCACTGGTAGTCGGCATCGTTGTTGCCGCGGGACGGCGTCAGGCCGGACTCCTCTGCTAAAATTCCGTAACCGGGGTAGGCTTCGCGCAGTGTCTCGATGATGGCCGCTTCGGCAGCCTTGTCCACTTCGGTGACGAAATCGTTGGGTTGCTTGCTGGCAACCTTGATCAGGTCGAGATCGTTCGATGCCCGGTTGATGACTTGGGCAGCGCGGCGCGCGGCCTTGATGGCGATGTTCAGTGCTGGATGCATGGTTTTAAAGAGCCAACGGGTGGACGAACCACCCGATTTATTTTGGAAAGAACCGATTTTACTATGAACCCCGAAGTCTTGCTTTCCAGAATCCGGATCGTCCTCTGTCGGCCGAGCCACCCGGGCAATATCGGGGCGGCGGCTCGGGCCATGAAAACCATGGGCCTGACGACGCTGCATCTGGTGCAGCCCAAGCAGTTTCCCGATCCGGAGGCCGATACCCGGGCAACGGGTGCGGTCGACGTGTTGGAACGGGCGATAATTCATGCTTCATTGCCAGAGGCATTGGCCGGAACGGTGTGTGCTGTCGCTTTGTCGGCGCGTCGGCGCGATCTGGGGCCGGTGGTCGGCATGCCGCGCGAGGGCGTTGCCGGTTTGCTGGCCCAGGCCGAATTCGGGGAGGTGGCGCTGGTGTTCGGCAACGAAACCGTCGGGCTGACCAATGAGGAAATCCTTCATTGTCAGGCGGCGATCAGTATTCCGACCAATCCGGCGTTCAGTTCGCTGAACCTGGGGGCGGCGGTACAGGTGCTGTGTTACGAGTTGCGGATGACTGCTTTTGCCGGCAAGCCGCCGGCCGGCAATGAAAAAGTCACGCCTTTTACCTCGCCGCTGGCGACTCATGACGAGATCGAGGGGTTGTATGCTCACCTGGAAGCGATCATGACCGCCACCGGGTTCTACAACCCGGCACAGCCGGGGCGTCTGATGGCCAAGCTGCGTCGCCTGTTCGGGCGTAGCGGCCTAGAGCGCGACGAGATAAATATCCTGCGCGGGATTCTCGCTTCGACGCAGACGCCTACCCGACACGGCAAGAAGGATTAGCCGAAGCAGGCTTTCATTTCTTCGTTGACCGCTTCGATCTCCGGTTGCAGGTGTGCGTAGTCGCTTGTCAGTTGCGTGAGGTCGAGCGTGTTTGGGGGCTGAGTTTGCATCAGCCATTCGAAATGGCCGCCGACCAGCATGTTGGCGACGTAGACGATATCGGCAAAGGTGCGCAGCGGTGCGGGAGGAGGGCGCGGCTGGTCGTGGTCGGCGGCAGCCTCGACGATTTCCTCGGGGAGTCCGAGGGCATTCAGCAAGGAAACGCCGATGCTTTCGTGCCACTGGATGATCAGGTATTTGACGCTGTCCGGGCGCTCTCGCAAGTCTTCATACTGGGTGGCCCGATAAAGCATGTAGAAAGCCCCCAGATCGTGCACCAGTCCGGCCAGCATGGCTTCGTCCGGGTTGAGGCGGGTCATCTGCCGGGCGATGACGCGGGCGGCAGCGGCTGTATGTACCGAATGCTCCCAGAGGCTATGGGTAATTTCGCTGAATTCGGCCATGCCCTTGGCGCGCAGCAGCTGGGTCATGACGATAGCCAGGGCGGCAGTGCGTACCGCATTGACCCCCAGTCGGCTGATTGCCGCCTTCAAATCCTTCACTTCGTTGCCGCCCGGATTGAAGGCGACTGAGTTGGCCAGGCGCAAAATTTTGGCACTGATCAGTGGTTCGATGGAAACGGCAGCGGCGATGCCGGCCAAGGTCTGGCTGGGGTCCTGGAGTACCTTGCGCAAGCGCAGCACGGCGTCGAAATAGGTCGGGAAAACGACATCGCCGGCCAACTCCCGGGCAATGTCTTCAAGCATCTGGAAGCGTTGTGCCTTGAGTGCATCCCCTTTTTTGTCGCTGTGTGTGTCGCTGAGACTCATGGCATGCCTGTTTCCGAACGGACAAAGACCCCGCCATGCGGCGAGGTCTTGCCTATCCCTGAAGATAGTGGTGGGTGCTGAGGGGCTCGAACCCCCGACATTCGCCTTGTAAGGGCGACGCTCTACCAGCTGAGCTAAGCACCCGGATGAATCAATTGACGGCGTCCTTCAGGCCTTTGCCTGCGCGGAACTTCGGCACCTTTGCGGCCTTGATCTTCAGCGCTTTGCCGGTCCGCGGATTGCGACCAGTACGGGCGGCGCGTTCGCCGACATAGAAAGTACCGAAGCCGATCAGGCTGACGCTATCGCCACTCTTCAGTGCCCCCTTGACGGCGGCAACGGTGGCATCCAGCGCACGGCCGGCGGCGGCTTTGGAAATTTCGGCCGCTTCGGCAATTTGATCGACCAGTTCAGTTTTGTTCATTGGTAACCCCCGGAATCAATAAGTTGGCAACATGGAAAATCTTAGGAGAGCGAATTTATAGCTCTGCCGAAATCCTTGTGTCAAGCGGATTCTGGGAGGTTTTCTGTGGCTGCCGGAGGAGGATTCGTTGCCGAAATTAATACGCCGGCATCGAATCCTTCCAAATCAATGGGTAAGCAGGGTTGTCGCGGAAACTGCTTCAGCAGTCGCTGCGGCCCCCTCTGCGCTTGCCACTGGTTCGGCTAGTGCTTCCGGCTTGCGTTCCAGGGCGCGCTCCAGTACCTGATCGATCCACTTGACCGGCACGATTTCGATCTTGTTCTTGATGTTGTCCGGAATCTCGGTGAGATCCTTGACGTTCTCTTCCGGGATCAAGGCCGTTTTCAGTCCGCCGCGCACGGCAGCCAGCAGCTTTTCCTTAAGCCCGCCAATGGCCAGTACTTCGCCGCGCAGGGTGATCTCGCCGGTCATGCAGACGTCGCAGCGCACCGGGATGCCGGTGTAGGAGGAAACCAATGCGGTGGTCATGGCGATGCCGGCCGACGGGCCATCCTTCGGGGTGGCGCCTTCCGGGACATGGATGTGGATGTCGGTCTTCTCGAAGGCCTCGTCCTTTATGCCCAGTCGATGCGAGCGGGCGCGGACGACGGAGCGCGCGGCTTCGACCGATTCCTTCATGACGTCGCCCAGCGAGCCGGTGCGGATGATATTGCCCTTGCCCGGCATGTTGGCGCATTCGATGGTCAGCAGTTCGCCTCCGACTTCGGTCCACGCCAGACCGGTAACCTGGCCGACCTGATTTTCCTTCTCGGCCATGCCGAAACTGTAGCGCCGCACGCCGAGGAATTTGTCGAGGTTGCGGGCGTTGACCGCAAGCTTCGTGTCGCGTTTTTTGAGCACCAGAGTCTTGACGACCTTGCGGCAGATTTTGGAGATTTCCCGTTCCAGGGCACGTACGCCGGCTTCGCGGGTGTAATAGCGGACGATGTCGCGGATAGCGCTGTCGGCCACGGCAATTTCGGTCTTTTTCAGGCCGTTGTTCTTGATCTGCTTGGGTAGCAGATAGCGCATGGCGATATTGACCTTCTCATCTTCCGTATAGCCCGATAGGCGAATGACTTCCATGCGGTCAAGCAGCGGCGCCGGAATGTTCAGCGTGTTGGCGGTGGCCACGAACATCACGTCCGAGAGGTCAAAATCGACTTCGACGTAGTGATCCTGGAAAGTGTGGTTCTGTTCCGGATCGAGCACTTCGAGCAGGGCCGACGACGGGTCGCCGCGGAAATCCTGACCGAGCTTGTCGACTTCGTCGAGCAGGAACAGCGGGTTGCGCACGCCGACCTTGGTCAGGCTCTGCAGGATCTTGCCCGGCATCGAGCCGATATAGGTGCGGCGGTGGCCGCGAATTTCGGCTTCGTCACGCACGCCGCCCAGCGCCATGCGCACGAACTTGCGGTTGGTTGCCTTGGCGATGGACTGGCCGAGCGAGGTCTTGCCAACCCCCGGGGGGCCGACCAAGCACAGGATCGGCGCCTTGACCTTGTCTACGCGTTGCTGCACGGCGAGATACTCGACGATCCGTTCCTTGACCTTCTCCAGGCCGAAATGGTCGGCGTCGAGAATCTTTTCGGCTTCGCGCAGATCCTTGCTGGTCCGCGTTTTCTTGCGCCAGGGCAGGCCGATCAGGGTCTCGATGAAGTTGCGCACGACGGTGGCTTCGGCCGACATCGGCGACATCAGACGCAGTTTTTTCAGTTCGCTCTGCGCCTTGGCCAGGCCTTCCTTGCTCATGCCGGCGGCCTTGATCTTCTTGTCCAGTTCCTCAAGGTCGGCCCCTTCTTCGCCTTCGCCGAGCTCCTTCTGGATGGCCTTGACCTGTTCGTTGAGGTAGTACTCGCGCTGGCTCTTCTCCATCTGGCGCTTGACGCGACCACGGATACGTTTTTCGACCTGGAGGATATCGATTTCCGACTCAAGCTGGGAGAGCAGGCGATCGATGCGGTCGCGAATGCTTTCCATCTCCAGCACTTCCTGCTTCTGTTCAAGCTTGAGCGGCAGGTGGGCAGCGATGGTGTCGGCCAGACGGCCGGCGTCCTCGATGCCGGCGATGGAGGAAAGAACCTCTGGCGGAATTTTCTTGTTCAGTTTGACGAACTGGTCGAACTGGGCGACCACGGCGCGCCTCATGGCTTCGATCTCGTGGTCCTCGACGCCCGGTTGCGGCAAGGGAACGGCAGTGGCCATGAATACCGAGGATTGAACCTCGATGGCTTCGACGCGGGCGCGCTGGGTGCCTTCGACCAGCACCTTGACGGTGCCGTCCGGCAGCTTGAGCATCTGCAGGATGTTGGCCATGCAGCCGATGCGGTAAAGATCTTCGGGCTCCGGTTCGTCCTTGGCGGCCGATTTCTGGGCAACCAGCAGAATATTTTTGCCAGCCTCCATGGCCATTTCGAGCGCCTTGATCGATTTCGGGCGGCCGACGAAGAGTGGGATGACCATATGCGGAAAAACGACGACGTCGCGCAAGGGCAGCAACGGCAGTTCGACGGTTTCCGGAAGCGTGTTGGGGTTCGACATTACGATGCCTTTGAAATAGGTATGTGCCCCCTAGGTGGGGGCGGGGAACCGCAATTCAAGACCCGGTTCAGTTTGAACCGGAAACCTTGGGCTGGTCAGCGTAAATGAGCAGAGGGGGGGTGTCGCCGGTAATCATGTTTTCATCGATGACCACCTTTTCGACATTTTCCATGCCGGGAAGTTCGTACATCGTGTCGAGCAGTGCGTGTTCCATGATCGAGCGCAGGCCGCGCGCGCCGGTCTTGCGTTCCAACGCCTTCCTGGCAATGGCGGAGAGGGCGCCGGGGCGGATTTCCAGTTCGACGTCTTCCATGTTGAACAGCTTCTGGTATTGCTTGACCAGTGCGTTCTTCGGTTCGGTCAGAATCTGCACCAGGGCGTCCTCTTCCAGTTCCTGCAGCGTGGCGACCACCGGCAGGCGGCCGATCAGTTCGGGGATGAGGCCGAACTTGATCAGGTCTTCCGGCTCGGTTTCGAGCAGGATCTTGCCGACCGCCTTGCCGTCGTCCTTGCTCTTCACTTCGGCGCCGAAGCCGATGCCGCCTTTTTCGGAGCGTTTCTGGATGACTTTTTCCAGGCCGGCAAAGGCGCCGCCGCAGATGAACAGGATGTTGGTGGTGTCGACCTGGACGAAATCCTGGTTCGGATGCTTGCGTCCGCCCTGCGGCGGAATCGAGGCGACGGTGCCTTCGATCAGCTTCAGCAGGGCCTGTTGCACGCCTTCACCGGAAACATCGCGGGTAATCGACGGGTTGTCGGACTTGCGCGAAATCTTGTCGATTTCGTCGATGTAGACAATGCCTTGCTGCGCCTTCTCGATGTCGTAGTCGCACTTCTGCAGCAGCTTCTGGATGATGTTCTCGACGTCCTCGCCGACATAACCGGCTTCAGTCAGCGTGGTGGCATCGGCCATCACGAAGGGAACGTTGAGCATGCGGGCCAGGGTCTGGGCGAGCAGGGTCTTGCCGGAGCCGGTCGGGCCGATCAGCAGGATGTTGCTCTTGGCCAGTTCCACTTCGCCGGTGTTCTTGGCGGTGTGGCGCAGGCGCTTGTAGTGGTTGTACACGGCGACGGCCAGGATGCGCTTGGCGACTTCCTGGCCGATCACGTACTGGTCGAGAATCGAGCTGATCTCGCGTGGGGTCGGCAGGTCGGAACGACCGGCCTTGGCCGCTTCTTCCGGCAACTCATCGCGGATGATGTCGTTGCACAGGGCAATGCACTCGTCACAGATGAACACCGACGGACCGGCGATGAGCTTTTTGACTTCGTGCTGGCTCTTGCCGCAGAAGGAGCAGTACAGCAGTTTTTCCTGGCCGCCTTTAGACATCTGAAATTCTCCGCTCAAGCCGCATCGCGGCGGGTCAACACCTTGTCGATCAAACCATATTCCGCCGCTTCGGCCGCCGACAGGAAATTGTCGCGGTCGGTATCTTTTTCGATGCGCTCCAGCGGTTGACCGCTGTGTTCGGCCATGATTCGATTCAATCGGTCGCGAATCGACAGGATTTCCTTGGCGTGGATGGCGATATCGGACGCCTGGCCCTGAAAGCCGCCCAGCGGCTGGTGAATCATCACCCGCGAATTGGGCAGGGCGAAACGCTTGCCCTTGGCGCCGGCGTTCAACAGGAAGGCGCCCATCGAGGCGGCCTGGCCGATGCACAGCGTGGACACATCGGGTTTGATGAACTGCATGGTGTCGTAGATCGACATGCCGGCGGTTACCGAGCCGCCCGGCGAGTTGATGTAGAAGTAAATATCCTTGTCCGGATTGTCCGCTTCAAGGAAGAGCAACTGCGCGACGACCAGATTGGCCGTCACGTCGTTGACCGGGCCGACAAGAAAAATCACCCGCTCCTTCAACAGGCGCGAATAGATGTCGAACGCGCGTTCGCCGCGTCCGCTCTGTTCAATCACCATCGGGACCATGCCTAGAGCCTGCGGATCCCAGTTGCTTGCGTTGTCGATATTCATGTCAGCCCTTTTTTGTTGCCGTGTTTGTAACATTCAAGACGTTTGTCTGTTTTGTGACCTGTTGCCAGTTTAGTTCTTCTGGCCCATCAGTTCATCAAAAGCTGCAGCCTTGTCGGTTACCTTTGCCTTGCTCAACACCCAGGCGACCACGTTGTTCTCGATGGCCACGCCTTCGACTTCGCTGAGGCGCTGCGGTTGGGCGTAATACCAGCGGATGACTTCTTCCGGGTGCTCGTAGCTCTGGGCGGTTTCCTCGACCATGGCGCGAACCTGTTCCGGGGTGGCTTGCAGCTTTTCCGTCTTGACCACTTCAGCAAGAATCAGACCAAGAGTGACGCGGCGCTTGGCCTGGTCGGCGAACCACTCGGGCTGGATCGGCATGTCCTTGATCTTCATGCCGCGCTGTTCCATATCCTGGCGGGCAGCCTGCATCAGGCGCTGGATTTCCATGTCGACCAGGGCGTTCGGGATGGTGATCGGATTGGCCTTGAGCAGGGCTTCCATGACCTGGTCCTTGAGCTTGCCTTCGATACGGCGCTTCACTTCGCGCTTCAGGTTGGTTTCGATCTCGGCCTTCATCTTGGCCACATCGCCGTCGGCAACGCCCATGCTGATCGCGAAATCGGCATCGATTTCCGGCAGTTTCGGGGCTTGCACCTGCTTGACGGTGATGTCGAACTGGACGGTCTGGCCGGCCAGATCCTTGGCGTGGTAGTCAGCCGGGAAGGTCAGGTCGAACGTCTTGGTTTCGCCAGCCTTGGTGCCTTCGACGGCGTTTTCAAAATCGGGCAGCATCTGGCCCTGGCCGAGGATGAACGGGTAGTCGCTGGCCTGACCGCCGGCAAACGGCACGCCGTCCTTCTTGCCGAGGAAGTCGATGACGACGCGGTCTTCCTTGGCGGCTGCGCGGTCGGCGTCTTCATAGGAAACGCGCTGCTTGCGCAGGATGTCCAGGGTCTGATCGATTTCAGCGGCGCCGACTTCGAGGACCGGGCGCTCGACTTCCGCGGTCGACAGGTCACCCGGCACGAATTCCGGGTAGGTTTCGAAGATGGCGGTGAATTCGAGGTGGGTGGTGCTCTCGGTGGTCTTCGGTTCGATACGCGGGTAACCGGCAACGCGGGTCTGCTGGGCAGTGACGGTTTCACCGAAAACGCGGTCCAGTTCTTCGGACAGCACTTCATGGCGGGCCTGGTCGCCATACTGCTGCTTGACCATGCTGAACGGTACCTTGCCCGGGCGGAAGCCAGGCATCTTCATGTTCTTGCCCATGCGCTTCAGGCGCTGGTCCATTTGCTTCTCGACATCAGCAATGGCGATGGAGAGGTCGACGCGGCGTTCGAGTTCGTTGGCTTGTGCGGTGGTTGCTTCCATGAGAATTCCTTGTGACTGCCGAAAAATAAAGCTGTCGATTCTATCACGCTGTGCCGAGTCGGGAGATGCGACAAAGATGCAATCAGTGGTGGACAGGGTGGCGCCAAGTTCGTTACAATGCGCGCCTTCTTCGACGGCGGCTGTAGCTCAGTTGGTAGAGTCCCGGATTGTGATTCCGGTTGTCGTGGGTTCGAGCCCCATCAGTCGCCCCAGAATTTAAACCCCCGATAGTCGAAAGGCTGTCGGGGGTTTTCTCTTTGGAGTCGCCCCATGCCGCTGTCCGCTTCGGTGTTTTCCGGCCTGCAACCCGCCGCCGTTTGGGCGCATTTCGCCACGTTGTGCGCCATTCCCCGTCCATCCAAGCAGGAAGCGGCGTTGCGCGCCCACTTGCAGGCATGGGCGCTCGGGCAGGGGCTAACCGTTGCGGTCGACGCGGCCGGCAACCTGATAATTCGCAAGCCGGCCAGTGCCGGTCGCGAGTCCAGTCCCGGGATTGTGCTGCAGGCGCATCTGGACATGGTCTGCCAGAAAAATTCCGGTCATGCGCACGATTTTTCGCGCGACCCTATCGTTCCCGTCTTGCGCAACGGCTGGTTGATCGCCGAGGAAACGACGCTGGGCGCCGACAATGGCCTGGGCGTTGCGCTCATGTTGGCCGTGCTGGAGGATCGGACGCTGGTGCACGGGCCGCTCGAGGCCTTGTTGACCGTCGATGAGGAAGCCGGTATGGGCGGTGCCCGTGGTCTGGCGAGCGATTCGCTGCGCGGCCGGTTGATGCTCAATCTGGATACCGAGGCCTGGGGGGAGTTCTATCTGGGCTGCGCCGGCGGGCTGGATGTGAACGTGACGCGTGGCGGCCGGGCCGAAGCCTTGGCGGCCGGCTGGCAGGTTTGCCGGATCGATTTGACCGGTTTGCGCGGCGGCCATTCCGGTGTCGATATCCACGAAGAGCGGGGTAATGCCATCAAATCGCTGGTTCGCGTGTTGCGAGCCTTGGAACAGGTCATGCCATTTCGCCTGGCGGCCCTGAGCGGCGGTTCGGCGCGTAATGCGTTGCCGCGTGAGGCATCGGCCGTGCTGGCGCTGCCGGCCGGGCAGATTGACCAACTGGAGCAATTCCTGGTTGATTGGCAGGGGCAACTTCGTGATGAACTTGACAGCATCGATCAACAACTTGTTTTAAGCAGTGCTTCGGCCAGTGCCGAGCAGGTGATGGCAGCGGCCGAACAGCAGGTCTGGCTGGCCTCCCTGCATGCCGCCCCGCACGGCGTGCGGCGGATGAGTCACCACCTGCCTGGCGTGGTCGAGACTTCGAATAATCTGGGGATGGTCGACCTGGGGCCGACGGGTGGCCACTGTAATTTCATGGTGCGCTCGTTGGTCGATGGTGCAGCGAGCGCGCTGGCCGACGAGATCGTCAGCCTGTTTGCGCTGTCCGGTACGCCGGCCGAAAAGTCCGGACACTACCCGGGCTGGACGCCGAATCCGGCCTCCCCGTTGCTGGCTACCTGCCAGGCGGTATTCCGGCGCGAGTTCGCCGCCGAGTCAAAGGTGCAGGTCATCCATGCCGGCCTCGAATGCGGCATCATCGGTGCCAAGTATCCGGGGCTCGACATTGTTTCCTTCGGGCCGACCATCCGCGGTGCGCACGCCCCGGGCGAGGCGGTGGAGATCGCCTCGGTCGGGCGCACCTGGCAGTTACTGACGACGATCCTCGCCGAACTGGCGGCCTGATCAGGCGAGCACAGTGCCGGTGGCGTTCTGTCGCGCCCACGGGGCCGGCTTTCTGACCGCCGCCCAGACCGGACTTTCCATCGACAGCGCCAACTGGCGGGCCAGTTCGACCATGCCGTCGTAGCCGGCGTAGCCGAATTCGCGTTCCTGGTTGATGTCGAGGAAGGGGATGCGCGCTTTCAAGGCCGTATACAGATTGCGCCCGCCGGCAATCAGGATGTCGGCCCGGTAGTCGTGATAGGTCGACAGCAGGGCTTTCGGGCTGCCGTCGTCGATCATCTTGGCATCCTCGCCCATCAGTTCGCGGATGCGCGCCTTGTCTTCCTCGGTCGATTTCTTGGTGCCGGTGGCGACTACCTTCATGCCCAGGTCCTGCAGGGCGGATACGATGGACCATGACTTGACGCCGCCGGTGTAAAGCAACACGCGCTTGTCCTTCAAGCGGGCGCGCCAGGGTTCGAGCGCGGCATGGGCGCGCGCTTCCTCGCGGGCGATGACCACCTCGGTACGGGCGGCGAGGTCGGGGTCGCCGATGAGGCGGGCGAAATCGCGTAGCGCATTGGAGACATCCTGCACGCCGTAAAAGCTGCCCTCAAAAAACGGTTGACCGTAGGATTCCTGCATCTTGCGCGCGACGTTCAGCAAGGCCTTGGCGCACACCACCATATTGACCTTGGCCCGGTGCATGGTCTGCACTTCGTGGAAACGCGCATCGCCGGACAGCGTACACAGGATGCGGTAGCCCAGTTCGTCGAACAGCGGTGCGACATGCCAGAACTCGCCGGCGATGTTGTATTCGCCGATCAGGTTGATGTCGTAGGTCGGCCGGCCATCGGCGCGCGGCCTAGCCGGGGCAGGCTCGGCGGTGCCGATGACGTGCTTGAACATGGCTTCGCCGGCCAGCCGGTTGCCGAGGTTCTTGGTGCCGTAGAAACCCGCGGCATCGACCGGCACCACCGGCGTGCCCCAGCGTTCGCTGGCCGCCTTGCACACCGCGTCGACATCGTCACCGATCAGTGCGGTGACGCAGGTGTTGTAGACGAAGACGGCGGCCGGCGCATAGCTGTCGATGGCCTGCTTGATGGCGTGGAACAGCCGTTTTTCGCCCCGGCCCATGACCACGTCGGTTTCCGACAGGTCGGTGGTCATGCCGATCTTGTACAGCGTCGGGCCGGAGGAACGAGTGCCGCGGTTGTCCCAGGAGGAGCCGGCACAGGCGATCGGGCCGTGCACGATGTGGGCGACGTCGGCAATCGGCAGCAGGGCGATCTGGGCGCCGTCAAAGGAGCAGCCGCCGGCGGTGGCACCCGGCTTCGGGCGGGCGCAGCCGGATTTTTCCTTGGTGTTGTGGCTACAGGCCGGCTCGTCGAGCAGGGCCTGGATTTCGCTGGCTTTCATGCGGTTCTCCGGTGGTCTGGAGAGCTTTCAGCAAAAACGGTGCCACGTAAAACAGATTGATTTTAAAGGGGGAAGTCGGGTTTGCCTTGTGTCGCAAACCCGACAAAGTCAGCGTTGGGTGGTTTCCGCCTTGACGGCCAGCCATTGGCCATCGCGCAGTTCGAGCTGGTATTCCTCCAGCGATTCGAAGCGGTAAGGCTTGCCGGATTGCAGGCCCTGCTCGATGACCACCGATTTGACGACGACGCGCCGGCAGCTGGCCTCGTTTTCTCCTTCGGCGAGGCTGCCGTCGATGGAGATGCGGCGCTGCTTGTAGTCGCTCAGGCCGGCGATGGCGGCCAGCGTGCTTTCGGCCAGTTCGGCGCGGTCGAACTCCAGCGTCGTCGTGCCGCCGGCATCGCCGACGCGTACGGTGGCGCGGGCGACGGCATCGGCGGCAAAGAGGTCGAGGATGGTCTTGACGTCCTTTTTGGCGATTGCGCGGTCGAGGCGGCCGACCCAGACTTCGCCGATGGCGGTCGGCGAGCATTCGGCCGGCTTGCCGGCTCTCTTTTCCTGCTGGCGCAGTTGGGCCAGGGCCAGGCTGTCGGCGGTCTTCGAGTAGCGGTCGAGTTCTTCGTCGAACTGGCCGGGGACGTAGAAATTGGGCACCTTGTCGAGCAGGACCGGCAGCAGCAGGGTCATCATGGCGCGGGTGCGCACCGGCTTGACGGCCCGCACGAAGCCGACCTTGCCCGGTTCGATGTCGAGGGTGTTGCCGGCCGAGTCGAGCGTTGTGCCGCCGCGGTTGACCTTGTCGTAGGTGCCTTCGCGGTTGCCGCTGCTGCCGGCCAGTTCGGGCGACAGGACATAGGGTTCGTGGTCGGTGCCGCGAATGCCGATGGTGGCCTGCGGAGTGATGACCTTGTGTTCGTCGCGGTTGAGCTGGCCGATCCAGCCGGAAATCAGGCGCAGGGAGCCGGTGATCAGGCGCAGGATCTGGCGGTCGGTCGGCTTACCTTCGGCGGCGAAGCTTTCGGCGACGAATTCGGCGCCCGGGCGGACGGCGACGATGCCGGCGTCGGCGGTCTTCAGCACGGCTTCGGCATTCGGCGCGCTGCGCACGTGTTCGCCGACATAAACGGTACTGCCTTCGCGCAAGGGGCGCGGGGTGGCATTGCCGGCCGTGGCGACGACCTCGCCGCGGATTTTCCAGACCGTGGCATAAGCCTTGCCGGCGGTAGGCTCTGTGTTGCTGCTGGCCGGAGGAGCAGCCTGGATCGACAGGCTGATACCGAGCAGGGTGCAGCAGAGAATATTTCTGAGCGTGGCGGTATTCATTGCGGATTATGGCGGCGAGTCGTGATTTGCCTAGTTTAATCCCAATCCGCTGTCGGGCGGGCTGGAAATGCTGCGGTCAACGCCAAAAGACGGGGCAAAAGCGGGGTTGACCGCGGCGACTTACAGCGAATAAGGCTGGTGTAGCCAGCCGCGCACCACGTCGACATCGCGCTGCGGCAGGTAGGCATACTCGCTCAGTGCATCCTCGACCACCGTTTGCGCCACCCAGTAGGGCACCGCCTTGGTGGTCAGCATATGGAAATACCAGGCGAAGGGATAGCCGACCTGGCGGTCGAAGGCCTGCAGGGCTTCCTGAAGTTTCATGCCGTTGGTGCCCTGGCTGGCGATGAAGACGGGCGGATCGCCGTTCAATGTGGCAATCGGCTGGGCCCGGAAAATCGGTTGCTGGTAGCGGTCCAGGTGTTCGCGCATGGCGATGACCCAGTGGTTGTAATAGGCGCTGGTCTGGCCGGCGCTGCTCTTTTTCCAGTCGGCCAGCATACGGTGGATGGGGGCCGGCTCCGGGCGCTGGGCCAGCATGCGTTCAAGATAGCTGCCGGCGTGCGACAGTCGGCGAAAGGCGTAGTGCGGCGGGCCGAGCGGTTGTTGGTGGCGGGCATCCTGCGGCGGGTCGACCAGATCGTCGAGGCTGGCCGGCGGCAGGTCGTCGGCGAACAGGCGATGGGCGCGCACTTCCTGAAGATCCTCGACTTCCAGTTGCAGGAAGTCGCCGACATCGTCGCCGGCGGCGGCAACCAGATAATGGGTGCGACCGGTCAGACGGGTGGCGTAAAGTTCCTGATCGGCGAAGGCTTCGGCCAACGCAGCGAAGTCGCCGTCGTGCTCGTCGATCGCTTCTTCCGCCCACTTTTCCAGACTGTCCGAGATGCGGTTGCCGGCGCCATCGATCACGCCACCCAGGCGATACCAGCCGCCCCGGCAAAAAACATGGCGGAACGGCCATTCCGGTGCGGCTTTGGCCAGTTCCTTGCCCAGCGTGCCGGGGCCGGCGGCAACCGGGGCCAGGGTGCAGGCCTCGATGATGGCCGGAGCAAGCGATTTGCAGTATTCGGACCAGGCGGCAATTTCTTTCATGGGAGTTCCTTGGCGGGTTTCAGGCAATGGGTTGGGCGCCGGCCAGGCGGTCGCGGGCGGCATCGCGGACTTCGCCTTCCGGGTCGTCGAGCAGGGCGGGCAGGGCGTCGAGTGGGGCGCGGTCAACCGCCGCCAGACGCACCCACCATTCGCTGTCGCCAAGCAGGCGGGTAGCCAGTTCGGGCAGGGCGCGTTCGGCAACGATGGCGCGCACTTCCGGCTCCGGGTCGTCGGCCAGCGTGGCCAGGGCAAAGGGCGGCAGGCGCTGGGCGACGACCTTGCGCACTTCGCGTTCGGGATCATTGACCAGCTTCATCAGCTTGCCGTGCGGCAGGCGCCGGGCGACCACCGAGCGGATCAGGTAGTCCGGGTCGCGGGCCAGGCGGGGCAGGTGCTGTTCGGGAATGCGGGCGGCCACGCCGAGGCGCACCTCGCGATCCGGGTCGCCAATCATCCGCAGCAGTTCACCGGCGGGAATGCGGTCGGCGACCACGCGGCGAACAATCTCGTCGGGATCGCTGACCAGATGGCCGATACGTTCGGTGGGCGCGTAGCGGGCGGCGATGGCCCGTCGCTCCCAGAAAATATCGGCGAGGAAATTTTCGGCCTGCCCGCTGTTGGCGCGGAAAAAACGGTCGATCTGGCGGCCGCTATGCGCCCGCACGCAGACATCGCCCGGCGTGCAGCGCCCTTGCGTCAGCAGCGTTCCGGCATAGCTGCAGCCGTCGCAGAGCGGGCTGCGGGCTGCGCCGGGGATGGCTGCTTCATTCATCGGCCTTGGCAGCAACGATGATGCCGGTTGCGCCTTCGTAGTCGGCGGTGATTTCCAGGCAATGTCCGGTACTGCCCGAGATCAGGTAGAGCTCGTACTGGTCGGTTTCGAGGGCCGGCTTGAAGCGGGCATTGACGTCGTCGGCCGAGCATTCGGTGAAATGGACGTCGGGGAATTTGCCGCGCAGGTAGGCGGCCGACGGGTTGAGGCAGACCGCTTCGGCGACGCGGGCGAGCAGGGGAGGGGTGATCATGCTTCTTCCTCCTCGGTCACTTCGTACTTGGCCAACGAGGCGGCCGGCAGGCCCATGATACGGGCCAGCCAGGGCGGCGGGCTGCTCAGCGCTCCTTGCAGTTCGCCGAGGATGGCGCGGGCCGGGCCGCCTTTCGGCTTCTTCAGCGGATGGACGCCGGCGCGTACCACCTTGGCGGCGGCCGGGCCGCCGATCGACTGGATGAAGACGATGTCGCAATCGGCGATGATTTCAGCGCGCGCCTTGTTCTTGTCCTCGGCGGTATCGGCGTCCAGGCCGGAGCGGATGGCGATCAGTTTCATCGCGCCCGGCGACAGCTGGTAGATCAGGAAATGTTCGCAGGAGCCGAAGTGGCCGTCGAGATTTTCGCCGCGATTGGAAGCCACTGCGACCCGGATGGAGTCCGGCAGCTCGCCTTCAGTGTAGGGCTCGATGGACGGCAGTTCGCTGCCTTCGACATTCTCGCCCCACAGGATGCGGACGGCATCCTTCAGCGCTTCGGGGCTAACGCCGACCGCGCAGTTTTCATCGGCATGGTCGCCGGCCAGGAGGGCACGCAAATCTTCGACGGTGATCGAGGCCAGCTTCGATTCGGTCAGTGGCAACTCGTATTTGTCGGCCAGGGCGCCGACCAGGGCGCGGACATCCAGGCCGTCGAGGGTGCGGGCCGCCAGGGCGATACGCAGGGCGGCTTCGCGGGAGGCGATAGGGGTTGCGGACATGATGGGCTCCGGTTGAGGGTCTGGAATGGAGCGCCCGCAGCGGTTGACCGCAGCAGACGCTCGGGTCCGGACGCTCTGACGGTCAGGCCGGCGAGATGCAGCCGGACGGACAGACGTTGACGCACATCGGCGAGTCGTTCTCGCCTTCGCATTCTGTACACTTGCTGGCGTCGATGGTGAAGAACACCTTGCCCTTGCTGATTGCCTTGGTCGGGCAGATCGGCCGGCAGTCGTCGCAGGCGGTACATTGGTCGGGATCGATAAACATTGCCATGATGTTTCTCCTCGGAAATGGTGGCGGCAGTCAGTGGTCTGCTGTCGCCGGAATCGGATCAGTCTTCGGCGGCGCCCAGTCGCTTGGCACGTACCGAAACGGGCAGGCGCGGCGGCTTGGCGATGGGATCGATGTAGTAGCTGCCACCGTTTTCCAGTTTCAGTTCGCCGCCCCATTTTTCCGGGGTGTCGAATTCGATGGAATCGATGGCGGCTTCCAGATCGCGCTTCGGTAAATAAAACACCAGCCCACCGGCAGCGTTCTGACGAATCATGATGTTGGCCATTTGACTTCCTTGGGCAGGTGGCAGGGGAGTGGGGTGGGCTTGCGCCCACCCCGTATCCCGCTGCCGGTCTGGATTAGCGGACCAGGTCGTGGTTGTAGTCCGTGGTACCCATGCCGCGGGTCTGGTCGTCGAGACGTTCCAGAACAGCGTTGGTCAGGGTGGTCAGGACGTACATGGCGCCTTCGTAGCCCAGCGTGGTCATGCGATGCAGGTGGTGACGGTCAAAGATCGGGAAGCCGATGCGGATCAGCGGAACTTCGAACTCGGGACCCTTGTGCAGCGTGTCGCGCTGGATGTACTTGCCGTAGCTGTTACCGATCAGGAAATCCGGCTTGTCGGTGAAGCACAGGCTGCGCAGGTGCCAGAGGTCGGCGCCCGGATAAACCTTGGCACCGGCGCCGTAGGGCGACGAAGCCAGCAGCTTTTCCATGGCCTTGCCCCACTTCTTGGAGCCGTTGTTGGCGACGACATGGGTCGGTTCGATACCGAATTCCATCATCAGCTTGACCATGCCCATGACGAAGTCCGGGTCGCCGTAGATGGCCATCTTCTTGCCGTGCAGCCAGGCGTGCGAGTCGGTCATCATGTCGATCAGGCGGCCACGCTCCAGGGAGATGGAGGCCGGGATCGGCTTGCCGGTCACTTCGGAGACCTTTTGCAGGAACTCGTCGGTCCACTCGACACCCATCGGGATGTTGAGCTTCGGCACTTCGTGGTTCCAGGTGCCTTCGACGAACTTCTTGGTCTTGTCGAGTTGCATCGGCTGGATCAGGAAGGTGGTGATGGCGTTCGGCGCATCCTTGACTTCGTCGATGGTGGTGCCGCCGGCGTACATGCGGAATTCACCGTCGGCCGGGGTGTCGAGCACTTCTTCCGGATCGGACAGCATCGTGTAATCGACGCCCATTTCCTTCATGTAGCGCTTGATGATGCGGAAGTTGCCCAGGTAGGTCTCGAAGCCCGGCACGAAGTTGATCTTGCCGTTCGAACCGACCTTCTTGCCGTCCATGCTGTTCAGCGTGAAGTAGCGCAGGATGCCTTCTTCCATGTTGTCCCAGCCGGTGACGTGGGAGCCTACGAAGGACGGGGTGTGCGCGAAGGGAACCGGGAAATCCTTGTCCAGGTTGCCTTCCTTCTTGGCATTGTTGATGAAGGCGTTCAGGTCGTCACCAATAACTTCGGCGATACAGGTGGTCGACATGGCGATCATCTCGGCACCGTACAGCTTGGTGGCGTTGGCCAGGCCTTCGTGAATGTTCTTCTGACCACCGAACACGGCAGCGTCTTCCGTCATCGAGTCGGCGATGATGGCGATCGGCTCCTTGAAGTGACGGTTGAAGTAGGTGCGGAAGTAAGCGATACAACCTTGCGAACCGTGGATGTACACCAGGGTCTTGGCAAAACCCAGAGAGCACAGGGCGGAGCCGAGCGGCTGGCAGGCCTTGGCCGGGTTGATGGTCAGGGCTTCACGCTTGAAGTTGAGCTCCTGATATTCCTGGGTGGTCGTCCAGGCGAAGGTTTCAGCGACCTTGTCGGCGCTGTGGCCTTCTTCAAACTGCTTCTTGCCGGTGAGCGTCGCCTTGTAGTCGTCGTCACGGAAGAGCGGGAAACACGGCTTGATGTTGTCTAGGGTTTGCATCTTGATCTCCTTCGCCCGCACCACCAATCCGTGGATACGGGCGTAAGTTGTACGATAACTACGGAATCAGGCAGCCTTCTGTTCGGCTTCGGCGGCATCCTTCTGCCACGGGGCCTTCATCAGCTTCCAGCACGGATTGTTCAGGGTCAGATCCATGTCCTTGGCGAAGATGGCGAAACCGTCGCAG
>Ga0316605_10000657_pt1 | contig 22748 bp, 18 predicted proteins | sample OWC_soil_day20_n_FD_207666 | JGI IMG/M metagenome (GOLD analysis project Ga0316605, IMG submission 207666) | Wetland soil microbial communities from Old Woman Creek delta, Ohio, United States - OWC_soil_day20_noCT | ecosystem: Environmental > Terrestrial > Soil > Wetlands | place: USA: Ohio...
GCTTGGCGGCCACAGCATTTCGGACCCACCCCTTCCCTTCCCGAACAGGACCGTGAAACGAAAGCGCGCCGATGATAGTGAGCATCCCGCTCGCGAAAGTAGGTCACCGCCAGGCACCCCACCCCCCCAAAGCCCTCCCGGGATTCCCCGGCGAGGGCTTTGTGCTTTGGGGCGGCGGGTTTTACCCGCCCTGACAATCTATGATATCGGGCGCTAGTATCTGCGGTTGCGCCAGCGCCGAATGACGATATAGCCCCCCACCATGCCGCCGAGATGAGCAAAATGGGCGACTCCCGCCATGGTACCCGTCACACCCATAGCCAGTTCCAGCCCGGCGTAGAGGGTTACGAAAAGCCAGGCGGGAAGGGGGACGGGCGGGAAGAGAAGCATGATGATCCGGTTCGGGAAAAGCATGGCGTAGGCCAGCAGGATCCCGAAGAGCCCACCGGAGGCGCCGACCGTGGGATAGACGCTGCCGCTTAAACTGGTGGCGATCAACTGGGCCACCCCGGCGGAGAGAACGCTGGCGAAAAAAAGCTGCAGCAGCGTCCTACGCCCGAGGCCCAGTTCCAATTCCCTACCGAACATCCACAGGCCCAGCATGTTGAAGGCGAAATGGGCGAAGCTGCCGTGCAGGAAGGCGTAGCTCACCAGTTGCCAGGGCATGAAGCCGGCCTGCAGGGGCCACAGGGCGAAGCCATAGAGGACAGGCATCCCCAGGGCGATTTCCAGCAGGAGACCGACTAGGCACGCAAGGAAGAGGGCGCGGGTAACCGGCGGCACCTCAGTCCTTTCGCAGGTGCCTGTCGTCGGCGCTCGGATGGAACAGGAAATGCCGGACTTCCTGAAAGACTAGGCGCTGCACCTGCAAGTATTCCAGTTCCCCGGGCCGCAGCGCCGTAGCCGCCTGCATGCCCGCCGTCAGCGCATCGTATTCGGCGCGCAAGGACTCCCGGGTCTCCGGCCCCAACTGGCGGAGCATGGCGCCGAGCACGATCTGCAGGGCGAGAGTCCGCACGACATTCTCGTTGACCACCCGCGCATCGTCCTGGTCCATAGATTTTCCTTTCCTGGCGAAGAAAGCGGGGGCGCCAATCGAAACTTCGGCGCCCAGAGCCTTGCCTTCGCTCTGGATCGGCCAGGATGCAATTGGTTCATTGCATCGGCGAGGTGCTACCGATCGTGGGCGGGGGCGTCGATGACGGCGGTAGCCCCAGCAAGGGGGGGCGCAGCGTCGGCGGAAGCCAGGGCATAACGGTTCCGCCCCGATTCCTTGGCCCGATACATGGCGTGGTCGGCGGCGTTGAGGATGGTTTCGATGTCATCGCCATGCTCGGGAAAGAAGGCGATGCCGATGCTGACTCCGACCCGCACTTCCTGGCCACCGATGTCCAGGGGGCGGATGATGGCGGCGAGGATTTTCTCTGCCACCAGGATCGCTCCTTGTGGATCCGCCAGCCGATTCAGGATGATGGTGAATTCGTCTCCCGCCAGGCGCGCTACGGTATCGCTTTCCCGGACCTCATGCCGCAGGCGCTCGGCCACCGCGATCAGCAGCTTGTCGCCGGCAGCATGGCCGAGCTGGTCGTTGACCTGCTTGAAACGGTCAAGGTCGAGGAACAGCAGGGCCCCGGAACGCCTTTCCCGCCGCGCCCGGGCCAGGGCCTGGCCGAGCCGGTCGAAGAAGAGGCCGCGATTGGGCAGGTCGGTGAGGAGGTCGAAATTGGCCGAGTGCTGAATCTTCGCCTCCATCGCCTTGCGCTCGCTGACGTCTTCGACGATGGCCACGTAATGGCTGATCTCGCCGGACGGGTTGGGCAGGGGGGTGACCGTTTGATTGGCGGTGTAGCGGCTGCCATCCCGCCGGAGGTTGACGATTTCCCCTTGCCAGGTCTTGCCGGCCTTGAGGGTTTCCCAGAAGCGCTGATAGAAATCGGCGTCGTGAACGCCGGAGCGGAGCACGCCGGGAGTCTTGCCCAGGAGTTCGGTGGCCGTGTAGCCCGACAGGCCCTCGAAAGCCCGGTTGGTCCAGATGATCTTCGCCTGGGCGTCGGTGATGAGGACCGCGTTGCTTACCCCCGCCAGGGCGGAATAGAGCAGGGTTACCCATTCCTGCTGCTGGGCGGACTCCAGGGAGACGCCCAAGCGGTTGGCGATGGCGGCGAGGCGCAGCTGGAACGAGGTGTCGTCGAACTGCCCCGGCCGGCGCCCGTAGAGGGCCAGGATGCCCCAGGTCTCGCCGCTCAGGGAGAGGGGGAGGAGAAGTATGGCCTCGGCCGCCGTGGGCTGGGCGGCGCGGCAGGACCGGCAGGCGGGACTGTGGGTGCTGGTGATCTGCCGCTGCCCGCTACGGATCGCTTCCCCCATCGGCAGGCAGCAGGTCGGGCCGCCGTCCCAGCGTAGGCCAAGTTCAGTCAAGTGATCCAGGAAGTGGTCGCCGGGTGGGGCGGCGCTGGCGACCATGCGGACGCTGCCGTCCTTCTCGGCCTGGCCGATCCAGGCGGCGGCCAGATCCAGGGCAGCGAGGCTGCTTTCGCAAAAAGTCTGGGCGATGGCGGCAACGTCCATCCGCCATTTCAAGAGCATGGTGTCCAGGTGGCGGAAGATTTCCTCCACCTGCTTGTCCCGGCGCTGCTCGCTGACGTCCTTGGCGTAGATGGCGATGCCTTCCACGTTGCCGGATTCATCCTTGACCGGGTAGAGGCTGCTGTCGAAAAAGACATCGCCCCGGCGGTCCTGCACCCGCATCGGCTCGCCGGTCGTGGCGACATGCCGGATCGCCGCCCGCCGGCCGTCAGCCAGTTCGGGAGGCTGAAAGTCAAAGAAATTCTTGCCCACCATCTCTTCCGGCGTTTGGCCGAAACGCTGGGCGCCCAAGGCATTGACGGCGAGAATCCCACCCTCCGGTTCGAGCAGCAGCACCGATTCGCTGCTGGCATCGAGCAGGGCCCGCATGCGTGCCTTGTTCTCTCGCATGGCGTGCTCGGCCAATTTTCGCTCGCTGATGTCGCGCACCATGCCCAGGGCATGCCATTGGCCGTCGATCTGGAAAGCCGAAAGGGATAGTTCGACGGAGACCTCGCCGTCATTCTTGCATCGGGCCATCAGCTCGATGGTCTTGCCCACCACCGGGCCCTCGCCGGTGCGACGGAAATGCTCGAAGCCGCCGTCAGCCTCGCCGTGGTACCGCCGGGGAGCGATAAGGGCGTGCAGGGGCTGGCCCAGGGCTTCCTCCACCGGGTAGCCGAAGAGCCTTTCCGCTGCCGGGTTCCAATACACGATGCGGCTGTCGGGGGCCGCGATAACGATGGCGTCCATGGCGGCGGTGCTGATGAGGCGGAAACGTTCCTCGCTTTCCCGCAGCGCCCGTTCGGCTTCGAGGCGGGGGGTGATGTCGTGGAAGGCGGCCACCGACCCCCGGATCTTTCCATCCCGGACGATGGGGCTGGAAACGATGGAAACCGGCACGATGCTGCCGTCCTTGCGGAGCAGCCAGTCGTTGTGGTTGCGGTAGGTCTGGCCGGTGCGGATAGTTTGATGGACGATGCAGTCCTGGGAACCGATGGGCGTACCATCCGGCGTCTTGTAGTGGAAGGTGCCGTGCCCGTTCTTACCGATCAATTCGTCTGCCGACCAGCCCAACAGCCGTTCCGCCTCGCGATTGACGAAGGTCACTACCCCGTCCTCGTCCAGCACATAGACGCCGTCCGCCAGCACCGAAGCGATTTCGCGGAGCTTGGCCTCGCTTTCCCGGAGGGTCGCTTCATAGGCATCCCGTTCCGTATTACGCTGGGCCACTGTTGCGGTGAGGGATTCCAGCGAGAACGCGACCCGATTGATCTCGTCGTCCGCCGCCCGGCGGGCTTTTTCCAGCAGTTCGCCGACTTCGGGTGAGGCATGGGGGGCAAGGGCGAATTGCCGGGAAGCCTCGCCGAGCAGGGCGATGCGCCGGGTGGTCTGGTAGATCCAGATGCCGATGGACGCCCCCAGGGCGGCGAATATGCCCAGCAGCCCGAGGGCCGTGCCGAGGGTTACCTCCCAGATATCGAACAGGCTTTCGGTCTGCAGGTGAATGACCAGTTCCGGGCTGTCCGGATTGCGCTCATCCCACTTCGATGCCGCCTGCTGGACCCGCATGCCATCGTGTTCCATGGCGCCGGCCTGATCCAGGAGGTGAACGTCCTTGCCGCGTTCCCCCAGGGAGGAAGCGAGCACCCGGCCCTGCCAGCGCAGGAAGAGATGGGTGTTGAGGGTGGCGAATTCGCTGAGAAGGCCGTTGTCCATTGGCCGGAACAGCACCAGGTGCCCCATCCCGTCAGGGCCTAGCCAGACATGCTGGACATAGTAGCGGTGCAGGGTATCGCTGGCGGGGTCGTAATGCCAGCCCACTTCGGGCCCGTTGGCGAAAGTGGCGGGGACGGCGCCTTCATCGAAGCCGAAGGAGAAGAGGACGCGGCCCCGGGCATCCGCTACGAGGACGGCCGGGAACGGTTCGCTGGTGTTCTGGGTGGTGAGATAGCTGCCGAGCCTGGGCCAGCGGGTCGCCGGGTCCTCCAGCAGGCGCATGAACTCGAGACGGCTCTTGTAGCGGACGGCGGTCTCCTGCCAGCGCCGTTCCATGGTCCTGGCGCCCTCGGAAAAATACGCCTGGGTATTGCGGATTTCCCGTTGGGCGGCCTTTTCCTGGGAATAGTGAAGGATCGTTCCCAGCAGCAGTCCAACGACCACGATGGCGACGACCAGGGTGCGCAGCAGGCGGATCGACGCCTGGTAAAGGAGGGAGGTCCGCTGCGAAGGGCGCCAGAGCCGCATCAGTCCGTCCTTCCTGCCCACTGGGCATCGATCATGGATTCCAGATGAATGTGTCGGGCGATGGCAGTGTCAGCATGGGTGGCCTGGAAGAAAGCCTCCGTCTCGTGGATCTGTTTGGTGGACAGGCGCCCATCCCGACTGTATAGGCGTGGATATTTGCGCAGTGCACCGAGGAGGGCGGCCCCCTCCGGGGCATCCTGGATAGCCAGGGCCTCGACAATCTGCTCGGGGGTATGGGTCGCCATCCATTGCAGGGTGCGGCGCAGGATGGCCACCATCATTTCAGCCTTGCGGGGTTCCTGGGCCACGACCTCGGGGCGGGTGGCGACGGCCGCCAGCAGGAAGCCGCCGCCGGGAATACGGGCGGCGGTGGCCGGGTCGGCCAGGCTGGCCAGGGAGTAGGCCCGATTCTCCGTCAGCAGACGGTGGGCGACGGGCTCGAAGCTCATGAGGGCGTCGGCAGTCCGGGAGGAAAGGACGGCCGATTGCTCGTTCCAGCCCTGCCCGGCGGAAACGAAGCGGACCCTGTCCAGGGGCACGTTCCCGGATCGGAGCAGGAGTTCCGCTAACTGTAGGGAAGTGGTCTTGCTGGTCAGAGTGCGGGCGGACACGGCGATGGTACGCCCCTTGAGATCGCCAATCGTCTTGACCTCCTTCCGCAGGTCGGAGCGAACCACCAGCACGTACAAGGGCTGATCGCTCACGGCGGCAAGGAGCACCACATCTTCCCCGTTGGCCTGCTGCGAGAGCATGGCGGGAACGCCGGCCGCCCCGAAATCGACGTTGCGCGACACCAGATGGCGCAGGGCGTTGGAACCGCCATCGACATACTTCAAGTGGACCCGGGCTCCCTCGGCCCGGTCTGCGCCGATTCGGGGGATCAATTCCAAGGGCAGGTAGGAGAGGTTGCGGGGGCCGGGGGCGCTGATCTTGATCTGCAGCAACTCCGTCGCCATTGCCCAGGGCATCGCGAGGAGGGGCGCCAAGATCGCCACCAGGAGCCTGATGAAAGCTGCTGCAGTGCGGTGAGCCGTTGTCGGCCCCCGGTTGCTGGCGACAATGGGGAGTGACCCGGCTGCCATGATTGTTGCCTCCCGCCAAGACTATTGCCCGATTCCGGGCCTTTTCTGATGCATCCCCGGCGCCAGGGATGGCTTATCCCGCCATTATGCCTTGCCCTTAGCCGGCATGGGAGGAATATGCCCCGCCACTGCACGCAGGAAACCAGTCTTCCGCCCATGGTATCGCTTGGGTAAATACACTAGCATCGATTCCTGGGGTGCGTGTTCCAGGACAAGGAGCGAGCGTCGCATGATCGAAAAATACCGGCCTCTCCCCTCAATAGCGAAGGCTGATCCGTGAATCCCAAGCGTCGAACGGGCGACCTCGGAACCCTGAACGAAATCTCGGAACGCAAGCAAGCCGAGGAGCAGCACCGCCTCCTCAGCTCCGCCGTCGCCCAGAACAATGCCAGTATCGTGGTGACCGACCCGGCTGGCCGGATCATCTTCATCAACGACGCGTTCACCCGCATCACCGGCTACGCCCGGCAAGAAGCCCTGGGGCGCAATCCCAGCTTTCTGGCATCGGGACTGACGGCGCAGAAAATCTACCAATCCCTTTGGCAGACCATCCGCCGGGGCGAGACCTGGCGTGGCGAATTCCAGAACCGGAAGAAGGGCGGCGATCTCTACTGGCAATCCGCCAGCATCTCGCCGGTCATGGACGATCAGGGGCGCATCACCCATTTCATCGCCATCCAGGAGGACATCACCGACATCAAGCGCCAGGAAGCCGAACTGCGCCAGGCCAAGGAACAGGCGGAAGCCGCCAATCTCGCCAAGAGCCAGTTTCTGGCCACCATGTCCCATGAAATCCGCACCCCCATGAATGGCATTCTCGGCATGGCCCAGCTCCTGCTCCTGCCGACCCTGAGCGACGAGGAGCGGGTGGAGTACGCTCGCACCATCCTCAATTCGGGCAACACCTTGCAGACCCTGCTCGACGATATCCTCGACCTCTCCAAGATCGAAGCCGGCCGGCTGGAACTGAAGCCCTCGGCAGTCGATCCCCTTCAGATTGTTAAGGAGGCGGCCGCCCTCTTTGCCGGACCAGCCCGCCAGAAGGGGCTCAGCATCGAAGCCACTTGGTGCGGCCCCTCTTCCCAGGCCTACCGGGCCGACGGCATCCGGATACGGCAGATGCTCTCCAATCTGGTGAGCAATGCCATCAAATTCACCGAGGAGGGCAGCATCCGCATCGAGGCCGAGGAGGACGGCCGTCAGGGAGGGGCGGCGCAACTGCTGTTTGCCGTGACGGACACCGGCATCGGCGTCAATGCGGACAAGCAGGAACTGCTGTTCCAGCCCTTTTCCCAGGTGGACACCTCCAGTACCCGCCGGTACGGCGGCACCGGCCTGGGGCTCTCCATCGTCAAGCGGCTGGCCGGCCTCATGGGCGGTTGCGTGGGCGTGGACAGCCAGCCGGGCAAGGGATCCCGTTTCTGGTTCCGGATTCCCGCCAGCCTGGTCAGCGCCGATGAGGAAGGGCGGGCGGCGGGACGGTGGATGGAAAAGGCGCCGGCCATCGCCCCGGGAGAGCAGCCCGCAAGAGCCCACATCCTGGTGGTGGAAGACAACGCCATCAACCGCCGGGTCATCGAAACCCTGCTGGCGAAGCAGGGCTGTCGGGTGGCTTGCGCCCAGGATGGCCAGGAGGCGGTCGATGCCCTGACCGGCGGCGCCCGCCCCGACCTGGTGCTGATGGACTGCCAGATGCCGGTCATGGACGGCGTCGAGGCAACCCGCCGCATCCGGCAGTGGGAGCGGGAGAACGGCCGTCCTGCCATGACCATCGTTGCCCTCACCGCCAGCGCCTTCGAGGACGACCGCAATCGGTGCCTGGAGGCCGGCATGGACGATTTTCTCGCCAAGCCGGTGATTTTCGACGAGCTGCTGGCGGTGCTCGGCAAATGGCTGCCTCAGGACGGGCGCCGTGAGGTGGTTTCCCTGGACTGATGGAGCCAGGCCCCCTCAGGGCTTGGTTCTGTCGAAGCAGCTGTAACCGTACAGGGCTTCCAGCCGCAGGGCGTCGTCGGAATCAGGTTGCCAGGGCCGCTTCCCGGCGGGCGGCCTGGCTCACGCCGTCGAACCCCCAGTCCGAGGCCGGTAGTTCATGGATGACCACATAGACCGGCGCGTCGGCGGCGCCCAGGATGGCCGACAACGTCCTGTGGGCGGCAGCGAGGAAAGACTGTTTCTCGGGCAGCGTGTTGGTGCCGGCGGTGATGAAGGCTTCCATCTGGGCACAACGCCCATCGCCGCCCAGGGGCAGGCCGCCCGATGACCAGAACCGGGCTTCGAAGGTGTCCACAGCGACGACGGTGACCTCCCGGCGTTTGCCGAGGACATCAACCATTAGCCCGGTCGTCTGCTCCTGCAAGGCGGCGATCTGCTCCGCCGCCAGGGATCGGCCGGCAACGGCGATGCGGATGAAAGGCATGGCGTTTCTCCTCGTTGGGTGTGGGGCCATTCTGTCAGCCGATTCCGGTCGGTACAATCCGTCAAATGATCAACAAACTGTTTCCATTGGGAAACGATCAGCCATGGACAAGGAATTGCTGGAGCAGCTCGATGCCATGGCCCTGTTTGCGCTGGTGGTGGAGCAACGGGGCTTTTCGGCGGCGGCGCGGCGCCTGGGTATCGCCAAGTCGGCCGTGAGCAAGAAGATCGGCCGCCTGGAACGGAGCCTGGGGGTGCGGCTCCTCAACCGCACCACCCGCTCCATGTCCCTGACCGAGGCCGGGCGGGCGGTGTACGAGCGGGCGGCCCAGTCCATCGCCTTGGCTGAGGAGGCCCGTAGCCAAGTGGTCAACTTGTCCCAGGAGCCCCGGGGCCAGCTCAGGGTCACCGCCTCGGTGGCCTTTGGCAAGATCTGCCTGGTGCCCTTGCTGCCCGAGTTCCTTGCCGCCCACCCCGACATCCGGGTCCAGCTCACCCTGCTCGACCGTCTCGTGGATCTCGCCGAGGAGGGTTTCGACCTGGCCATCCGCCTCACCCGGTCCCCGCCCGAGGGCGTCGTCGCCAAGCCCTTGATGCCCATCGATTACGTGGTGTGCTCGACCCCAAACTACCTGGCGGGCCGCCGGATCGAAACGCCCCGGGATCTGGCGGGGCTCAACTGCCTCTGCTACGGCTACCGGGATTTCGGCAACGAATGGATCTTCCTGCAGGCAGGGCGGCGGGAGACGATACGGGTGGAGGGCAATGTGGCGGTCAACAGCAGCGAAGCGGTACGGGATCTTCTCCTGGCTGGCGTCGGTATCGGCCTGGTGGCCCGCTATGCCGTGGCGGAGGACCTGCGGCGAGGCCGGTTGGTGCCCCTGCTGACCGACTGGCAGCCCCAGGGACCCTTCGGCCAGCGAGCCTATGCCCTCTGGCTGCCCCAGTTCCACCTGCCCCCCAAGATCCGCGTCTTCGTGGACTTCCTGGCCGCTCGCCTGGGGTAGCGGAAAGGCTGTTACGATGCCCACAACATAGTCCGATACGGAGGTTTGCCATGACTACCCCCCGCCGCTGGCTCCTGCCGGCCATCGCTCTCCTGCTGGGCTTCCATGCCGCTCCCCTGATGGCGATCTCCGTCGATCCGCTCATGGCCAAGGTCATTTCCTGGCCCGATGCGCGCCTTAATTCGCGCCGCGCCGAGCGGCCAGCCCCTGCGCTGCCTCCGGGGCCGTCCTTCGAGGAGCCGCGGTGGGCCAGTTTCGATCCGAAGACCAAGCTCGCAAAGGCCTGCGCCATGGTGAAGAATCCCCTGGGCAAGCCGATCACCGTCCTTTTCTTCTCGGCCAACTGGGGCAGTCCGCTCCTCCTGCTGCCCGAGGAGGGAGGCGTACTCAAGCGCCGTCCGCGCGGCCCGGGCGAAGTGCCCCTGCCGCCGCCGGCACCGCCGCCATTGATGCTCTTTGACCTCCCGGCCCGGAGTTCGGTGAACTTCTGCGCCGAGACTTCCCTGGCGGATTTCGACTACGAGCCCGGCAGCGAAGCCCGTATCGACTGGTCCTTCGACTGGAGGAATCCGCCGCCGGAGCCCCGGGCCGCCCTGCGGGGCGTGCTCACCATCCAGCTGCCCTGATCCGCTGCCGATCAGCGCGCCGGACGGCGTCTATCCTCCGGCGCCGAGGGGAAAACGTACCGTCACCCTGAGCCCGGCGCCGCTGTCGTTGTCCTCCAGACTCACCGTGCCGCCGTGCCTTTCCGCGATGCGGGCGACGATGGACAGCCCCAGGCCGCTGCCTTCCGTGTCCTGGCCGGCGAGGCGGTGGAAGCGGTCGAACACCCGCTGCCTTTCGGCCGGCGGGATGCCCGGGCCGCTGTCGCTCACCGTCAGCACGGCGTCCCGCCCGTCGGCGGCGACCGCCACCGCCACTCCGCCGACGGCGGGGGTATAGCGGATGGCGTTGTCCAGCAGGTTGCGCAGCAGGATGCGCAGCATGTCGGACTGCCCGCGTATTTCCACCGGCGCGGCTTCCAGTTCCAGGACGATATCCTTCTCCAGGGCAGCGGCGCCGTGGTCGGCGCAGGCTTCCTCGGCGATCTGGTCGAGGCGCACGGCGGTCAGGGCCGCATCGGCATCCTCGGGATCGAGGCGGGCCAGGGTCAGGAGCTGGTCCACCAGGTGGGCAGCCCGCCGGCTGCTGGCCACCAGCTGCTCGGCGGCGTGGCGGCGCTCCGCTTCGTCCCGGGCCCGCAGGACCACCTGGGTCTGGGTGGCGAGGGCCGCGAGGGGGGTGCGCAATTCATGGGCTGCGTCGGCGGTGAAGCGGCGCTCCGACTCCAGGGCGCCTTCCACCCGGGCGAAAAGGCCGTTGATGGCATCCACCAGGGGACGGATTTCGGTGGGGGCCGTGGCCGGCGCCAGAGCGGTGAGGCGCGCCGGCTCCCGGTCGGCGATCTCGCCGGCCACCGCTGCCAGGGGGGCCAGGCCGCGGCGGGTGGCAATCCACACCCAGAGCCCCAGCAGGGGCAGGCCCATGAGGGCGGGCACCATGAGGCGCCAGGCGACGTGTCCAATCAGCTCGTCGCGGACCATATGGCTTTCGGCCACCTGCACCTGGTAGCGGCGGTGCTGGTCCCACTGGCTGTAGTAGCGCCAGTGGCCGTCGGAACTGACCACCTCGGAAAAACCTTCGCTTCTGGTGAGGGGCTCGGTCGGGGCATTGGCGGAGCGCAGGAGCAGGGAGCCGTCTTGCCGCCAGATCTGGCACATGGTGTTGCGCTGATAGCGGTGCACCGCCCGCTCGAAGGCCTCGACGCGGCGGCGCTGGGTCTCGCCGCCATCCTGCCCATCCTGGCGGTCGTCCCGCTGGCGGCTGCCCAGGACGAGCAGGGCCTGGGCTGTCTGTGCCATCTGGGCGTCCAGGAGTTCATCGATCTCGTGGTGGGTGTCCGTGTAGCTCCACACCAGGGTCGCCAGCCAGCATACGGATACTCCGCCCAGGAGGAGCAGCAACAGGTGCCGGCGCAGGGAAAACCAGACGGTCGCTGTCACAGTTTGGGGACGGTGTAGCCGACGCCGCGCAGGGTGCGGATGAAGTCGGCTCCCAGCTTGCGGCGCAGGTGATGGATATGGACCTCCAGGACATTGCTCTCAGGCTCGTCTCGCCAGCCGTAGAGGGAGTCTTCCAGCTGGGACCGGGTCATGACGCGACCGGCGTTTTCCACCAGGGTGAACAGCAGGGCGAACTCCCGGGAGGACAGTTCCAGGGGCTGGCCGTCCAGGCTGGCGCTATGGGCCGCCGGGTCGAGGGCGAGGGGGCCGTGGCACAGCAGCGGGGAGGCCCGGCCGGCGGCCCGGCGGGCCAGGGCGCGGATGCGGGCGGTGAGCTCGTCCAGGTCCACGGGCTTGACCAGGTAGTCGTCGGCGCCGCCATCGAGGCCGGCGATCTTGTCGGAAACGGTGTCCCGGGCGGTGAGGATGAGCACCGGCAGGGTCTGGCCCCGGCTGCGCAGGCCCTTCAGCAACGCCATGCCGGTCAGCCCGGGCAGCCCCAGGTCGAGGACCAGGAGGTCGAAGGTCTCGCTCTTCAAGGCGTGTTCGGCGGCCAGGCCGTCCTTCACCCAGTCCACGGCCAGACCCGCTTGGCGCAGGCCGACGGTGAGACCATCGCCCAGATGGGGGTCGTCTTCAACCAGGAGGAGGCGCATGGTGCCCTATCGGGAGAATATCCCGCTATTTTAGCGCGCCCGCCGCCCGATGAAGGCGGCCGGGCGGGCTATCGGCAACTCCGGTGGCTAGTGGTCCTCGTCCAGGGCCCAGAGTTCGTGGGCGTCGACCTGCACCCGGTAATAGGCTTCGGCTGCATCCAGGCGAGCCTGGGCGGCGGCCAGGCGGGCCTCGATGGCCTGGCGGCGGGCCTGCTGGAGATCGGCGAACTGGCCTTCCCCCAGGCGCCAGGCCCGGTCCAGAAGGCGGGCATTCTCTTCCATGCGGGCGGCGACGGCGGCGAAGCGCTGCCACTGGCTGTGATTGGCTTCCGCCTGGGCCAGGGTGCGCCGGGCTTCGCCCTCCACCTTGGCCAGGGTCTCCGCTTCCCGGGCGGCGGCGACGCCTCCCTCGGCCCGGGCGGCATTGGCCGCCGCCGAGCGGGCGGCGCCCGGCAGGGGGATGGAGAGATGGAGGCCGACCAGATGGTCCTGGCCACCCCGCTCCTGGCCGACCCGCACCCCCACGGTGGGGTCGGGGATGCGCTCCGCGTCGGCCCGCTGGGCGGCCAGCATCTGGCGGCGGCTGACGGAGCGGGCCAGGGCCAGCTCATGGCTGCGCTCGACCATCTTGTCCTGCCACTGGGCCGGGGGCGCGGGCAACTGCCGGGGCTCGACGTCGGGCACCTGGGCGGGGAGGGGCAGGGTCGGGAAATGGCGCTTCAGCTCGCCGGCCGCCAGTTGGGCCCGCATCTCGGCCTGGGCGAGCTGGGCCTGGGCCTGGTTGAGCTGGGCCTCGGACAGCATGCTCTCCAAGCGGGCCGCATCGCCGGTGGCGACCCGGCGGGCGACGGCCTGCTGCTGGCGGATGAGAACATCGACCTGGGCCTGCCATTCCCGGGCGGCGGCGCCTTCCCGCTGCCAGTCGAACCAGGCCTTGAGGAGCAGGCGGGACGCCTCGTGGAGGGCGTCGCCGTAGGCGTTATGGCTCTGTTCCAGGGTGGCCTCCCCCAGGGCCTCGTCCTTCGCCGCCTTGCCGGGCAGGCGCAGGGGGCGTTCGATGCCGACCGCGTGCTCCCAGTAGTTGGTGTCCACGGGGACTTCCCGCCGGCGCTGGCCTTCGAGGCGGACATTGAATTCATGGGGGCCGGCGGCGATCTCGTCGCGCCGGGCCTGACCGACGGCGACCCCGGCCTGGGCGGCACGCACGGCGGGATGGGCGCGCAGGGCCTTTTCCACCGCCGGGGCGGGGGGCAGGTCGGGAAAGTCCGCCGCCATGGCCGCCAGGGGCAGGCAGCACAGGAGAAGGTGGGCTCTCATGCGAAGCTCCCGGCGTCGATGACGGGGGTCAGCCACCAGAAGACCTGGGCGCCCCGGAATTCGTCATGGAGGACGGAGATCATTTCCCTGGCGTGGTTGTCGTGGATGAGGATCTCGATCCGCACCCGCTCGGTCCGGCCCCGCACCTGTTCGGCGGGGCTGGTCATGGCGCCGGGGGCGCCGTGGCCGTCGGCCGGGTGGGTGGTGAAGGGGCCGATCCAGTCGGGATGCTGGAGCAGGATATCGATGACCTGCTCTTCGAGGGAGCGGGGCAGGATCAGGGTCAGGCAAGAGTTCATTGTCCCCACCGGCGGTAAAGGATGGGCAGCATGACGAGGGTCAGCAGCGTCGAGGTGACGAGGCCGCCGATGACCACGATGGCCAGGGGTTTCTGGATTTCGGAGCCGGGGCCGGTGGCGAACAGCAAGGGCACCAGGCCGAAGGCGGTGATGGAGGCGGTCATCAGGACCGGCCGCAGCCGCCGCTTGGCGCCTTCCACCACGACTTGGTCGAGGGGCATGCCCTGGGCGGCGAGCTGGTTGAAATAGGCGATCATCACCAAGCCGTTGAGTACGGCGATGCCGAGCAGGGCGATGAAGCCCACCGACGCCGGCACCGACAGGTATTCGCCGGTCACGGCCAGGGCGAAGACGCCGCCGATGAGGGCGAAGGGGATGTTCATGAATACCAGGAGCGCCTGGCGGGCCGACCGGAAAGTGGTGAACAGGATGTGGAAGATGAGGCCCAGGGCCACCGGGATCACCATGGCCAGGCGCTTGGCGGCCCGTTGCTGATTCTCGAACTGGCCGCCCCAGGCGAGCTGGTAGCCGGTGGGCAGGGGAATCTCCTTGGCCACCCGTAGCTTGGCCTCCTCGACGAAGCCCACCAGGTCGCGGCCCTGGACATTGGCCTGGACGACGCCCAGGCGGACGGCGTCCTGGTGGTCCACCTTCACCGGGCCGGCCACCCGCTTGAGGCTGGCCAGGGCGGAGAGGGGAACCGAGCCGGAACCGTCGGGCAGGGCCATCTGCATGCCGGCGAAGAGGGCGGCGGAGCGGCGCATGTCCTCTCCTCCCCTGAGCACCAGCGGCGTGCGTCGGATGCCTTCCAGGACCAGGCCGGCGGGCTGGCCTTCAAGCTGGGCCCGCAGGTTGATGGCGACATCCTCCACCGAGAAGCCGAAGCGGCCGGCGGCCAGGCGGTCGATTTCCACCGTGTAGTACTGGACGCCCTCGTTCTTGACCGTCAGCACGTCCTCAGCGCCGGGGATGCTCTTGAGGAGGGTGGCGATGCGCTCGGCCAGGTCGTTGAGCTGGGCGAGGTCGGGGCCGAAGATCTTCACCGCCAGGTCGCCCCGGGTGCCGGTGAGCATTTCGGAGACCCGCATCTCGATGGGCTGGGTGAAGGCCACATCCATGCCGACGAAATCCGCCATGACCTTGCGGATCTCGTTGGCCAGCCATTCCTTGTCGGGATTGCGCCATTCGGCGCGGGGGGCGAGGACCAGGAAGGTGTCGGTTTCGTTGAGGCCCATGGGGTCCAGGCCCAGTTCGTCCGAGCCGGTGCGGGCGACGATGTTCTTGATCTCCGGCACCCGCTCCAGCAGGGCTTTCTGCACGGCCAGGTCGGTGTCCCGGCTCTGCTCCAGGCTGATCGAAGGAAGCTTGGCGAGCTGCATGAGGATGTCGCCCTCGTCCATCACCGGCATGAAGGTCTTGCCCAGGAAGAAGAAGACGACGACCGTGGCGACCAGGAGGCCGCCGGCGATGGCCATGACTTTCCTGACGTTGGCCAGGGACCAGGTCAGCATCGGCTCGTAGAGGCGCTGGGCCTGGCGGGGCAGCCAGGCTTCATGGGCATGGGCGGTGGGCTTGAGCAGGACGGAGGTGAGGACGGGAATGGCGGTCAGGGAAAGGATCAGGGACCCCGTCAGGGCGAAGACGATGGTCAGCGCCACCGGGATGAAGAGCTTGCCTTCCAGGCCCTGGAAGGTGAGGAGGGGTAGGAAGACGATGACGATGATGGCCATGCCCGACACCACTGGCGCCGCCACTTCCCGCACCGCCCGGTAGATGCGGTGGCGCAGCGGCATCGTGTCCTGGCCCGGCTGGGCGAGTTGGCTCTCGATGTTCTCGACGATGACCACGGCCGCATCCACCAGCATGCCGATGGCGATGGCCAGGCCGCCCAGGCTCATGAGGTTGGCCGACATCCCGAAGAAGTACATGAGGATGAAGGTGGCCAGGGCGGAAAGGGGCAGGACGCAGGCGACGGCGACGGCGGCCCGCAGGTTGCCGAGGAAGGCCAGCAGCAGGACCAGGACCAGGACGATGGCCTCCATGAGGGCCTTCGAGACGGTGCCGACGGCCCGCTCCACCAGTTGGCCCCGGTCGTAGAAGATGCGGGTGGTGACGCCTTCCGGGAGGGTCGGCTGGATGGCGGCGAGCTTTCCTCGCACGCTTTCCACCACCTGGCGGGCGTTGGCGCCCCGCAGTCCCAGCACCAGGCCTTCCACTGCCTCGTCCTGGCCGGCCTGGGTGACGAAGCCGTAGCGGGTGAGACTGCCGATGCGCACGGTGGCGATGTCCCCCAGTCGGGTCAGTAGGCCGTCCCGGCTGCGGACCACGATGGCGCGCAGGTCCTCGATGCTCTTGGCGCGGCCTTCGGCTCTCACCAGCAGGGATTCCTCGCCCTCGGCGATGCGGCCGGCGCCGTCATTGCGATTATTGGCTTCGATGGCAGTCTTGACGTCGGTCAGGGTGAGGCCCCGGGCGCGCAGAGCCGTTAGCATCGGCACCACCTCGAAGGTGCGCACGTAGCCGCCGAGGCTATTGACGTCCGCCACGCCGGGCAGGGTACGCAACTGGGGCCGGATGACCCAGTCCAGCAGGCTGCGCTTCTCATCCAGGGAAATGTCGCCCTCGATGGTGAACATGATCATCTCCCCCAGGGGGGTGGTGATCGGGGCGAGACCGCCGTCGGTGCCGGCGGGCAGGTCCTTCATGGCCCCTGCCAGGCGTTCGGACACCTGCTGGCGGGCCCAGTAAATGTCGGTGCCATCCTCGAAATCGAGGGTGATGTCGGCGATGGCGTACTTGGCCACCGAGCGCAAGGCCCGCTTCTTCGGGATGCCGAGCATCTCGACCTCGATGGGGGTGACGATGCGGCTTTCCACCTCCTCGGGGGTCATGCCCGGCGCCTTCATGATGATTTTCACCTGGGAAGAGGAGACATCCGGGAAGGCATCGATGGGCAGTTCGAGGAAAGAATAGGCACCGGCGCCGATGAGCAGCAGGGTGGCGATGGCCACCAGCAGGCGCTGGGTGAGGGCAAACTGGATGAGGCGATCGAGCATGGTTATTGCGCCGCGCTGCCGAGGCCCAGCCAGGTCGCCTTGAGGGCGGCGACACCCTTGACCACGATCTTGGTCTCAGGCGGCAGGTCCGCGGCGACCAGGGAGGTCTTTTCGGTTTCGTCCAGCAGGCGGACCGCCACGGGGCGGTAGCCGCCAGGAACTTCGGCGAACAGCCAGCTCTGGCCCTGATGGCGGGTGAGGGCGCTGTTGGGGACGCGCCAGCCGCTGCCCGGGCGGGCCGGGACAACCTCGGCCTGGGTGTACTGGAAGGGCTTCAGGCAGTCGGCGGATTTGGGCATCTCCGCCCGCAGGAGCAGGGACTGGTTGGCCGCGTTCATGGCCGGGGCCACCAGGGTCAGGCGGCCCTTGGCGGCACAGCCGGGGACCGCGACGCTGTCGCCCACCGCCAGCCCCGCCGCCTGGGCCGGGGTGGCCTGGATTTCAAGCCACAGGCCCTGCAGGCGGCCGAGGCGGAAAAGGGGCGTGTTGGCATCGACCCGCTGCCCGGCCTGGGCGGTGGCTTCGAGAATGACGCCGTCGAAAGGGGCGCTGAGGGTGAGGGTGCCCGCCAGGGCGTCGGCAGAGCCCTCGCCGAGACCGGCAATCTGCATGGCCTGGCGTTTTTCCCGGGCCTGGGCCGCCGCCTGGTGTTCGCTGCTCTCGGTCGTGGCAAGGCGGCCGCCGGCGATGATGCCTTCTTCGTAGAGGGCCTTGTCGCGCTTGAGGTTTTCCGCCGCCAGCTTGGCCTGGCTGCGGGCCTGGAGATATTCCCGCTGCAAGGCGAGGGCCTCGGGGCTCTTCAGGCGGGCCAGGGGCTGGCCCTTCCTGACGGTCTCGCCGTAGGCTGCTTCCACCGCGACCACCAGGCCGCCGAGGGGGGCCGCCAGGACTTCCACCTGGCGCGGCGGGACGACCGCCTGGGCCGGCAGGCGGCGCTCGCCGCCGCTGGCGAAGCCCGACAGGGGCTGGGTGGCGATGGCCAAGGACTTGGCCTGCTGGGGCGACAGCTTCAGCAGGTCTTCATTGGCATGAAGGGGCGCCGCGACGGCCAATGCCGCCGCTATCCAGGCACCATGGAAAAGGCGTGAGGTATGCATAGCCTCCATCATGCCAGACGAACATTAAGGGGGTCTTAAGCGGGCGAGCGCCCCGATCCCGCCCGGATGGCTAGGGCTCGCCTACTTGCCCAGCTGGGTGAGCTTTTCCTCGATCTTGGCGATCGGCACGGCACCCGGGATGCGCTCGCCGTCGCTGAAGAACAGGGTGGGGGTGCCGGTGATGTTGTACTTGCGGCCGTATTCCTGGTTCTTGGTGACGGCGCTGGTGTCGCAGTTGTCCCGGCCGGAGGGAGCCTTGCCGTCCTGCATCCAGTCGTTCCAGGCCTTGGCCCGGTCGCCGGCGCACCAGATCTGCTTGGACTTCTTCACCGAGTCCTCGGACAGGATCGGATAGAGGAAGGTGTAGATGGTGACGTTGTCGAGTTTCTGCAATTCCCTGGCCAGGCGCTTGCAGTAGCCGCAATTGGGATCCTCGAAGGTGACCAGGACGCGCTTGCCGTCGCCCCGCACCTGCTTGATGGCGCGCTCCAGGGGAAGGTCCGAGAACTTGATGGCGGACAGCTTGCGCATGCGCTCCTCGGTGACGCTCTTCATGGTCTTGGCGTCGATCAGGTTGCCGAAGACGATGGCGCTGACCTTCTCGTCGGTGTAGATGATCTGCCCGTCCAGGTAGACTTCGTAGAGCCCCAGGTAGTTGGTCTTGCTGACACTTTCCACCTTGGCGCCCAGCTTGGTCTCGATGGCCCGCTTGATGTCCGCCTCGTCGGCCAGGGTGGTGAGGGCGAAACTGGCCCCGAGGATGAGCGTCAGCAGTTTCTTATGCATGGGGTGTTCTCCTAGAAGGCGCTGAGCGCGTAGCGCACCAGCATGTTTTTGGCGAAAGGAACGGCGTTGGTGAGCCCGAGGCCCAGGTTGCGCAGGGGCCGCAGTCCCGGCGGATTGGTGCGGAAAAGGCGGCGCAGGCTGTCGGTGGTGGTCTGCATCAGCAGGGTCTCCTCCCTGCGGGCCCGCTGGTAGCGGCGCAGGAGGCGCTCGTCACCGATGTCCTGCCAGGGCGGGCATTCCGCCAGCAGAGCAGCGAGTTCCTTGGCGTCCTGGAACCCCAGGTTGATGCCGTGGCCGGACAGGGGGTGGATGCCGTGGGCCGCGTCTCCCACCAGGGCGAGGCGCGGCGCCACCGTCTTGGGCACCCGCATGAGCCGCAGGGGGAAGGCGGAAGCCGGCGTGATGAGTTCCAGGTCGCCCAGGACATGGCCGCCGGCGGCAGCGACGCGGGCGCACAGTTCTTCCGGTGGCAGGGCGCATAGTTCATCGGCATGGGCATCCGGTGTCGACCAGACGATGGATATGCGGTTCCCGGGCAGGGGCAGCCAGGCCAGGACGCCATCGTCCTGGAACCATTGCCAGGCGATGGAGCGGTGGGCCTTCCCGGTGGCGAAATTGGCGACCACGCCTTTTTCCCCGTAGGGAGTGTTGATGGCCTCCAGGCCGGCCTGCTCCCGCACCCAGGAGTCCCGGCCGTCGGCGCCCACCACCAGGCGGGCGGAGAGGGCGGTGCCGTCGGCCAGCTTGACGATAGCCGCATCCTGGCGGAATTCCAGGCCAGCCGGCTGGCCGGGGCAGATCAGGGTGAGGTTGCTCTGGCGCTTGGCGTTTTCCCAGAGCTCGCAGGCCATGAGGGAGGATTCGAGAATCCAGGCGAGCTGGTCCACGCCGGTATCGTAGGCAGAGAAGTCCAGGCGGCCGCCGGCATCCCCGTAAATCTCCATGGCGCGGACTGCAGCGATGCGTTCGGGATCCAGATGCTTCCACACCCCGATGCCTTCCAGAAAGGCGGCATTGGCGGGGCTGACGGCGTAGATGCGGGCGTCCCAGCCGGCGGGCCGCTGGGGCGGCCGGCTTTCCACCAGGGCGATGCGGAGACGGGAATTGCGCAGGGCGACGGCCAAACTGGCGCCTGCCAGCCCTCCGCCGACAATGACGATATCAAATGACTGCATGGCCGCGATTGTGCCGCTCGGGGGTGCCGGACGGCAAGTTCGGTGCGAAAACCCGGTTCCCGTCAGCCCTGGGAGGGATCGCGGGGCGGCTTGGGCTTGTTGGGCCGCCGCGGGTTGTTGTTGGGCTTGGGCCGATGCTTGCGGGGCTGCTGCTGTTGCTGCGGGTTGCCGCTGCCAGCCGGGGGGGAGCCGCTCAGGCCGACCCGGTTGCCGGGGGCCAGCTGGATTTCGAGCTCGACGATCTCATCCCACTGCTCTTCCGTCCGATCGCGTTCCGGGATGGAGAGCAGTTCGCGCAGGCGGCGGCGCAGGTCGTTGGGCTGAGTAACGGGCGGTGGTGTGTTCATTCAGGGTACTTTTGCGATGAGTGGCGGGACCGATTCCCGCCACCGATCCATGAAAATTATTTCTTCTTGGCGCCAACGGCGGCCTTGAAGGCGGTGCCGGCAGCGAACTTGGGCACCGTGGCGGCCGGGATCTTGAGGGCGGCGCCGGTCTTCGGGTTCTTGCCCGTGCGAGCGGCGCGGGAGGCCGGCTTGAAGGTGCCGAAGCCCACCAGGGTGACGGATTCGCCCTTGGCGACGGTGCTCACCACGGTATCGATAATGGCCGACAGGGCCTTCTCGGCCGAAGCTTTGGAAATGCCGGCTTGTTGGGCGGCGGCTTCGACCAGTTCAGATTTGTTCATTTAACAGTCTCCTTTGAATGCTGGGTTTGTTGCGCGCCGTCCGATTCGACAGCTCGATAAAAGTAGCACATTTTGTGGAGATGTTGGCGGTGGTATGGCCAGCGACGAGCCCTTGACGCCGATTTTGTGCGTTTTTCCCCGCCCCGGGGGCGCCTCTTCCAATTGAGGCGGGGGAGGAAAGAAAACGGCCCGCAAGCTGCGGGCCGTCGAAATGGTTGGTGGTGATGGGCAGAATCGAACTATCACCACCAGGAATCAGCAAGCCCTTGACCAGCAACGCTTCTGGCTGATGCCTTGGTGTTGGGGTTGGTAAATGTGTCTCACCTTTGTGGGCCACCAAGTCGTTATCTTACATTGCCGACAACAGACTTGTCTCGCCGTGCGTCGTCGGTGCCGGTCTCCAAGAAATTGGCGATCCTGGCCATGCGCAGCGCCCTGTCTGTTAGCTCGCGTTCCCAGATGACCATGGACCGCCAGCCGATCCGCGTCAGTTCTTCGATGTTCCTTCTGTCTCTTGCCTTGTTCCTCTCGAATGACAGCCCTCCGCGATAGAAAGACCATGTCCGGCGTCCCGGGTATGTCTGAACGATGAAGCCTGTAGCGATAACACATTCAATGAATTGAGGGCCTGGCTGTAAGTTCGGCCGATGTGTTGGTCGAACGTATTGCATATTCGGATGCTGTTGATCGGGTATTCAGCGTTGTGACCGCCTAGAACGGTGATCATGATCACGTGCTGTAGCCGGTAGAAATCGGCCAAGAGCAGACCCATGAACACGCATCCCCAAAGCAGGCATTGCCCTCCCGTAGTTGTCTAGTATGTTGATGCTGTTATACTGAAAGCCAAAATTCCAAGTAATTGAAAACTATGGACTTACGGCAACAAATACTGCGTCATCAATATCAATGGTTATGCGGACCACGGCGTCCGTGCAAACACTGTTAGAGGACGACATCATGCCTCCCGAGCTGTATACCATCCAGATCGCTGCCAATTTCCTGGCTATAGTCCTTGGCCCCGTGACCGCCGTTTGCATAACGCTCTGGGTACAGAACCGTAAAGCCGCTCGTGATGCAAAGTTGAATGTATTTTTAGTGCTTCTCGCCGAGAGAAAAGGGGTCCCGTTTTCTAGAAGGGCAACTGACGCCATGAATACGATTGACGTCATTTTCCACGACGAACCGAAAGTTGTTGAGTTGTGGCACAAGCATTTTGCACTTCGACAAATGCCGGTAACTCCGGAAGTGGATCGCTCATGGCTAGAGCTATTGACCGAGATGGCACGGGTACTGCGCTATTCCAATTTGCAGCAAATTGATCTTGATCGGTGTTACACGCCTGCTGGTCATGCAGAACAGGCAGCTCTTCAGAAGGAACTTATGACTGAATTGCTTCGCGTCTTGAAGGAAACAAAGCAGCTCGCAGCAGTTCCCAAAGATGGCCAGTGACCATATGCACTTGTCCTCTAACCTTGCGGTCAATCGGACCTGCGCGAAAAGCCGCGCAGTCCGATTACCTCCACGTTAGGTAGCTTTATGACGAAGTTCCCCGACCCGACACTGGTTGTGAAGCGAGTAATTGAGCTTCTTGGCGGAGTAGAAAAAACTCGCCAGATCACCGACCAAGAACTCGGAGACATGAGTCATCGTTGGAATCAGGATATTGAATCAATTGGGCGAATTCTTCGCGCTCACCTTTACGTAGAACATTACATGACTGAGTACCTTGAAAAGGCTAATCCTCATCTTGGTTCGGTTGTGAAAGCAAAGCTGAGCTTTGCGCAAAAGATAGCTTTGCTTGACCCCAATGACCCGAGACTTCAAGAAGTGAAGGACGGCATGAAGCATCTGAACGCTATTCGGAATCGTCTTGCACATCGATTAAGCGCAACAGTCACTCCTGAAGATTCGGCTGTTTTCTTACGCGCCCCCTATTTCGGGGAGATGCGCGACGAAAGAGCAAAGCCTGGCCAACCAAGTAATGATCCTCTGGATATTTTGGAAGAGTTTGCGCAACACGCGAGCCACGCCTTCACACAAAAATTTAGTTTGGTTGGTCAAGCATTTGCGCGAGCATTGGACGAGTGCGGTGATTCGCCAGCTACCTAACCCTACGCTCAACGCGGAACGCCCAACGGCGCAGCCGTTGGGTTCCCTCCGCGCTTCGCGCTCCGGCGGCCGGTTAGCTCCACGTTGAGGCTGTAGAAAATCCCCCAGCCCCCCGCGGAACTGAGAAAATGCCGACTATGTTGAAAGCATGTCCTGGAGGCGGGAATGGCACGGTTCAAGCCGGTGCATAAGGGGATGAAGCTC
>Ga0316605_10000659_pt1 | contig 22741 bp, 22 predicted proteins | sample OWC_soil_day20_n_FD_207666 | JGI IMG/M metagenome (GOLD analysis project Ga0316605, IMG submission 207666) | Wetland soil microbial communities from Old Woman Creek delta, Ohio, United States - OWC_soil_day20_noCT | ecosystem: Environmental > Terrestrial > Soil > Wetlands | place: USA: Ohio...
TACGGACTCATACGTTCGTACGGTGGGGGTTACGACGTTCGTACGAGGGTAAATCGAACCCCCTGAACCTAGACTGCCCCCTCAAGTTATCTCCCCTGCGGAACCACCATGTCGAACCGTAAATCGCTCTTGCATCTGCGCACTCTTCCGCCGGCTCTCGCCGCTCTCGCCGCCGTCGGATTCAGTGGCTCCGCTCTGGCGCAGAACGCCGCCAACGGTGCGACGCTGTACAAGACTCCCATCGCCGGCGCGAGCTGCGAGAACTGCCATGGTCCGGCCAATATTTACAAGGCGAAACCAATCATTGCAGGCGCTACCGAGGCGGGGATCCTGGTTCAGATGAACAACGCCATCGCCACCAACAAAGGCCCGGGAATGGCGGCGTTTTCCATGTGGACACCGACGCAGCGCGCCGACGTGGCCGCCTACATTTTCAGCGCCACAGCCGCCCCGCCGCCGCCTCCACTGGTCCTGCCGCCTGGTACGCCAGCGCCGGCCCCGGCACCTGCCCCGGTTCCGCCATCCGCGGCTCCGACGCTGTCGCCCGACGCGACCCGCTTCAACAGCACGGAAGTGGGCAAGGAAAGCGCGACCTCTGGCGTGCAAGTGACCAACAGCACGACAGGTGCGGTGATCCTCGCGACGCCAGCCATCGTTCGCGAGGCCGACAAACCAGCCGAGTTCTTGCTGACGTCGGCACCGTCCGGCAGCGTCAACTGCGTACCGGGCTACCGCCTGGAACCGGGCACCAGTTGCTCGTTCGGCGTGCGCTTTGCGCCGCTGGCCGCCGGCACCCGCACCGAGAAGTGGTCCGTCAAGTTCCTGAGCGACATTCCGGCCCGCGAGGTGACGCTGGAAGGCACAGCGATCGCGACCTCAGCAAGCACCACCAGCACATCACCGACCAGCGGTTCAAGCGCTGCCAATTCCCCAGCGGGAGGCGCCGGCGCTCTGGGCTGGACATCGCTCTTCGGGCTGGCTGCATTCGCTCTTGCCGGCAGCCTGCGTCGCCGTAAAGACTGACCCCGCCGGCGAAGAGCCGGTACTCACTTCGGCCGCCACGCTACGGGACGCGCCGGACACCCCAGGGTGTTCCGGCGCGTTTGCTATTTGAACGGCGCATCATGCGCGCTTCGCTCCGGCCTCGCGCCGCAGGAACTCCGCATGACCATCATCTCTGCGCCCAGCCGCATCGACGGCACCGGCGCATTCGCCCAGGTCGCCTTCCGGGCACGGCAGAAGCTGGGCGAACTCGACGGCGAACTCATCACGATCCGCGAAGCACGAGAGCGCGCCAAACGCTCCGCGCGCCTGCATCTGGTCGAGTTGGATGATCGGACGGCGCTTGATTGTTCAGGGGGCGAGAGTGCCCTGAAGTACGTCAATCACAGCTGCGATCCGAATGCGTTCATGCGGATCGCCTACGGCCGCGTCGAGTTTTACGCCCGCCGCGCCATCGGGGTCGGCGAGGAACTGACGGCCCACTACGGCGAGACTCACCACGAGGGCACGCTGGCTTGCCGGTGCGGCGCCCTGAGCTGCCAGCTTTTCATTTGAAGTGTGATCCCGGTTCGTGCGCGCGGGACGGGCCGGCTCGGCTTCGGAATTCGCCAGCAAGGGACGGAGTGTCCGTTGCGGCGACCCGCCGTAGGCTGCCACCCTCGATAAGATGACCGGGAGTCGAGAGTGAACATGAGCACTGTTTCCGAGTCGCGCGCGGCCGTGACGGTCAGCGATCCACGCTGGGCCAGCGTCGTAACCCGCGACCGCGCGGCCGATGGCCAGTTCGTGTACGCGGTGCGGACCACGGGCGTCTACTGCCGCCCATCCTGCGCCTCGCGCTCGGCGCGGCCGGAAAACGTCGAATTCCACGCGACCGCGGCCGATGCGGAACGCGCCGGCTTTCGCGCATGCAAGCGCTGCCGTCCCGATCAGACCGCGGCGGACAACGGCCGCGCGGCACTGGTGACCGCGCTATGCCGTTACATCGAACAGGCGGACCAGCCGCCGACGCTCGAGATGCTGGCGCAGCACGCCGGACTCAGCGCATTTCACCTGCACCGGATATTCAAGGCAGTGACCGGCGTCACTCCGAAACAGTATGCGGACGCGCATCGCAGCCGCCGCGTGCGCGACCAGTTGCGCGGCAGCAGCAGCGTGACGGACGCCATTTACGACGCCGGCTTCAATTCGAGCGGCCGGTTTTACGGCCAGTCGGCGGCGATCCTCGGCATGACTCCGACGCAGCATCGTGCCGGCGGCGCCAGCACGGTGATCCGCTTTGCGGTCGGTGAATGTTCGTTGGGCTCGATCCTCGTCGCAGCCAGCGATCGTGGTGTTTGCGCGATCCTGCTCGGCGATGATCCGGATCTGCTGCTGCGCGATCTGCAGGACCGGTTTTCTCGGGCCGAGTTGGTCGGCGGCGACTCCGATTTTGAGCATCTGGTGGCCCGTGTCGTGGCGCTGGTGGAAGCGCCGAGCCGCGGCCTCGACCTGCCGCTCGACGTGCGCGGCACCGCCTTCCAGCAGCGCGTCTGGCAGGCCCTCCGGGCCGTCCCTGCGGGACGCACCGCCAGCTACGCGGAGATCGCCCGGACCATCGGTGCGCCGACGGCGGTGCGGGCTGTCGCGCACGCGGTCGCGTCCAACCCGCTCGCGGTGGCGATTCCGTGCCATCGCATCGTGCGTTCCGACGGCGCCTTGGCCGGATACCGCTGGGGCGTGGAGCGCAAGCGCGCCCTGCTGGACCGGGAGTCTGCCGGGACCTGAGCAAACGAGCGGCAAGAAAATTGCCGCCGGCGTGTCGATCGAGGCCATTGCGGTTCGACGTCAGTCCAGGAACCCGTGGCGCCGATTCGTCGGCGTCGCGCTGACAGGACGGATGTTCACGCCTATCGTTTGGACGGCAAGGAGGCCTCATGAAAACGACCGCTGCAGTATCAAGATCAAGCCGTGCCAGCGTGAAGTCCCCCTCGACCGCACCGAAACCGCGCAGCCGCGCCGCTCCGAAGCCACGGCAGGTCCTGCTGATGGTGGCGACCCGCAAAGGCGCCTGGTTGCTGAAGGGCGATGCGGCCCGCCGCCAGTGGCAGGTCATGGGTCCGCACTTCCTTGGCCACATCATCCAGCACCTGGTGCTGGACCCGCGCGACGGTCGCACTCTGCTGGCGGCCGCCAAGACGGGTCACCTCGGCCCTACGGTGTTCCGCTCCACCGACTTTGGCAAAACCTGGAAGGAAGCGCAGCAGCCGCCGGCCTTCACCAAGAAGGAAGACGGCAAGGGGCGCGTGGTCGACCACACCTTCTGGCTCACGCCGGGACACGCAAGCGAGCCCGGCGTCTGGTACGCAGGCACCTCACCCCAGGGCCTGTTCCGCAGCGACGACGGCGGCATCACCTGGCATAGCGCTTCGCCGATCAACGACGACCCGCGATACATCGAATGGATGGGCACGGTGCAGGACGGCACGCCGGACGGCCCGAAGATGCACTCGATCATCGTCGACCCGCGCGATCCGAAGCACCTCTACTTCGGCATGTCGGGCGGCGGCGTGCATGAGTCCACCGACGGCGGCCAGACCTTCAGGCTGCTGATCGACGGCCTCGAGGTGGTCGAAGGTTTCGCGAACGATGTGCCGACGTTCCACGACCCGCACTGCATGCGCATGTGTCCAAGCAATCCGGATCGGCTGTACCAGCAGAATCACTGCGGCATCTACCGCATCGACCGGCCGTCGAAAACCTGGGTGCGGATCGGAAAGTCGATGCCAAAGAAGGTCGGTGACATCGGCTTCAACATGGTCGTCCATCCACGGGACGACGACACCTGCTGGGTGCTGCCGATGGACGGCCAGACCGTGTGGCCGCGAACCAGCGTGGAGGGCAAGCCGGCGGTGTATGTCACGCGCAATGGCGGCAAGACGTGGCAGCGCCAGGACAACGGCATGCCGGCGTCGCAGGCGTGGTGGACGGTGAAGCGCCAGGCGATGTGTGCGGACACGCGTGATCCTGTGGGCCTTTATTTCGGCACGTCGAGTGGCGAGATCTGGATGAGCCGCGACGCGGGCACGAAGTGGCAGTGCATCGCGCGCCACCTGCCCGAGATCTACGCCGTCGAGGCGGCTGACATCGACACCCGATGAAGGTCCTGATCCCGAGCCCGCTGCGCTCCTACACGCAGAACGCCTGGGTCAACGCCGACGGATCCACGCTGGCCGAAGTGCTGGACGATCTTGATCGCCAGTTTCCCGGAATCCGCTTCCGCATGGTCAACGAACAGGAGCGGACGCGACCGCATGTGCGGTTCTTCGTGCGCGGCGAGCCCGTGTTCGAGCTGTCGACGCCACTTGCGGCGTCCGACTCGCTGCTGATCGTGCAGGCGCTGAGCGGCGGCTGACGTCGCAAAGAAATTAATGCGCGGGCGTGTCGAATGCCCGCTGTTCCATTCGACGTACCAGTGAACCGGCTCGCAGCTCACGCCGGCGCGGTACCCCCAACGAAGGAGATCAACATGCGCGTCATGGTCATCGTCAAGGCAAGCAAGGAATCCGAGGCCGGCCAGATGCCGAGCGAAGAACTGCTGGCGGCCATGGGGAATTTCAACGAGGAACTGGTGAAGGCGGGCGTGATGCTTGCTGGCGAGGGACTCCATCCGTCGTCGCGCGGCAAGCGCGTTCGCTTTTCAGGCAGCACGCGGACCATCATCGACGGCCCGTTTTCGGAGACCAAGGAACTGATCGCGGGCTTCTGGCTGTGGCAGGTGAAGTCGCTGGAAGAAGCGATCGAATGGGTCAAGCGCTGCCCGAATCCGATGCCCAGCGAATCGGAAATCGAGATCCGGCCGGTATTCGAAGCGGAGGATTTCGGCGCCGAGTTCACGCCGGAACTGCGTGAACAGGAAGAGCGCCAGCGCGCCGAGATCGAGCAACGCGAACGTGCCCGCCGCGCGACCACTGCGTAAAGCCAGGGAGCTGCGTATGGCCCGCATCCAGCGCATCACGCCGTGCCTATGGTTCGATGACCAGGCCGAGCCGGCCGCCCACTTCTACGTGTCGGTCTTTCCGAACTCGCGGATCAGCGCCGTCGCGCGCTACGGGGAGGCCGGCTTCGAGGTCCACCGCCGGCCAGCCGGCTCGGTGCTGACCGTGACGTTCGAACTCGATGGCCAGTCGTTGATGGCATTGAACGGCGGTCCGGTGTTCAAGTTCACCGAGGCGATCTCGCTGATCGTCAGTTGCGACACCCAGGACGAAATCGACCACTACTGGAACCGCCTCGGCGATGGCGGTGACCCGACGGCGCAGCAGTGCGGCTGGCTGAAGGACCGCTATGGCCTGTCGTGGCAGGTTGTGCCGAGCATGATGGCGCAGCTGATGACCGGCCCCGCCGCCAACCGCGTCATGGAAGCATTGCTGAAGATGAAGAAGCTCGACATCGCTGCGCTGCAGGCCGCCGCGCGCTGATGTCGTGACACCAGGCAGACGCCACCAAGGAGGCATAACGATGAATGCACAGCCATACTTGTTCTTCGAAGGTCGGGCAGAAGAAGCGCTCGCCTTCTACACCAAGGCGTTCAATACGCAGGTCAGCGCACTGATGCGCTACAGCGAAGCGCCCGACAAGCCACCCCCCGGCATGTTGCCCCCCGGCACCGACAACAAGGTGATGCATGCGTCGTTCAAGGTCGGCGGCACCGACGTGATGCTCTCCGACGGCATGTGCTCGGGCACACCGAGCTTCAACGGCTTTTCTCTCGCAGTCGATACAGCGGACGAGGCCACGGCGCGCCGCACCTTTGACGCGCTGGCCGAGGGCGGCCAGGTGACGATGCCGCTCGGCAAGACGTTCTGGTCGCCGCTGTTCGGCATGGTGACTGACCGTTACGGTGTCGGCTGGATGGTCATGGTGGCTCAGCAGGGCTGACGATGGAAGCCACGCTGACCGACGAACACGCCTGGCTGCGGCAACTGATGGGCGAGTGGCGCTTCGAGATGCTGGATCCGGACGGAAGCGCCACCGTGGGCGGTACCGAAACCGTGCGCATGCTCGGCGAGGTCTGGCTGCTCGCCGAGTCCCGCGGACAGATGCCGGATGGCAGCCCTTCGCAGTCCCAGTTGCTACTCGGCTACGACCCGGCGCAGCGCGGCTTCGTCGGCACATGGGTAGGGTCGATGATGAACCATCTGTGGGTCTATCGCGGTGGCACGCTGGACCCACAGCGCCGTGTGTTGTCCCTGCCGAGCGAAGGCCCGTCGTTCGACGTGCCGGGCAAGCTTGTGCAGTACCGGGACGAGATCGAACTCATTGGCGCCGACGAGCGCCTGCTGCACGGCAACGTGCTTGGTGACGACGGCCGCTGGACGCGCTTCATGACCGCCCGCTATCGGCGCACCGCTTGAATCGCGACGGAGAATCGATGTGAGCTACATGCTGCTGATCGTTGAGAAGCCGGGCGACCGTCGGGAACGCGGTGAGGCCGAGGGCCGCGAGCTGTACGACCGCATGATGCAGTTTTCGGAGGCGCTGAAGTCGCGTGGATTGCTGAAGATGAGCCAGGCGCTGCGCACTGACGAACTGGCGGTCCGCGTCGAGGTACGTGACGGCAAGCGCACGATGATCGATGGTCCGTTTGCGGAAGCCAAGGAGATGGTTGGTGGCTTCTTCCTGCTCGAGTGCGAAACGCGCGAGCAGGCGGTAGCGATCGCGGCCGAGTGCCCGGCGGCGCAGTGGGCCACCGTCGAAGTTCGCGAACTGGGGCCCTGCTTCACATGATGATGTTCGGGCGCGCTCGATGAGCACGGGCGACGTGCACCGGACCGTAGAGGCGGTCTGGCGCATGGAGTCCGCGAAGATCATCGGCGCGCTCGCGCGCGTGCTGCGCGACGTCGGTCTCGCCGAAGAGCTCGCGCAGGAGGCGCTGCTGGCGGCGCTGGAGCAGTGGCCGGCGAGCGGGGTGCCCGACAACCCCGGCGCCTGGCTGACCGCAGCCGCGAAGCACCGCGCGATCGACACGATCCGCCGCCGCGAACTGCACGCCCGCAAGCAGGACGCGCTGACCTATGAAATCGAGAACCAGCTGCTCGATGCCGCGCCTGACCTCGATGCGGCGATCGAGCGTGCCTTCGAACAACCGATCGGTGACGACCTCCTGCGGCTGATGTTCATCGCCTGTCACCCGGTGCTTGCGCGTGAAGCGCGCGTCGCGTTGACGCTGCGCCTGATGGGTGGCCTGACGACCGACGAGATTGCACGCGCCTTTCTCGTGCCGGAACCCACCGTGGCGCAACGCATCGTCCGCGCCAAAAGAACGCTGGCCGAGGCTCGCGTGCCGTTCGAGGTGCCGGCCGCCACGGAATTGGCGGCGCGGCTGGCGTCCGTACTCGAAGTGATCTACCTCGTGTTCAACGAGGGGTATGCCGCTACCTCGGGCGAGCACTGGACGCGTCCGGCGTTGTGCGAGGAAGCCTTGCGGCTCGGCCGCATGCTGACGCAGCTCGCGCCCGACGAGCCCGAGGTGCACGGGCTCGTCGCGCTGATGGAAATCCAGGCGTCGCGGCTGCGCGCACGCACCACCGCCAGTGGCGACCCAATCCTGCTGCTCGACCAGGACCGCTCGCGCTGGGACCGCCTGCTGATCCGTCGCGGGCTCGCTGCACTGGAGCGGGCAGAGTCACTCGTGCAGGCGCAGGGCGCTGAAGGACTCGGTCCCTATGCCTTGCAGGCCGCGATCGCGGCCTGCCATGCACGCGCCACCACGGCCGATGCGACGGACTGGGAACGCATCGCGGCGCTCTACGACGCGCTCGCCCAGCGACTGCCGACTCCGGTTGTCGCGTTGAATCGCGCGGTCGCTTACGCGATGGCGTTTGGTCCCGCCGCCGGACTCGATCTCGTCGACACGCTGCGACGGGAGCCGAAGCTCAAGGGGTATCACCTGCTGCCGAGCGTGCGTGGCGATCTGCTGTCACGGCTCGGGCGGCTCGGCGAAGCGGGTGACGAGTTCAGGCGGGCCGCCGCGCTGACGCGCAATCAGCGCGAGAAGTCGCTGCTGTTGCGGCGCGCGGACGAGTGTGTCCAGCGCAGCGCGCCGCCACACTGATTCCGGCCGCCTCAAAGCGGCGCAGCGTTTGCACGGACGCGTCCATGAAAGAGCGACCCCGGCTCGATCCGGCTGCCGACCTCTTCGCTGCCGAGGCGCTGCCGCCCGGGCTCGAGTACAGCCCCGATTTCCTGTCGCCGCACGAGGAAGCCGGGCTGCTCCGAGAGATCGACACACTGCCGCTGGCTGCCGCTCCTTACAAGCAGTACACGGCGCGACGGCGCATCGCGAGCTTCGGATCGTCGTACGACTTCTCGGCGCAACGACTGAATCCGGCGCCGTCGCTGCCCGCCTTCCTGCTGCCACTGCGCGATCGCGTCGCTGGCGAACTCGCGGTCCCGCCTGAGGCGTTGGCGCAGGCGCTCGTGACGGAGTACGCGATCGGCACGCCGCTCGGTTGGCACCGCGACACGCCGGAGTTCGAAACCGTGGCCGGCATTTCGCTCGCCGGCTCCTGCGAGATGCGCTGGCGCCGCTATCCGCCGCGTCCGGGGCAGCCGGTGCTGAGGCTGCTCGTCGCAGCACGGTCGCTCTATCTCATCACCGGCGAAGCCCGCTGGGGCTGGCAGCACAGCGTCGCACCGACGCGCGCGCTTCGCTACTCGATCACGTTTCGCACGCTTCGAACGGGGCCGATCGCGCGGCCCCGTGCCTGAGCGTCAAGTCTTCTTAGGCTGGAACCCGGGCGCGCCGCTGCGCCATAGCGCGAACGAGTATTCGTCGGCGCGCTCGGCGTCAGTCTGCTCGCGTGTCGAGCCGACACCGTGGCCAGCATCAAAGGTCACGCGTAGCAGAACGGGATTGCGCTCCGGGGGTTGCAGATGAGTCACCGCGTCCTGCATGCGCGCCGCCATCTTCGCGGCCTGCCACGATTCGACGCGCGGATCCGTCATTCCGGTCGTGATCAGCATTGCCGGATAGCGCATTCCATCGCGCACCGCCTGGTACGCGTCCATCTGCTTGAGGCCCAGGAACCCGCCGCGCTCGGTGACAGTGCCGAACTCCTCGATGTTGGGCGGACCGTTCTGCGAGAACTCGGCGCGCAGCGAATTCGACACACCGACATTCGAGATCACTGCGGTGAACAGATCAGGACGCTCGGTCATCGCCCGGCCGACCGTGATGCCGCCCGCCGAGCCGCCCTGGATCGTCAGCCGTTTTGCGCTGGTCCAGCGCTGCTTGATCAACTCCTCACAGCAGTCGATGAGATCACGCCAGGTATTGGGCTTGGAGATCTTCCGGCCGGCCCGCCACCAGGGCTTGCCGTACTCGCCGCCGCCGCGAACATGCGCGTAGGCCAGCACGCCGCCCTGCTCAAGAAATGCGACGCCGCGCGCGTTGAAGTAGGGCGTATACGAGATCTGGTAAGCGCCGTAGGCATTGACCAGCGTGGGATTGCGGCCGTCCCGCTTCAGTCCCTTGCGGGCCACGATCGACAGCGGCACCTTGGTGCCATCGCGCGCCGTGGCAAAGCCACGAATCGCTTCGAAGCGCGACAGGTCCAGCGTCGGCGGCGGCGCCAGCGGCACTGCCGTCGTGTTGTTCGCGACTGGGTCGTGCCGGAATACCGTGAATGGCAGCAGCCAGCTGGTTCCAGGAAGCCACGCGCCGTCCTGGCGCGTGCTCGTCGAAATCGAATCGAATGAACCTTCAAATGGAAGTTTGACCACCTGCAGACGCCCGTCGTTGCTGAGCCGGCGGAGGCCGTTGTACCCCCCGTCCATGTCACGGATATAGAGCCCGTCGCGTGCCATCGCGATCGCCTCGATGACGGTCTTGCCTTGCGGCACCACAGTCGCGGCACGCCCGATATCGGGCGCCGACATCGACGTCTTCAGGATCTTTGCATTGGGTGTGTCATGCGTCGTCTGCAGGTACAGGTCGTCGCCTCGAAACGCGAACCCGGTGACTTCGTCGGCGACATCGCAGACCTTGCGCCACTGCGGCTGGCCCCCGAGCACGCTGTCCAAGCTCGCGGTATAGAGTGGGTTCTCCTTACGGACGCCGCCCACAATGATGGCGACGATCGACCTGGAGCTAGGGTCGGCAACGACAATCGGAATGTCCGTGCGCTCCAGCCCGACACCCGGATACTGCCCCCGGCTCAGCACCTTCGTGTCGGTCTTGGGATCAGCGCCGACGCGGTGCAGCCAGACGACAGAATCCATGAAGTAGTCGGTGGTGCCCTTTTTCGCCGTCTCTGCGAGGCGGTTGTAGAAGAACGACTTGCTGTCCGACAGCCAGCTCGGCGAGCCGAACTGCGTACGGTCAATGCGCTCGTCTAGCACCTTGTTCGCATCGACGTCGAGAATGTGCAGCACCGACTCCTCGGAGCCGGCGGCCGACAGGCCGTAAGCGACGTAACGGCCGTCCGGAGACGGCGCCCACCAATCAAGCGACATGTGCACGTCATTGGGTCCGCGCAGCGTGCCGGGATCGATCAGCAGCCGCTCGGGAGCGTTGATCGCCTCCCGCATGTAAAGCTTGAACTGGTTCGCCCCGAGGGGCCTCATCTCGTAGAACAGGCGGCCCTTGTCGGTCACCTGCGGCGCGTTCGCGATCGGCACGCCGCCAGAGAGTTGTGTGACACGCTCATACAGCGCCTTGCGGCCCGGGATCGAGTCCAGTACTTGGCGCGCGTACGCCGCCTGCCCCTTCATGAAGGACTCCCAATCCTTGTCCTTCGGGTTCTCCATCCAGCGATAGGGGTCGACGATCTCCTCGCCCCAGTGCGTCTCGCGCACCGGCTCCTTGCGCGCGACCGGCGGGACGGACGGTAGCGCCGCGTCAGCACGCAGAGGCGGCAACGTCAGGGACGCGGGCAGGGCGCCGAGGGCGGCCAGAGCGCGGCGGCGGGTCCATTGCAGGGAAGTCATCAGGGCTCCTGGAGATTGGGCAAGGAAAGGTCGGACACTAGCGAGCGCGGCATTCGATCACAAGTCCGGCGGCCGGTTCAGCGCCGTGCGACGAAATGCCGAATCGGGCGACGGATCCGCAGCCGCGCACCATTAGCGTGCAGCGGTGGCTTGGAAGTGAGTTAACCGGCAGCGACGCAGCCAGAACGGGACGGCCTCAGCCGATCATCACGTTCAGCACGGCGTTGCCGATGCCGACCAGCGCCGCGCCAGAGATCAGCCCCGCGCAAATCGGCTCGAGCCCCTCGACCCAGAATTCGTGGCCGCGCGTGCCTTTGGCCGCATAGCGCCGTCCCATCAGCCAGAAGATCAGCGCGCCGACCCACATCGCGAATGTCGCTTCGGGTGGCAGTACGACGCCAAGCCCGATCGACACCGCCGACAGCGCGAAGCGCCCTTTCGTCACCATCCGCGCGATTTCAATCGCCGCGGCGCTGATGGCAGCCACGATCATCGCGACGACCGCCGAATACGGCAACGCACTGACACCCTTCGCGATGATCTCGGCCACGCCCTTCCACTGCAGCGCCGCCGGAAACGCGAACTGGTCGGAGACGATCGACGACACCGAGCGCACGCCGTTCGCATCCGGCTGCAGGAACAGCAGGAAGAACAGCGGCACGCACGCGATCGCGCCGGCGAAGATGCCGATGACGTGGCCGATCGCCTGCTGGCGCGGCTTGCCGCCCAGCATGTAGCCGGGCTTGATGTCCGAAAGCAGATTGGCGGAATTGGCCGCGATCTCGGCCGTCATCGCCGCCGGGATCAAGTTGCTCGCCGGATTCGTCCGGTCGATCGCGCCCATCGTGAACTGCGTGATCTTCGACATCGAGCCGGTCGGCGTCCACGACGTCAGCGCCATCGAGTTGGTGCAGATCACCGACAGCACAAAGATCAGCGGCAGCGAGATGAAAGCCAGCAGCCACGGCACGCCGAAGAAGGTATGCGTGACCCAGGCACCGAGCGCACTGAAGAGCGGGATGCCGACGATCGAGATCCACAGCGGGAACTCGATGTGCTTCAGAACGTCGACGCCCTCGGTCTTCTGCGCGCGCTGGAAGATGCCCTTGAAGATCTCCGGTCGGCCGAGCAGGCTCACCAGCGAGCCGACCACCATCATCGTCACGCCCCACCACAGCGACCACTGGTTGACGATCTCGGCGCGCGAGATAGGCACGATGGCACCGGTCGGACCGACGCGCGCGACTATGTCGCCGGCCTGGATCATGATCGGCGCCAGGATCACGAAGTTGATGAACGCGCCGAGCAGGCAGCTGGTCGCGACCGCCATGCCCATCAGCCCGCCCACGCCCAGCATCGCGGCATCGAGCGTCAGACGCAGTCCCAGCTGGCGGATATCGGTACCGAGGATCGTCGGGATCCAGCCCTGCGCCTTGGCGGCCCACGCGTAGTAGTAGCTGTCGAGGCGTTCGTGGAAGGTCCAGGGCTCCTTCAGGCCAGCCCATTGGTTCAGGCGCAGGATCCGGAACTGCACGAGCTTCATCCAGCCGTCGCTAATTAGCGCCTGGTACAGGCCGGTGAGCACCGCCGTAATGCCCAGCAGGCGTGCCTTGAACATGCCGGCCTGCGCTGCGCCGGTGTACAGCGCGTCGAGTACGACCCCGCTGGCGCGGCCCTCAGGAAACGGCAGCTGCTCGTCGTTGATGAAGCGCCGCTTCATCGGGAACGCCAGCAGCACGCCGATGATCGAGACGACGCACATCCACACCACCATGTGCCACCACGGGATGATCGTGCCGGTCACCAGCATGTAGGCGGTGAGACTGGAGATCATTGGCCCGATCATGTAGCCGGCCGCGGTGGCGATCGACTGCGTGCAGTTGTTCTCGAGGATCGTGAAGTCCTTCGCGATGCCGGCCCCGTCCATGACCCGGTACAGCGCGAACGCGAGGATCACCGCCGTCAGCCCGACACCAATGCTGATGCCGGTCTTGGCACCGATGTACATCGCAGTGGCGGCCAGCACGCCGCCAAGCAGGAAGCCTGTCAGCCCCGAGCGCACGGTGAGCTGTGGCATGTCGCCGCGAAAGACGTTCCTGAGCCACCACTCGTCCTTCTGCGCCCGCGTCCACGTACGAACCTGTTCTTCGTCGAGTTGTATCAGCGCCATGGGCGGTCAGCCTCGGAATCGGGTGGCGCGCATCTTCGCAGATGGCGGCCGCGGACCGGCCGAAGTTTCAACGCGTGAGGCGGAACGCCCGTTGCGTTCGAGCAAACGTCCGCTGCGCGGCTTGGCGTCGCTCACGGGGCTGCGCGCTGGGCTCGGACCTGGGCTCGCAGCACGTCGCCGCGCGCGCGGCTTTCCTGGGTCCACACCTCGTCGCGTGCGTAGTACTCGGGCACCGCGCGCATGCCCTGAAGGATCACTACCCACGGCTGCTTCGAGGCCGTGAAGATATGAATGTCGGGCGGCAGTCGGTCCGGCTGATCCAGCGTGCCGACGCGCACGAACGTCGCAAGCCGGCCCGCGCCGGCGTAATGGCTCCACACCGCAATGCGGCAATGCGGGCAACGCGCGATCTGCTGCCCGCGGCCGCTGGCCGACGGCGTGTCGACGATCTCCGGTTCGACACCGAGATTCGTGACGCGATCCGACTCGATCAACGCATTGAGCGCGAACGAGGCGCCGGTTTCGCGCTGGCACCAGCGACAGTGGCAGCAATGCACGATCAGCGGCGCAGTTTCCATGCGGTAGCGCACCGCGCCACAGTCGCATCCGCCTTCGAGAGGGAACTCGTTCAGGTCTGCCATCGTGGCCTCCGTCAAGGACGTGCCGTTGCGCACGATTCTGCTGCATATCGCATGCGATCCGTCATGGCGCGCCCCCTCCAAGGGAGAAAAATGAACTTCATGTTCGCAGGACGTGCTGCCCTCTGGATGGCGCTGCTGGTTCCGGCGCTGGTGTTCGGCCAGCAGCCGCCAGCATGGTTCGACGGTCCCCGGCCAACGACGCAGGCGCGGCAGGCCGTCGATCTGCTGACAGATGCGGCGAGTCACGGTTTGCAGCCGCGGGACTATGACGCCGCCGCACTGGTGCAGGCGCTGCAGCGCGCCGCGCAGAATCCCCCGCTCGACGCTGCCGCGACTGGCCGGCTGCAGCAGCACCTGACGGCAGCGATGCTGCGCTACCTCGCCGACCTGCATGCCGGTCGCGTCATCGCGCAGGACCTGCGTCATGGCTACTCCGCTCCGCTGCGCAAGCCGTTCGATGCCGCCGCCGCACTGCATGACGCCGTGGAGCAGGGCCGACTGCCTGAACTGGCCAGCGGAGCCGCGCCGCGGCTTGCTCAGTACGAGCAGTTGCGCACCGCGCTGGCGCGCTACCGGAGATTGGCCGAAGAGCCCTCGTGGAATACGCCGCTGCCTCCGCTCCCCCACAGTCCCGCCGGCGCACCGCCGAAGCTCGAGCCCGGAGGGAGTTACCTGGGTCTGTCGCAGCTGCGTGAACGGCTGATCGCACTCGACGACCTACCTCGTGCTGCACCGACGTCCGACACCTACGAGGGCGCGCTGGTCGATGCAGTGAAGTCTTTTCAGCAGCGCCACGGACTGAACGTAGATGGGGTCATCGGCCGGTCGACGCTGGCGCAACTGCAGGTGCCGCCCAACGTGCGGGTTCGGCAGATCGAGCTTTCGCTCGAGCGTCTGCGCTGGACGCCGCTACTGCAGAGCTCGCGGATGATCGTCATCAACATTCCCGAGTTCGTGCTGCGCGCCTACGAAGTGCAGGGCGACCGCATCTTCGTGCGCGAGACGATCAAGATAGTCGTGGGGAAGTCGATGAACACGCGCACGCCGCTTTTCGAGGAGCAGATGCGTTTCATCGAGTTCCAGCCTTACTGGAACGTGCCACCTTCAATCGCCCGCGGCGAAGTCGTGCCTCGGTTGCGTCGCGACCCCGGCTATTTCAGCCGTGAGGAGTTCGAATTCATCACGTCCTCCGGCCGCGTCGTTGCAACGCTCTCGCCGCCGCTGCTGGACGAGGTGCTGGCTGGGAAGGCGCGCATCCGCCAGCGGCCGGGACCGCGCAATGCCCTCGGCGACATCAAGTTCGTGTTCCCGAACCCGGACAATATCTACCTGCATCACACGCCATCGGTGCAGCTCTTCGAGCGCGAGCGGCGCGACTTCAGCCATGGCTGCATCCGCGTCGAGCAACCAGTGGCGCTCGCGGTGTTCGCATTGCAGGACATGCCGGAGTGGACGGAGGCGCGCATCCGCCAGGCGATGACCGAAGGTAGCCCGAGCACGGTACGCCTTGTCCAGCCGATCCCGGTCGTGATCGCCTACGCAACTGCTATCGTTAAACAAGGTCGCATCCACTTCTTCGACGACATCTATGGCCACGACCGCGCGCTCGATTCAGCACTGCGCCAGCCGAGGCCGCCGCTGACCATTACCCCCTAAGCCATGAAGCCTCCCCATCACGTTGCGCGCCGTCGCTTTCTCAAACACTCCGCCGGACTCGCGGCGGGTAGCCTGCTACCGCTGTCGGGCCCCCGCGCCAGCATCGCTGACGGCCGGGCTCTGGCATTCGTCCATACGCACACGCACGAGCATATCCAGCTCGTCTACGCCGTCTCCGAGACGTACGTGCCAGACGCGCTGACGTCATTGAACCACTTCCTGCGGGACCACTACAGCGGTGAGATCGGCGTCATCGATCCGCGGCTCTTCGACCTGCTGCACCAGGTCCAGCAACTGGTGGGCAGCACGCGGCCATTCGAGGTCATATCGGGCTACCGCTGCCCGACGACCAATGCTTCGCTGCGCGAGACGCGCGGTGGCGGCGTCGCCAGGAACAGCCTGCACATGGAAGGTCGCGCGATCGACGTCCGCCTGCCCGGCGTACTGCTTTCCGATCTGCGCGACGCGGCGGTATCGCTCAAGGCAGGTGGCGTCGGCTTCTACCCCGGTCAGCGGTTCGTGCACATCGACACGGGGCGAGTGCGCCGCTGGTAGGGCGCCTATTGGCCTCAGCGTTTCGCTGGGGCGCCCGGTTGCTGAGCCGCAACCATCTTTCGCAACCAGGCTATGAAGGTCTGTACCTCGGGACGTTGAGCCGCCCCCGGTGCCGCCACGAGCCAGTACGCCCGACGCGCGAGCGTCGCGTACTGCCGTCCCTTCAGCGGCAGCGCCAGGCGCCGCTCGGCCACGAACGGGTCGAGCAGCGGAAATCGTCCGAGCGCCACCCCCTGTCCCGCCACCGCGGCCTGCACGACCTGGTCGTAGTGGCTGAACGTGAGCCCATGGTTCGAGCGCGGTCGCGCCACGCCCATCGCTTCGCACCACACCTTCCATGACAGCCACAGTGCGATGCCGTTTGGGTCCTCCAGCTCGATCAGAGGCAGGCGCAGCAGGTCTTCCACGCTGCGGATGCGCTGCGCCTTTAACAGCGACGGTGCGGCCACCGGCGCAACCTGTTCACCGAAGAGTCGTTCCGCACCAGGGCCCGCCATTTCCTCCGGGCAGTAGCGCAGCGCCACGTCGAGCGAGTTGCGCTCGAGATCGCGGACCGTGTTGTCAGCGACCACGTGCACCGAAATCTCCGCATGATCCTTCTGGAAGGAAGCGAGCCGCGGCACCAGCCACAGCGAGGCAAAGGTCAGCGTCGTCGTCACGCGCACGACCGGCGTCGTCTTTACGCGCACGGCCGCGGTCGCTTCACGCAGCTGGTTCAGCGCCTTGGACACATCCCGGAAATAGCGGTCGCCCGCATCCGTCAGCACCAGTGAGCGCGTGCGGCGCTCGAAGAGTTTCACGCCGAGCTGCTCCTCGAGCTGCTGCACCTGGCGGCTGACTGCCGATTGCGTCAGGAACAGTTCCGACGCTGCCGCCGTGAACGACAGCAGGCGCGCGGCAGCCTCGAAGCCGCGCAGCAGATCGAGCGATGCCGGCAGATCCCGCTTATGCATTCCCGTCACTCATGCATCGCATCCCGGATTTTCGTTTGTCGCCAGCGGCGGCCGGAGCGACAGTCTGCCCCATCGACACCGGAGGTCAATATGACGCACCCGAACCTGGAACCCCTGCCCCAGGCAGCCACGACGATCAACCTTGATTCACAGCCGCTCGCGCTGCGACTGCCTCCCGGGGCCGCGGTCTTCGCCGTGCGCGGCGAGGTCTGGCTCACGCAGGAGCGCATGGCGGACGACGTCATCCTGGCCGCCGGGGAACGCTTTGACGTGGGTAGCCGAGAACTGCTGATTGTCAGTTCAACCAAGGGCTCGGCCGACATCCACATCGTTGCACCGGCGGATGCGCGCACAGCGAACAGCCGCGACCTCTACGACTTCTTGCGCACGCGGGCGATTCAGTTGCGCCACGAGGAGATCGGTCGCCTCGCCAAAGTCCTGCGTGGCGAGATCTTCGGACTGATCGCGCGGACCCGCGGCCTGCTCGCCCTTCGAGCCCGCGTCGCCGGGCACTGACACCTCAGCATCGGATCGGCACCGGTTGGGTTGCCCGGCGCAAGGACTCGAACGATTCACGGCACCGCGTGAGGCGGGGCGTCGAGACGACCGCTCGTTGATCAACAATGGGAGCGCATGCGGTTGTTCACTTCCGCATGGCCGCGTGATCATCGGTCGCGATGGTTTGCCAAGCGTCGCCCGCGTCGGTCTCGCGGAAAGCCTGCCGTTCGAATCGATTTGCGCGGTACGGACACTCGCCGCGCAGCAGCGCGAGGAGGCTGGAACATGGGTAGGCCACGAGGAACAGCGCCCCAAATCGCTCGTACTGCCTGACGTGCACCTGCTCGTGCGGGCGCAAGCGCGCAAGTTCCGCGTGGCTCGTGCCGAGGATCACGTGGCCGAAGGTAATCGCCGCAAACGGCGCGCGAGCCAGGCGTGATCCCGGTGGCGCCGCCCCTTGATAGCGGGCAATCTCGACGGTGCGGCCAACGCGCCGCGCCGAACCGCCCGCCGCTATCACCGCGCACCCCAGCACTGCCCCGAGCGCCGAGCACGGCGATGCCCACAGCAGGCGGCACGCTGTCTCAACAGCGCGCAGTGCGGTGCCGCGGGCACCGTCGTCGCCTCGGACCTGCGAGCGAGTCATGCGTGGATTGAATTCGCAATGAAAACAGGCGCAATTGTGAGCCGCCGCCCGACAGGTTTCTGATAATATCCGCCATCCATGTGGATGGTTAGAGGATGTTAAGCAGATGGCGAACCGGGACCTCGTCGAAACCCGCCGCAGAGAACCGGAGTCCGAGAAGATCACGATCAACCTGGGTTACGTCGACCTGGGCGGTATCGATCTGCTGGTGCAGGAAGGGTTCTATTCGAACCGCACGGACTTCATACGAACGGCCATCCGCAACCAGCTCGGCAGCCATGGCGATGCGTTGAAGCAGACCGTCGCCCGGCGTTCCATGGTGCTCGGGCTGCAGCGCTACACCCGCGCTGATCTCGAGCGCCTCCGCGCCGCGGGTGAGCAAGTGCATGTCCAGGTGCTCGGCCTTGCGTCGATCGACGACGACGTGCCGGCAAAACTCGCCGCACAGACCATCGCGTCGATCTCCGTGCTGGGCGCGCTGCGTGCCAGCCCTGCCGTCAAGGCCGCGCTGGCCGACCGCATCCGCTAGCGCGCCGAATTCAGGAAGGACAGGAATGAACAAGGACATGTTCGCCCGCATGAAGCGTGCGACCGAACTCACCCGCGCCGGCCGACTTGCCGAGGCGACGACACTTATCCAAGGTGCGCTCGCCAGCGCAACACCGAGAGCGACCGCGGCCGCGGCGGAAGTCATGCCACTCGATGAGGTCATCGAAGGCGAATACGTCGAGATCGGCGCCGCGCGCGATTCCCCGAACTCCGCAGAGTCTGCCGCGTCCGCGGAGCGCACGAAGCCACATGCCGGCCGCCTGAAGAAATTCCTGCGCAAGTGGCGCCGCGATGCGCCCGCCGCGCAGCCTCCCACCTCATCGGCCGATCCAAAGGCGACCGGTGCATTCGTGCCTGGCGGGCACGCCAATGCAGCCGGCAGACGCGCCTACAAGCTTTACGTTCCGTCGAGCTACGTCGAGGGACAGTCGTTGCCGCTGATTGTGATGCTGCACGGCTGCACGCAGGCGCCCGATGACTTTGCCGCCGGCACGCAGATGAACGCGGTCGCCGAAGAGCAGCGCTGCTTCGTGCTGTATCCGGAACAGTCAGCCGCTGCCAACCATTCGCGTTGCTGGAACTGGTTCCGGCGCGATGACCAGGTGAGGGACCGCGGCGAGCCCTCGATCATTGCCGGCATGACGCTTGAGATCGTTGAACGCTACGGCATCGACCCGAAGCGGATCTACATAGCGGGGCTGTCTGCCGGCGGTGCGATGGCCGCGGTCATGGCGGTGACCTATCCTGAACTCTTTGCGGCCGTCGGCATTCACTCGGGTCTCGCCTGCTGCAGCGCGCACGATCTGCCGTCCGCGCTTGCCGCGATGCGCGGAATGCCGACCGCCGCCCCCGGTGCGGCCCCATACCATGCAACACCCACCATCGTCTTTCACGGCGACCACGACAAGACCGTGCATCCGCGCAACGGCGCGGACGTCATCGCGCGATCAGCGCATCACGAGGGCGGGCCGGGGGGGCAGGTGTCCAGCGAACGCGGCCAGGCACCCGGAGGCCATGCGTACACCCGCGCGGTGCATCGCGATGCGGCCGGCCGCGTGCTGCTCGAGCACTGGCTGGTGCACGGCGGCGGGCATGCGTGGTTCGGTGGCAGTCGCGCGGGGTCGTATACGGATGCCAAGGGACCGAACGCGAGCGTGGAGATGGTGCGCTTCTTCCTCAGCGGTCGCGGCGAGGCGGAACGCTAGGCAGCCACACGGTGAACCGATGGATTGGTGGCGCCTGGGCGCGGCGGCATCAACCTGCAGAGGCGCGACCGGGCACTGGCCGCTAGGCCCGCATGCGCGCTACATGCTCCGCCGGTACTGCCCACCGACCTCGAACAACGCGTTCGTGATCTGGCCGAGCGAGCACACGCGCACCGCATCCATCAGCACGGCAAAGACGTTCTCGTTGTTGATAACCGCCTTCTGCAGCCGGGCGAGCATCGCCGGCGCTTCCTTCGCGTGACAGCCCTGGAAGTCCTGCAGTCGCTTCAGCTGGCTCTGCTTTTCTTCCTCGGTCGAGCGGGCCAGCTCGATGTGGTCGGGCACCCTGTCACCGTGCGGATTGCGGAAAGTGTTCACGCCGATGATCGGGTACTCGCCGGTATGCTTCAGGTGTTCGTAGTGCAGTGACTCTTCCTGGATCTTGCCGCGCTGGTAGCCGAGTTCCATCGCGCCCAGCACGCCGCCGCGCTCGCTGATCGACTCGAACTCCTTGAGTACCGCTTCCTCGACCAGCTCCGTGAGCTCGTCGATGATGAAGCTGCCCTGGTTCGGATTCTCGTTCTTCGCCAGGCCCCACTCGCGGTTGATGATCATCTGGATCGCCATGGCACGCCGCACACTCTCCTCGGTGGGCGTCGTGATCGCTTCGTCGAACGCGTTCGTGTGCAGGCTGTTCGCGTTGTCGTAGGTCGCGATCAGTGCCTGTAGCGTCGTGCGGATGTCGTTGAACTGGATTTCCTGCGCATGCAGCGAGCGGCCGCTGGTCTGGCAGTGGTACTTGAGCTTCTGGCTGCGCTCGTTGGCGCCATATTTGTCGCGCATCGCGACCGACCAGATGCGGCGCGCGACCCGTCCCATCACCGTGTATTCCGGGTCCATGCCGTTGCTGAAGAAGAAACTCAGGTTCGGCGCGAAGTCGTCGATGTGCATGCCGCGCGCGAGATAGGCCTCGACGAACGTGAAGCCGTTGGAGAGCGTGAACGCGAGCTGGCTGATTGGGTTCGCCCCGGCCTCGGCGATGTGGTACCCGCTGATCGAGACCGAGTAGAAATTCCGTACGTTGTGGTGAACGAAGTACTCCTGGATGTCGCCCATCACCTTCAGCGAGAACTCGGTCGAGAAGATGCAGGTGTTCTGGCCCTGGTCTTCCTTAAGGATGTCTGCCTGCACGGTGCCGCGCACGTTCTCCAGCACCCATTGTCGGATCTTCGCGGCTTCGTCCTCGGTCGGCTCGCGGCCGTTGTCGGCGCGGAACTTGTCGAGGTTCTGGTCGATCGCGGTGTTCATGAACATCGCGAGGATCGTCGGCGCCGGGCCGTTGATCGTCATGCTGACCGAAGTGTTCGGCGCGGTCAGGTCGAAGCCTGAGTACAGCACCTTCAGGTCATCGAGCGTCGCGATCGACACGCCGCTGTTGCCAACCTTGCCGTAGATATCCGGCCGTACCGCGGGATCGTTGCCGTACAGCGTCACGCTGTCGAACGCAGTGGAAAGCCGCTTGGCCGGTATGCCTTCGGAAAGGAGCTTGAAGCGCTTGTTGGTGCGGAACGGATCGCCCTCGCCCGCGAACATACGCGTCGGGTCCTCGTTCTCGCGTTTGAACGCGAACACGCCGCCGGTGTACGGAAAGCTGCCCGGCACGTTTTCCAGCAGCATCCAGCGCAGCAGTTCGCCGTGGTCCTCATAGTGCGGCAGTGCCACCTTGCGGATCTTGCTGCCCGAGAGCGACGTGTGCGTGAGCTTCGTGCGCAGCTCGCGGTCGCGGATCTTTACGACGTACTCGTCGCCGGCGTAGGCCTGCTGCATCTGCGGCCACATCGCCAGAAGCTTGCGGCTGCGCGCGTCGAGCTTCGCCTCGCGAGCGGACGCCAGCGCGGCGAGGTTCGTGTTGTCCTCCTTGCACTCGGCGGCCAGCAGCTTCCGCGCCGTGGACAGTTGCTGGTGCTCACGGGCGATGCGCGCCTGCTCGCGAGCGTGGCGTTTGTAGCCGCGCACGGTTTCGGCGATTTCAGCCAGGTAACGCGTGCGCTGCGCCGGCAGGATCGGCACCTGGTGCGTCGAGTGACGCGTGGCGACGGACGGCAACGTCGACGCGCCGGCCTTGAGTCCCAGTTCCTTCAGTCGCGGCAGGATCGCCTGGTAGAGCGCGGTAACGCCGTCGTCGTTAAAGCGCGCGGCCATCGTGCCGAACACCGGCATTTCGTCTGGCCGTTTGCTGAAGTCGCCTTGGTTGCGCTGCACCTGCTTGGCAACATCGCGAAGGGCGTCCGCCGCGCCCTTGCGGTCGAACTTGTTGATCGCGACGAAGTTCGCGAAGTCGAGCATGTCGATCTTCTCGAGCTGGCTCGCCGCGCCGTACTCCGGCGTCATCACATAAAGGCTGAGATCCACCTGCGGCACGATCGCCGCGTCGCCCTGGCCGATGCCCGAGGTCTCGACGATGACGATATCAAAGCCCGCGACCTTGCAGGCGGCGATCGCGTGCGGCAGCGCCTGGCTGATCTCGCTGCCGGCTTCACGCGTGGCAAGCGACCGCATGTAGACGCGGGGTCCCGTGCTCCACGGGTTGATCGCGTTCATGCGGATGCGATCGCCAAGCAGCGCGCCGCCGCTCTTGCGGCGCGACGGATCGATCGAGATCAACGCGATGTTGAACTTGTCACCCTGATCGAGCCGCAGGCGGCGTACCAGCTCATCCGTCAACGAACTCTTCCCAGCACCCCCGGTGCCCGTGACACCGAGCACGGGCACCTTGGCCGTGTCGGCCGCCTTGTGCAGCGCCTCGACGAGTTTCGCGTCAGCCACGTTCAGTTCGAGCGCGCTGATCATCCGGGCCAGTGCGCGCCAGCGCTTGGTCAGGTCCTTGTCGGTGA
>Ga0316605_10000660_pt1 | contig 22700 bp, 20 predicted proteins | sample OWC_soil_day20_n_FD_207666 | JGI IMG/M metagenome (GOLD analysis project Ga0316605, IMG submission 207666) | Wetland soil microbial communities from Old Woman Creek delta, Ohio, United States - OWC_soil_day20_noCT | ecosystem: Environmental > Terrestrial > Soil > Wetlands | place: USA: Ohio...
GGGACAGGCCGGCGGCCAGCGCCAGATTGAGTTTGGCCACCAGGTTCCAGACGCCGAAGCAGGCGCCGGCCTGCCCCTGGCGTTCGCCGAGATCGGCGGCCAGCGCGGCCGGCAAGGCCAGGTCGGCCCCGAGCGCCAGCCCGGAAGCCAGGCAGATCAGCGCGAACGGCCAGAGGTCACCGCTGCCGAGCAGGGCGGTTCCGGCGAAGGACACGCAGGACAGGGCCATCGACCACAGCCAGGCGGTGACCCGCCCCCGCCGGGCAGCCAGCCGGACCCAGAGCGGCAAGGCGGCGGCGCCGGCGATGAAATAGAGGGCGAGCAGTGCACCGCTGGCCGCTTCCTGGTCGAGCACATCGGCGACGAAAAACAGGAACAGGGTGGCCGGCAAGGCGGCGGCGATGCCGTTGGCGACAAATACCGCCAGCAGTCGCCGGAAGGCCCTGTCGCCCCACACTCGGCGCAGGCTGGGCCACAGCGGTGCAGGCGGCGACGCGGCAACCGGCCCGGCGCCGACCTGGCTGAAGGTAACGGCCGCCACCGCCAGCAACAACACCGGCAGCAGCCAGCCGAGACGGGCGATGCCGTCATTCACATTGGCCGCCAGCAGCGCGGGCAAGGCAGCGGCCAGCACCACGCCGAGCAGGCCGAAGCCCTCGCGGCTGGCGGTCAACCGGGTGCGCAGCGCCGAATTCCCGCCGAGATCGGCGCCCCAGGCCTGATAGGCAATGGTCGCCGCCGAGAAGCCCAGATAGGTTAGGGCCAGCGAGCCGAGCAACCAGCCGGCGACCTGCTCGGCCGGGGGATTGAGCAGCGCCGCGAAGCCGAGGCCGAACGGCAGCAGGGCCAGCGCCAGCAAGCGCCGACGTGGCAGGCGATCGGCCAGCCAGCCGAGCCAGGGATCGATGCCGGCATCGAGCAGACGGGCCGCCAGCAGCACCCCGCCGAGCACGGCCAGGTCGAGGCCGGCGCTGGCAGCGTAGTAGCGCGGCACATGGACATAGAGCGGCAGCGCGGCAAAGGCGAGCGGCAGGCCGAGCAAGCCGTAGGCGAGGACCTGGCGACGCTCCATGTCAGGCAGCCGGACGGGTCAGCAGGGCAGCGCGCAGTGCCGGCGCGCTGGTCTTCGGATCAAGCCAGATGGCGAAAAAGCGGCGGGCGAATTCGGTATCGGCAATCTCGCCCAGCCACTGGCCGTTATGCAGGAAACTGGCCCGCCCGGACCAATGGACGCCGAGGATACGGTCGCCCGCCTTGACGTCGGGAAACAGCTTGCCCATCTGCTCGCCCCAGCGTTGCAGGGCTGCCTCGTCGGCGCCGAGCTGGCGCATTTCCTTGACGCTGGCCTCGGCGATGACTGCGCCCGACAGCGAGCGCCGGTATTCGAGGGACAGGGCCAGCGGCGGGCGTTGCGGCTCGTCGCCCGCCCACAGCGTCGCTTCGTAGATGAGCAAGCCGAAACGCCGGAATTCACCCCTGCCCCAGCGTTGCAGGCCGGCCAGTGGCAGGGTGTCGACCTGCGCCGCGGCCGGAGCCGCCAGGCCGGCGGCCAGCGCGGCGAGCAGCCAGCGGCGGCGCCCTGCGGAAAAGGCCAGATTTTCGACCGTATTTGCCGGTCGACCGCAAGCATTGCCCTGGCGCGCCCCCGGCGCCACCAGATCAACGATGCGCGACTTCAAATTGAACGACATCGATGCTCCCGGCCCGGAAACCGGCCTCGCAATAACAGAGATACAGGCGCCACAAGCGGCGGAAAGGTTCGTCGAAGCCCAGCGCGGCGATTTGCGGCCAGTTGTTCTCGAAGGCGGCGCGCCACTCGGCCAGCGTGCGGGCGTAATCGAGGCCGAAGGCATATTCGTTGCGCACGCTTAGCCCCTGTTTGGCCGCCGCCGCACGGAAGGCGGCGCGCGACGGCAGCATGCCGCCGGGGAAAATGTATTGCTGGATGAAGTCGGTGCCCTTGCGATAGCTGGCAAACAGGTCGTCGCGAATGGTGATGCTCTGGATCACCGCCCGCCCTTCCGGCTTCAGCGCCCTGGCCACCGTCGAGAAATAGCTCGGCCACCAGCGCTCGCCGACCGCCTCGAACATCTCGATGGAAACGACGTGATCAAAGCGCTCGTTGAGATCGCGGTAATCCTGCAAATGCAGGTCGGCCTGCGGCACCCGCTGCTGCGCCCAGGCCAGCTGGGCCGGCGACAGGGTCAGGCCGGTGACGGCCAGGCCCTGGGCGACCGCCAGTTCGGCGAAACCGCCCCAGCCGCAGCCGATTTCCAGCACATGCTGGCCGGGCCGGGCATCGATCCGCTTGAGGATGCGCCGGTATTTGGCCAGTTGGGCCGCCTCCAGCGAGCCGTCATCGACGGCGCGAAAGATTCCCGCCGAATAGCTCATGCTCGGGTCCAGCCACTGGGCGTAGAAATCGTTGCCCAGGTCGTAATGGGCCATGATGTTGCGCTTGCTGCCGGCCCGGCTGTTGCGGTTCAGCCAGTGGCGGACGCGGGCGGCCAGCAGCTGGCGCCACGAACCGTAGAGCGCCCGGCGCAACACGTCGCGATTGGCGGCCAGCAGGGTCAGCAGGCCGGTGATGTCCGGTGAGTCCCACTGGCCGTCCAAGTAGGCTTCGGCCAGGCCGATATCACCGCGGGCCAGAATGCGGCCAAACATCGATTCGTCGTGCACGTGCAGCGCCACACCGTGCTCGCCATCGCCGAACAGGGTGCAGGAACCGTCCGGCAAGCGCACTTCGAGCAGGCCGCCCTGCAATTTTTCGAGCAGCCCGAAGACGGTGCGGGTATCGCGGGCCAGCTGCTGGCTGCCGCACAGGGTCAAGGTGTTGTTCATTTGGTCGACTCCCGGAAAGACTGGGCGGCAGCGGTGGGCTGCGCGCCGACAAAAGGCACGCCCTTCAGCCACAGCTTCAGGGCCTGCCAGTGAATGCGAAAGACGATGCCGAGCGCCAGCAGGGGCATCCGGGCAAAGGCGCCGAGCAGGGCCAGGGCGCTCCATGCCCGGGGCCGGCCGGAAATCGAGGTGAGCAGCAGTTCGCCGTCGGCGTCGTCGTAGTCGATGCGGGCCAGTTGCAGCGGCCGCCCCAACTGGAAGCGGAAGCGATAGCCGCCGACCACGTCGTTGAATGGCGAGACGTGCAGCACCTTGTCGGCACGCAGTTCCTGCCCGTCCTCCAGCGGCGCGCCGGCCCGATGCAGCAGGTAGGCGTAGCGCCCGCCGAAGGTGTTGTTCACTTCGGCCAGCACGGCGATCAGGCTGCCGCTCCGGTCATGACAGAACCAGAAGCTGACCGGGTTGAAGACGAGGCCCAGGACGCGTGGAAAAGTCTGCAACACGATCTCGCCGTCGGCCGGCAGGCCGTATTCGCGCAACAGCCCCTCGATCCACGGCAGGAGTGGGCTGCCGTCGCGCGGGCCGTGATCCTTCTGGTGAAAGGACAGCAGATTGCTGCGGTCGACCGAGAAAATGCCGCAATTTGTCGCGGCCAGCGCCCGCAACGGCAACTGCACGTAGAACACCGGATAGACGAAGGCATTGACTACCGGGCGCAGGCGCCGATGCATGACGTGACCGAGAAATAGCTGCGGACGGTGGGTCATGGCTACCTCAGGCACTTTCGGTAACGCGCTGCGCCTGGCTGACGCCGCCCTGCCAGGGCGCCTGGATGCCCAGGCCGTTGACCACGCGCAACGCCGATTTGAGGCCATCCTCATGGAAGCCGTAGCCGCCCCAGGCACCGGCCAGCCAGATACCGTTATCACCCTGCGCCGCCTCGAGATCGCTCTGGGCGGCGATGGCCGGGGCATCGAAAATCGGGTGGGCATAGTCGAACTCGGCAATGACCTGGGCCGGGTCCGGTTCGCGCGCCGGGTTCAGGGTGACCACCACCGGCGTGCTGAACGGCAGCGGTTGCAACTTGTTGATCAGGTAGGAAACGCCGACCGGCTGCGCGCCCGGTTCGCCCTGGCCGGCAAAGTAGTTCCAGGCCGACCACAACTTCCGGTCGCGCGGCAGCAGCGCCGGATCGGTATGCAGCACGGCCCGATTCGGCTGGTAGCGGATGGCCGACAGCAAGGCGCATTGTTGTTCGCTGGCGGTCTCCCCAAGAATGGCCAGCGCCTGATCGCTGTGACAGGCGAGCACGATCTGATCGAAGTCCTCGCTCCCGTTCGCATGAGCGACCCGCAACCCTCGCCCGATGCGCTGCACGGCGCTAACCGGGCAGGCCAGGCGGACAATCGCGTCATTGCCGGCCAGGCGGGCGGCGATCCGCTCGACATAGGCCCGGCCGCCGCCTTTGACGGTGCGCCACATCGGCCGGTCGAATATCTGGAGCAAGCCGTGGTTCCGGCAAAAGCGGATAAAGGTGGCGAGCGGCATGTCGAGCATCTGGCCGGTCGGGCAGGACCAGATGGCAGCGGCCATCGGCAGCAGGTACCAGTTGGCGAAGGCGTCGGAATATCGGCCGTCATCGAGAAATTCGCGCAGGCTACGCCGGCTGTCCGGATGGCTGAGCAGCCAGGCGGTACTTTCCCGGTTGAAGCGAAGGATGTCAGACAGCATCATCCAGAACTTGCCGCGCAGCAGGTTGATGCGCTGGCCAAACACCGTCGCCAGGTTGCTGCCGGCCCATTCGAGGCGGGGCTTTTCCAGGCTGACCGCGAAGGACATCTCGGTTTCGACGCTGTCGACGCCGAGCAGGGCAAACATGGCCATCAGGTTCGGATAGGTCTGCTCGTTGAAGACGAGGAAGCCGGTATCGACCGGGTGCGTCCTGCCTTCCAGGGTCACATCGACGGTATTGGTATGGCCGCCCAGGTAGGGCGCGGCCTCGAACAGCGTGACATCGTGCTGGCGACTGAGCAGCCAAGCACTGGCCAAACCGGAAATACCGGCGCCGACGACGGCGATACGTTGCCTCTTGTTCATTGCTCCTCCTTGCCGGTCGCCCGGCCAACGCCTGCGGTCGACGCCGCACAAAGCCGGAAAATTGCGGGGATGGCTGTCATCGCTTGCTCGCCTACTTGAGGAATTCGTCGATCTTGCCGAGCAGCTCGCGGTCATCCGGCTTGGTCAGGCTGCTGAACGCCGCCACCTGCGTGGCGTCGCGGTTGATCAGGTATTTGTGGAAATTCCATTTCGGACGGCTGCCGGTGACTTCGGCCAGCTGGCGGTAGAAGGGATGGGCGGCCTTGCCGCGCACCGCCGTCTTGCCGGCCATGGGGAAATCGACGCCATAGGTCAACCGGCAGAAATCGGCGATTTCCTGTTCCGTCCCGGGCTCCTGTTCACCGAAATCATTGGACGGAAAACCGATCACGACCAGACCCTTGTCCTTGAGCCGGCCATAGAGCGCCTCCAGCCCGTCGTACTGGCCGGTGAAGCCGCATTTGCTGGCGGTGTTCACCACCAGGATGACCTTGCCGGCGTACTGGCACAGCGGCATTGGCTTGCCATCCTGCAGGCTGGTGAAACTGTGCCGGAGCAAGGGCGGGCACTCAGCGGCCGAGGCCGGCAGCACCCCGGCGGAGATCAGCCCGATCAACCCCAGGCTGCGCATCAATTTCCGGATCATTTTGAACTCCTTTTGTCCTAGACAAACATAAGCTTTGTTCGTAAGATACGCAGCACAAACCGAGTTGTCAATGCTTTGTCTAACATTTGTTCAGGACAAATATGGAATCCCCTCGTTTCAACATCGCTGCCGTAGAACGCGATACCGGCCTGTCGAAAGACGTCCTGCGCATGTGGGAACGGCGTTACGGTTTTCCGGTGCCAGAGCGCGACAGCAATGGCGAACGCAGCTATCCGCCCGACCAGGTCGACCGCCTGCGCCTGATCAAACGCCTGATGGATCAAGGACATCGGCCAGGTAAGCTGATTGGCGCGAGCGACGAAACGCTGGCCCAACTGGTGACGCGTCGTGCCCGGCCGAGCGAAAACCACTCGCCGGCAGAACGTGCCGACCTCGCCGACCTGCTAACGCTGATCAAGCAACACGACGCCACCGCTTACCAGCAGGCCATGCAGCAACGCCTGGCCCGCCAGGGCTTGCAGCGCTTTGTCCAGGACAGCGTGGCGCCACTGACGCGCCAGGTCGGCGACGCCTGGGAGGACGGACGCTTCGAAGTCTTCGAGGAACATCTATTCACCGAACTAACCCAGCGCCTGCTGCGCCAAGCCATCGCCGGCCTGCCCGTTCCCGCGCGCGGTCCGCGCATTTTGCTGACCAGCGTGCCCGACGAACTGCACCTCCTCGGCCTGCTGATGATCGAAGCCCTGCTGGCCCTGGAAGGGGCGGAATGCATCCCCCTCGGCACCCAGATGCCACTGCTCGACATCGGCCGCGCCGTCGAGGCGCACGCCGCCGATATCGTCGCCCTCTCGTTCTCGACCGCCTTCCCGCAACGCCAGACCCCGGCCCTGTTGCTACAATTGCGCACCCTGTTGCCTGCCGGCGTCGAACTCTGGGCTGGCGGCAGCGGCATCCTACGTCTGGCACCGATCCCCGGCATCCAGTTCATGGCCACGCTGGATGAAGGCGTCGCCGCCCTGGCCGCCTGGCGGGCGGGCCGCCCATAAGCCGGAGACAAACATGCCCCCCCCCTCCTCGGCAGCAAACAGGCGCACCCACCAGCTTGAGGCGGAAATTGCTGCCTTACGCCGGACGGTGGCCAACAACGTATCCGCCGAACGCCTGGCCACGCTCGAACACACCTTGCAGCAGCGCGACCACGACCTGCGCGCCATTCTCGACCACATGCCGGCCATGGTCGGTTACTGGGATCGCAACCTGCGCAACCGCTTCGGCAACCACGCCTACCAGACTTGGTTCGGTATCGACCCGGCCAGGCTGCCGGGCATGCACATCCGGGAGGTCATCGGCGAAGAGCGTTTCCGCCTGAACCTTCCCTACATCGAGGCGGCGCTGCGCGGCGAAGCGCAGCAGTTCGAGCGCGCCATTCCGACACCGGACGGAACGCGGCTTCGCCATTCGCTGGCCAGTTATATTCCCGACCATCGAAACGGTGAGGTATGTGGCTTCTTCGTGCTGGTCACCGACATCACCGTCGTCAAGGAAACGGAAGCCCGCCTGCGCCAGCGGGAAGAGCAATTGCGCGCCAGCGAGGAACGCTATCGCGGCGTCGTGGAGGACCAGACCGAGATCATCTCCCGGCTGACCGCCGATGGCCGCTATGTATTCGTCAATGAGGTTTATTGCCGCTTTTTCGGCAAGACCGCCGCCGAACTGCTCGGTCATCAATGGATGCCGGTCTGTCACCCGGACGACCTGCCCGAGGTCCAGTCCAGGCTGGCCACCCTGAGCCCCGAACAACCGGTAGTCACCATTGAAAATCGCATTTACTCAGGCAGCGGGGAAGTACGCTGGATGCAATTCGTCAACCGTGGCTTTTTCGATCCCGCCGGCCAACTGCTCGAAATCCAGTCGGTCGGTCGCGACATTGACGACCGCAAGCGGGCCGAGGCGGCGCTGGCCGAAGTTCACGCCCAGCTCGAACAACGCGTGATCGAACGTACCGGCCAATTGCGTCGCCTGGTCGCCGAGCTGACCCTGACCGAGGAACGCGAGCAGCGTGCGCTGGCCCGCGACCTGCACGACGGTCTCGGCCAGTTGCTGCACGTACTGCGCATCAAGGTCGATGCGCTCGACACCAAACTCCCGCCCGACGCCCACGGCGCCCTCGCCGAATTGCAGACCCTGCTGGCCGAAGGCAGCCACCAGATCCGCACGCTGACCAGCCAGCTGTGCCCACCGGTGCTGCACAAACTGGGTCTGCTCGCCGCGTTGCAGTGGCTGGGCGACGAGATGCGCCAACACTACGATTTGCAGGTCGATTTTCAGCATGACGAGATCCTTCCACCGGTGGACACGGTACAGGCCGAAATCCTGTTCCGGACTGTCCGCGAATTGTTGATCAATGTCCGCAAGCACTCCGGACAGCAGCACGCCCGTCTCACCCTCCATCGGGCAGCCGACAGCCTGCGCCTGACGGTCGAGGACGATGGAATCGGCATCGCCAATGCCGAGCAAGCCCGCAAGCCAGGCGACGGCTTTGGCCTGACCAGCATCTGCGAACGCATTACCTATCTGGGCGGTCACATTGCCATCACCGCCGGCCCCCGGGGCGGCCTGAGCGTCAGCATCGTGCTGCCCCTGACCGCCCTTGACCAACTTCCGGAGAAACCATGACAACCCGCATCATGCTGGTCGACGATCATCGCCTGCTGCGCGAAACGCTGGCCGCCCCACTCGCCGCCGAGCCCGATTTCACGCTGGTGGCACTGGCCGGGAGTGGCCATGAAGCCCTTCAGCTGCTGGAGACGGCGACACCTGACGTCTTGCTGCTCGATGTCGGGCTCCCCGACATGAATGGCATCGAGGTTGCCCGCCAGGCCCTCGCCCGCCACCCCGGGCTGCGCATCATCGCGCTCTCCGGCTACGCCGACAAAATCTTCGTCGATGAAATGCTCAAGGTCGGCGCCCGTGCCTACGTGGTCAAATCGGCCGGCATGCATGAACTGATTCTCGCCATTCGCGCCGTACTGGCCGGCCATCTCTTCCTCTCGCCGGAAATTACCGCCGCCATGCTGACCCCGCTGGCACCGCCGCCCAGGGAAGAGACGCCACTTGACCGTTTGGGCAAGCGCGAACTGGCTGTCCTGCGCCTGCTGGTCCAGGGGCGGCGCTCCGACCGGATCGCCGCGGAGCTGGAGATCCAGCCTGGCACCGTCGATGTTCATCGCCGCAATATCAAACGCAAGCTTGGCACTAGCACGGTGGCCGAACTGACCCGCCTGGCCATTCGCCACGGATTAATCCAGCCCTGAAAATACCTGTTTACAGGTAGCTCAATTACCGCTTTCAACAATTGTTTCAAACTGCAACGCTGAGTAGCATCAATCACGCTCTGGTGCCGTTTCGACCTATCTTTCCCACCTCGTCGATACCTCCGCCACGAGCAACACTATTACATAAAAACAAGGAATTACATGCGCAACAATCAGCCAGTCAACAATACCGAGACACTGCTTCCCGAAGGTCAGTTCATCTATTCGCGCACCGACCTCAAGGGAACGATCATCGAGGCCAACGAGGCCTTTGCCAACATCAGCGGTTACCGGCGCGAGGAAATGCTCGGCCAGCCCCACAACATGGTGCGCCACCCGGACATGCCGGTCGAGGCTTTCGAAGACATGTGGCGGGATCTTAAAATCGGCCGCCCGTGGCGCGGCATCGTCAAGAACCGACGCCAGGACGGCGGCTTTTACTGGGTCGTCGCCAATGCTTCTCCGGTGCGTGAACGCGGCCAGATCGTCGGCTACCAGTCGGTACGCACCTGCCCGACGCGCGACGAAATCAAGAGCACCGAAGCGGTTTATCAGCGCCTCAAGCAGGGCGACAAATCCATTCGCATCTTCCACGGCCGGGCGGTTCCGGCACACCAATCGCCACTGGCCCTGTTTTCCGGCCTCGGCGTCCAGCCCATGTTGTTCGGTATTTTTGCCCTGCTGATCAGCCTTGGCATGCTGGCCAGCAGCCTGTTGTCAATGGAGCAACTCCGCCCGGTTTTCGTTGGCCTCGGAGCCATCGGCCTGCTGTGGAGCCTGTTTTTCCTTCTCTTCTTCGTGCCCCGCCTGCGCGGCGATCTCGGCAAGGCCGGCGACTATCTGGAAAGCCTGCTGCTCAGCGGCAACCTGCGCCAGCGTTTCGACCTGGCGCGCCCCGATGAACTCGGCACCCTGGTTCGTAAGATCGACCGCTTCGTGTCGTCCGTCCAGGCTACCGTCCAGGGCATGGCCGATACCGCCCACCAGGTCCAACTGGTCTCCAACGAAGTCGGCCAGGGCATCGCCAACGTGAACCAGTCGGCGCGCGTGCAAAGCGACGCCACTTCATCGGCGGCCGCCGGCATCGAGGAGATCACCGTGTCGATCGGTGAAGTCGCGGCTCATGCCAATGCCACGCGTACTGCCGCCCAGGCCGCCGCCAAGGTTTCGGTCGAAGGCGAAAAGCTGTCGGAGGAAGCCTGCCAGACCATCCTGTCGCTGGCCAAGACTGTGCAAACCTCGGCCGCCCAGGTCGAGCGACTGGGCCAGCAGTCCGAGGAAATTTCACGCATCACCGGCGTCATCAAGGACATTGCCGACCAGACCAACCTGCTGGCCCTCAATGCCGCCATCGAGGCTGCCCGCGCCGGCGAGACCGGCCGCGGCTTCGCCGTGGTCGCCGACGAGGTGCGCAAGCTGGCCGAGCGTACCGCCAAGGCTACCGAGGAGATCAGCGGCATGATCAATGCCGTGCAGCACGAAACCGGCAAGGCGGTCGACGGCATGCGCACCGGGGCAACCCAGGTCGAACACGGCGTCACCCTGGTCCAGAACGCCCAGGGCGCCCTGCGTGAAATCAACACCCAGATGGCGTCGACCATGGACATGGTCAATGACATCTCCCATTCTTCCAAGGAACAGGAACAGGCCATGACCGAAATGGCCCAGAGCGTCGAACGGGTAGCCGCAATGACCGAGCAGAACATGGCGGTGGTCAACCAGACGACCAATACGGTGGATTATCTGAACGGGATGGTCGAGCGTATGCAGAAATCGGTGACCCAGTACACCGTTTGACCAGACTCCCATGCGCATCCTCTATGCGGAAGATTCACCAGCGGTTGCTGCGCATATTCTGGCGGTGCTCGCTGAACAGGGGCATCGGGTCATCCACGTGATGGATGGCCGGGCCGCGGTGGCGGCCTACCAGGCCGAGCCGCCCGATCTGGTGCTGATGGACGTGGTCATGCCGGAGATGGACGGGATAGAGGCCACCCGCCGGATCAAGGCACTGGGCGGGGAACGCTGGGTGCCGCTGATCATCATGACCGGACTGAGTGCGACCAATGAACTGCTGGCCGGCTTTGCGGCCGGCGCCGACGACTATCTGACCAAACCGATCAATCTGGAAGTACTGGATGCCCGCATTCAGGCCATGCAACGCATCGCCACCATGCAGTCCAGCCTGATTGGCGTACTCGACAACGTTTACGAAGGCATCATTACCATCAATGCCCAGGGGGTGATGCTCGCCTTCAACAAGGCCGCCGAACGAATCTTTGGCTACAAGGCGGCGGAGGTCATGGGAGCCAACGTCAATATGTTGATGCCCAATCCCTACCGCGATGAACACGACGGCTATCTGGCCCGCTATCAAGCCGAAGGGACAGCGCACATCATCGGCAAGGGCCGTCAAGTCAGCGGTCGCCGCAAGAATGGCGATATCTTTCCCATGCACCTGGCTGTTACCGAAGTAGATGGCCGGCGAGGTCGCACCTTTATTGGCCTGGTCCGGGATATCTCCGAAGAGGTTGCGGCTCGCGAGCGCATTGAGTATCTGGCCAGCCATGACTCGTTGACCTGCCTGCCCAACCGCGTACGCCTGAACGAGGTGCTAGACACCATGCTCGGCAGCGGACAGACGGGGCACCTGTTGTTCATCGACCTCGACGGCTTCAAGCCGATCAACGACCAACTCGGCCACGAAGCTGGAGACCAGGCGCTGATTGAAGTGGCCCGACGCCTCCAGGCAACGCTACAGGCAGGGGACTTTGTCGGCCGCCTGGGCGGCGACGAATTCGTGGTCATCCTGCCCCAAACCACCTATGACACGACCGCATTGAGTATCGCCCGCAGCCTGATCGCCAGCATTTCCGTCCCCATGTCCCTGCTTGCCACCGATATCAGCCGCAGACTCGGGGCCAGCATCGGCATCGCACCGATTTCCGCGGCCCAGGGCAGCCGGACCATGATCCTGACTGCAGCCGACCACGCCATGTACGAGGCCAAACGGCAGGGCAAAGGACAAGCCGTTCTGGCCACAGCCATCGGCTCGACATAAACTTTGTCGCCGGCCACCTCCCTTGCTCCGGGCTTCCGTTTTCGTGCGGGCCTCCCGAAAATCGGCGCCTCCGACAAAAACGGCCGTCCGACTGATGCCGCGGCGCCACCCATATGGGATAATCCGGGCGGAAATTTCGACCCTGCGGCGGCAAAACCTGTTCTAATCTGTCCGGGCGAAACTATCTGTCGCCACTACCGTCATCCTGAACCCAATGACTGACCCGACGCCGGAATACGCCACCCGCAGCCAGCCCCCTGCCTCCTGTTCCGAGGCGCTTATTCCTCATGGGCAGGCACGGCTTTACCAACTGGTGATGCAGAACTGCCAGCAGGCCGTGGTGTTCACCGACCGGAACAACGTCATTCGCGAGGTCAATGATGCCTACTGCGCGATGACCGGATTCAGCCGTGCCGAGGCCATCGGCCAGACGCCTTCGATCGGCAAGTCCGGCCGGCACGATGACGCCTTCTATCGCCAGATGTGGGAGGCGCTGGAAAAGACCAATTACTGGTCGGGAGAAATCTGGGATCGTCGCAGTAATGGCGAGGCCTATCCGAAGCACCTCAGCATCACCCGCCTGGTCGACGAGCAGGGGCAGGTGGTCAATTACGTCGCGATGTTTGAGGACCTGACCTGGCGCAAGGAACTGGAGTCGAAACTCGAACACCACACGCATTATGATTCACTGACCGGCCTGGCCAACAAGGTCCTGTTCCGCAACCGGCTGGAACACGAGTTCCGTATTTCGGAACGGCGAAATTGCAATGTCGGCCTGTTGCTGCTCAATCTGGATCGTTTCCGTCAGGTTAACGAAAGCCTGGGCTACGTGATCGGCGACCGACTGCTGCAAGCGGTGGCCATCCGCCTGGCCGACAACATCCGCAAGACCGATCTGATTGCCCGCGAAAACAACCTCCTCGAACGCTCCGCCGACACCATCTCCCGCTATGACGGCGATGAATTCACATTCATCCTGGCCGATCTCGCCGAGCCGGAAAATGCGGCCATCGCCACCCGCCGACTGATCAGCAGTTTTGAAGCGCCATTTGTCATTGACGAGCAGGAAATCTTTCTTTCCGCATCGATCGGCATCGCGATCTACCCGCAGAATGCAGATACCCTTGAGGGGCTGATGTGCCGGGTGGAAAATGCCCTGGACGAAGCACGCCAGGCGGGGGGCAACTGTTTCCGTTTTTATTCGGAGGCGATGAATCAGACCAGCAGTAATCGCTTCAGGATCGAAAGCGATATGCGCAGGGCCATCGGCTCCAACGGCTTCGCCCTGGCCTACCAACCCAAGATCAAGCTCGCCTCGGGCGAACTGCTGGGCGTCGAAGCCCTGGTCCGCTGGAAACGCGGCGATGGCCAGGGGCTCGTCCCACCGGCCGATTTCATCCCGCTGGCCGAAGAGACCGGGCTGATCCTGCCGCTGGGGGCCTGGATTCTTGAAACAGCCTGCCGGGAGATCCACGCCATCAATCAAGCTCATGGCCTCGAGCTTTCGGTCGCGGTCAATCTTTCCGCCCGCCAGTTTCAATACGGCAGGATTCCGGAGCTTATCGACAAAGTACTGGCAGCCAGCGGCCTGCCGCCTCACCGGCTCGAACTGGAAATCACCGAGAGCATGGTCATGCAGGATGTCGAGACGGCGATCAAAACCATGCAGGACATTCGCCGACGGGGTGTCACGCTGGCCATCGACGACTTCGGCACGGGCTATTCCTCGCTCGCCTACCTGAAGATGTTTCCGCTCAACACCCTCAAAATCGACCGTTCATTCGTCGAAAATATCGAGATTGACGCCAACAATGCCACCATCTGCGATGTCACCGTGCTGCTCGCCCACAAGATGGGGCTAGAAGTGGTGGCCGAAGGGGTGGAAACGGCGGAGCAACTGAACTATCTGTTGTCGATCGGCTGCGACAACGTCCAGGGCTACCTGATTTGCAAGCCACTGCCGGCACCTGACATTGAACAGTTCATCGCCAACCACCGGCCCTCCACCCTGCTCGGCACGGTAGACCTGTGGGAAAAGCTGCCCTAGGTCGATAACCCGCTGCGTCGACTTTCCGGCCATTCCCGAATCCGCCAGTCGCCCGCTAGAATGCGCGACTGTCTCCCCCTTTCAGGCCCGCCATGACCTACGCCGCCCCCGTTTTCGAACAAAAAATCTGCCCGCCGGAGCAGTTGACCGCAAGAAGTGCCGCGCTGGCCCGACCGCTGGTGTTCACCAACGGCTGCTTCGACATCCTGCATCGCGGCCATGTCACCTATCTGGCGCAGGCGGCGGCCCTCGGTGCCAGCCTGGTGGTGGCGCTCAACAGTGACGCTTCGGTCAAACGCCTGGGCAAGGGCGACGACCGCCCGGTCAATACCCTGGCCGACCGCCTGGCGGTGATGGCCGCGCTCGACTGCGTGGCGCTGGTCACCTGGTTCGATGAAGACACGCCCCTGCAACGCATCCTCGACTGCCGGCCGGAAATTCTGGTCAAGGGCGGCGACTGGCCGGTGGACAAGATCGTCGGCTGCGATGAAGTGCGCGGCTGGGGGGGGACGGTGCATTCAATCCCGTTCATCCACCAGAAATCGACCACCTCCCTGCTGGAGAAAATCCGGAGACTCTGACATGGAGCAACGGATCAGCCTGATCACCCTGGGCACCCGCGACCTAGCGAAAAGCACCGCCTTTTTCGAACAACTGGGCTGGCGGCGCGCATGCCGGCAAGCCGAGGGGGTCGCCTTCTTCCAGTGCGGCGGCCTGGCCTTTTCGCTCTATCCACGCGACGAACTGGCCCGGGATGCCGGCGTCGCGGCGGCAGGCAGCGGCTTTGCCGGCTTCGCGCTGGCCTACAACACCCGCCGCAAGGAAGAGGTCGATCAGGTATTGGGCGCGGCCGTCGCGGCTGGCGCCCGCTTGGTCAAGCCGGCGCAGGACGCTTTTTGGGGCGGCTACCACGGCTATTTTGCCGACCTTGACGGACAACTATGGGAAATTGCCTGGAACCCTGGCTTTCCACTGACGGCGGACGGTAGCGTCCGCCTCCCCGACTAGCGTTTACAAAACGACCTGGGTGCCCAGTTCGACCACCCGGTTGCTGGGGATCTTGAAGAAGGCGGTGGCCGAACCGGCGTTGCGGAACATGGCAACGAAGATTTTCTCGCGCCAGAAGGCCATGTCGGAATTGAGGCTGGGAATCAGCGTCTCGCGGCCGATAAAGTAGGAGGTTTCCAGCGAGCTGAATTCGAGCCCGGCATCGGCGCACAGCAACAGCGCCTCGGGAATGTTGGGGTCGTCCTTGAAACCGTACTGGATGACCACGCTCCAGAAGTTTTCCTTCAACTGGCGCACCTCGACCCGGTCGATATCCGGCACGTAGGGCACGTCGAAAAACTGCACCGAGACCAGCACCACCCGCTCGTGCAGTACCTTGTTGTGCATCAGGTTGTGCAGCAGCGCGTGCGGCACGCCCTTCGGGTCGGCATTGAGGAAGACCGAGGTGCCGAACACCCGGGTCGGCATCGAAGCCGCCAGCGAATCGAGGAACAGCGACAATTCCAGGCGCTCGCCCTGCAAGCGCTCGGCCAGCAACTGGCGACCGCGCTTCCAGGTGGTCATCAGGACGAAGACGCCCATGCCGGCGACCAGCGGGAACCAGCCGCCATCCGGAATTTTGAGGATATTGGCGGCCAGGAAGATCAGTTCTACCACGAGGAAACAGGCAAACAGCGCGCTGGCCCGGGCCCAGCCCCATTGCCACGACTTGGCGACGACCACGGTGGCCAGGATGGAGGTGATGACCATGTCGCCGGTCACCGCGATGCCGTAGGCGGCGGCCAGGTTGTTCGAGGATTTGAAGCCGAGGACGAGAATCATCACCGCCAGCATCAGCCCCCAATTCACCGCCGGCACATAGATCTGGCCGGCTTCCTTCTCCGAGGTGTGCTGCACCTCCATGCGCGGTACGAAGCCGAGCTGCATGGCCTGGCGGGTCACCGAAAAAGCGCCGGAAATGACCGCCTGCGAAGCGATCACCGTGGCCACCGTGGCCAGGCCGATCAGCGGATAGAGCGCCCACTGCGGTGCCGAATGGAAGAATGGATTGGCCGCTTCGGCCGGGTCGGCCAGGATCAGCGCGCCCTGCCCGAAGTAGTTGAGGACCAGTGCCGGCAGCACGAAGGCGAACCAGGCCCGGGCAATCGGTTTACGCCCGAAGTGGCCCATGTCGGCATAGAGCGCCTCGGCCCCGGTCACCGCCAGCACGACATTGCCCATGGCAACCAGCGCCATCGCCTTGTTGGCCAGCAGGAACTCGATGCCGTACACCGGGCTGAGCGCCATCAGGATTTCCGGGTGGCCGACGATGTTGTAGAGACCGAGCAGGGCCAGGGTACTGAACCAGAGCAGCATGACCGGCCCGAAGGCGGCACCGATGAAGGCGGTGCCATGGCGCTGGACAAAGAACAGCCCGAACAGCACGATCATGGTGATCGGAATGATGAAGGGCTTGAGCGCCGGCGCCGCCACCTCCAGCCCCTCGACCGCCGACAGTACCGAGATGGCCGGGGTCACCATGCCGTCGCCGTAGAACATCGCAGCCCCGAGAATGCCGGTGATCATGATCAGCTTCATCTGCAGGGGCTTGCCCTCCGCATCGTGCAGGGCCAGCGCGATCAACGCCATGATGCCGCCTTCGCCACGATTGTCGGCGCGCATGATGAAGGTCACGTATTTGACCGAAACGACGATGACCAGCGCCCAGAAGAACAGCGACAGGCTGCCGAAGATATTGGCCTCAGTCACCGGAATCGGATGATTGCCGGCAAAGACCTCCTTCATCGCGTACAGCGGACTGGTACCGATGTCGCCATAAACCACACCGAGTGCGGCCAGCGCGAGGACGGCAAGACGCTTGCCGGTCACCTCGCCGGCTGGATGATGAGTGCTGTTCATAAACCCCCCAGGCGACTTCCGCCGCTCTGTATTTCTTTACGGAGACGACCTAGCCGCCCAGCGCCTTCTTCAACGACAGCACTTCTTCTTCCGACTCCTCGATAATCTCGGCCAGGGTTTCGGCATCGAAAATATCTTCCAGCATGGAGGTGTCGACCGCCCCGTCCAGTTCCGGATCGCGCCAGCTGGCCGCCCGGTTGGCGATCTTGTTGGCCACGTAGAGGACATCCGGCAGGGTCTTGATATCGGTGATCTCGCGGTCGTTCTCGTGCTCCAGCACGGCGACCAGCACCGATTCCGGCAAGCCGAGCGCCGACAGCAGCGCATGGCCAATGTTGTCGTGCCAGCCAACCAGCAGCGAATGCAGCTCGACCTTGTCGTTGACGATTTCCGGGAAATTGGCGGCGCGCGACATCAGATAGAAGACGCCGATGTCGTGCACCAGGCCGGCAAACATCGCTTCATCGCCGTTGATCTTGGCGATTTTGCGGGCCAGCGTCCGGCACAGCGCGGCGACGTGCGAGGTATGTTCCCAAAGCTTCTGCGAAATGCCCTCGAAGGGTTGCATCTGCTTCGACTTCAATAACTGCTCCATGGCCACCGCGAAGGACACCGTGCGCACCGCCTCCATGCCGACCCGGACGATGCCGCTCTTGACGTCGGCAATCTCGCGCCCGGACGGATTCATCGCCACCGAATTGGCCATGCGGATGATCTTGGAGCTCATCAGCGGCTCGGCCCCGACCAGCTTGGCCAGTTGCTCGACATTCAGGTTCGGATCCTTGAGCGCGGTGCGCACCTGGAAGGTGATGTCGAGAAAGGTCGGAAAGCTGATTTCGTCGCCGGACAAATCCTTGGCGATGTCTTCGAGAATCTTGAAGGTAACTGGGCTGGACATGGTTGGAGCCTCAAAACACAACAATCGCGGTGCCGCACCGGGCGGCACCTACAGTTTTCAGAACGGGATATCGTCGCCGAGATCGTCGAAGGACGGTTTCGGCTTGTTCTTGGGCGGGGCCGGCGCGTAATCGGTCGGTTCGCTGTCGTAACCGCCACTGGAAGCCGGCGAACCCATGCCCTGGCGCGAACCGAGCATCTTCATCTCGTCGCCGCGAATCTCGGTGGTATAGCGCTCCTGGCCGTCCTTGTCCGTCCACTTGCGGGTACGCAGGCTACCCTCGATATAGACCTGCGAACCTTTTTTCAAATACTGGCCGGCGATTTCTGCCAGCTTGCCGAAGAAGGAAATGCGCACCCACTCGGTCTGCTCCTTCTTCTCGCCGGTCGCCTTGTCCTTCCAGGTATCCGTGCAGGCGATGCTGAAATTGCAGATCGCCTCGCCGCTGGCGGTGTAGCGCATCTCCGGGTCGCGCCCCAGGTTGCCGATACCAATCCACTTGTTGACCGATGCCATATCCGTCTCTCCTAAACAGTTTGAGCCGCCGCCGGCGCCACGCGCCGCTGCGGGAAATTCATTGAACCGGTGACCGCCAGCCAGAGCAGAACCAGCCCGGCGCAGACGGCAAAAACGGCATTATCGCCGAAATGTTGCGCAATATAACCGCCGGCGGCACCGCCGATGAACAGGCCGATCGCCTGCGTCGTGTTGTACACGCCGAGCGCTGCGCCCTTGGCGGCCGGCGGCGCGGTGCGCGAGACCAGCGAAGGCAGCGTCGCCTCCAGCACATTGAAAGCGACGAAGAAGAGCAGCAACCACAGGGCCAGCGTCCACAGGCTGTGCCCGAAAAAATACAACCCCACCTGGACGACGACGAGCAGGGCGACGGCAGCCCGGAAGATCGGCCGCATCTTGTCTTTGCGCTCGGCGGCGATGATCGCCGGCACCATGATGGCGAAGGAAACCAGCACCGCCGGCAGGTACACCTGCCAATGGGCGGCGGCTTCTAGTCCACCGTGATTGACCAGCGCATGCGGCAGCACCACGAACATGGCCATCTGCACCATGTGCAGGATGAAGATGCCGCAATTGAGGCGCAGCAGGTCGGGGTCGAACACCACCCGCCGCAAGGGCAGTTTTTCGTGGCCATGCGGTGGCGGCGCCGGCGGCACGACCTTGATCAACAACACGATGGCCAGCAGGGCGAGGATGCCGGTCAGGCTGAACAGCCCGCCCATGCCGATCCAGCCGTAGAGAATGGGAGCGCCGACCAGCGACAAGGCGAAGACCAGGCCGATCGACGAACCGATCATGGCCATCACCTTGGTCCGGTGTTCCTCGCGGGTCAGGTCGGCGGCCAGCGCGGTGACCGCCGCCGAGATGGCGCCGGCGCCTTGCAGCACGCGACCGACGATGATCCAGGTCATGTCCGGCGCCCAGGCGGCGACGAAGCTGCCCAGCGCAAAAATGATCAGGCCGATGACGATGACCAGCTTGCGGCCAAAAACATCGGAAGCAATGCCGTAGGGAATCTGGAAAAATGCCTGGGTCAGCCCGTAGGCGCCCAGCGCGAAACCGACCAGAGCCAGATCGTCGCCACCCGGCAGGGTTTTGGCGTACACCGAGAACACCGGCAGAATGAGGAACAGGCCGAGCATGCGCAGGGCGAAGATAGAGGCCAGCGAGGCACCGGCGCGGCGCTCTTCGGGACTCATGCGATCGGAAACTGGGCTGGACATAGGTGAAAAAGCCTTTGTTGCATTGCAGCGAAGGTCGCATATTAGCAGGTTTGGCAACGACTTCCGGTGACGGGAAAGGCGTGGCCTCTGATCAAAATCTGGCGATTTTTGGCGTCGACCGTAGCGCCCACGAAGACGCAGGAGCAGGACATGGCAGGCAGGAAAAATGGAATTCATTGGCCCATCCTGATCGGTGGCATTCCAATGACGCTGATCGGGCTGATTGCGCTGTTGCTGGCCGGCGCGCAAATCGTCAACCACCTGCGTGCCCTGGCCTGGCCGGAGCACCCGGCCACCCTGGAAGAACTGTATGCGGCCGCCGCCCCGCGCCACAACACGGCACTGAGCTCCCGTGCCAGCCGGCAGGAAGGGCGCTACCGTTACCGGATTGCCGACCGCGACTACACCGGCGAACGCCTTTCATTCTCGATCATCTACAGCACCGACTTCGACGACTGGGCAGAACACGTCAGCGCATCCCTCGGCCAGCCGGGCAATGCCATCACCATCCGGGTCAATCCGGCCGACCCGACCGACAGCGTCGCCATCCTGGACATTCGCTGGGCCGAGATCGGCGTCACGCTGTTGTTTGCCCTCGGCATGGGCGGCGGCGGCCTGATGCTGCTGGCCATTGCCCGCGCCAACGGACGCCGCCCGCTGATCCGGCAGGAAAATAGCAAGCCTGCCCCGGTGCGCGGCCGCACGGTCTTCGCCATGTGGCTGTTCGCGCCGATTTTCGCCTTGCTGGCCTGGCTGCTCTGGCGCGACGGGCACGGCATCTGGGCCGGCTGCGCCGCGCTGCAACCGCTGCTGACGCTCAATGCCAGCCTGCATTACGCCAGGCAAAAACTGGCCGGCCGTTGAGCCGCGCCCTATGCCGGCAACAGCCGCCCGAGCACGGCGCGATTGCGCCCTTCGCGCTTGGCCTGGTAAAGCGCGTCGTCGGCCTGCTTGATGATCGCATCGAGGCTGGCCGCCGGATCGGCCAATACGCCACCGATGCTGTAGGTCAGCTCGACGTTGACGCCGTCGCAGCTCAAGGCGGCACCACGCGTCGCCGCGAGCAGTTTGTCGGCGATGACTTCCAGCTCCTCGTAGCCCCCCAGACCGAACATGCCGATCAGAAACTCCTCACCGCCCCAGCGGGCGACGCCATCGTAGTCCCGCACCGAGTCGCGCAGGATGCGCGCCACGCTGACCAATGCCTGGTCGCCAACGGCATGACCCCAGGTGTCGTTGACCCGCTTGAAGAAATCGATATCGACGATCAGCACCCCCATCTTGCCCCCGGAGCGCGACAGCCGATTACGCTCGCATTCCAGGCGCGCCATCATGCCCCGCCGGTTCAGCGTGCCGGTCAGAAAATCGGTATGAGCCATCTGTTCGAGCTTTTCGGTGCGTTCAGCTACCTGCCGCTCAAGGTCTTCGGTGTGGAAGGTAATGCGGTCGGCCATGGTCTTGAAACTGCGGGCCAGACGGCCGATTTCGTCGGGCGAGTCGTCGACCAGCGCGCTGGTGAACTTGCCCTCGGCCAGCGCATTGGCCGCCGCATCGAGCCGGGCCAGGCGACGCACAACCGTGCGCTGGAGAATGATGGCGGCGACCAGCAGGACCAGGCCGAGCACCACCGCCAGCAGCAAGGTGGCTGCCGGCAGCGCCGAGGCCGAGGCGCCCGCCTCCGGATGGGTCATGGTCAGCACGAACCACTGGATCTGCGGCACCCAGACCAGACCGGTCAGCTGACGGCGCCCCTGCACCTGCAATTCCAGCGTCTGCACCTCGCTGTCGCCAGCCACCAGCGAAGCCATCGCCCGGCGCAGGGCCTCGGCCTCGCTCGGCCGGTCGATCAGGTCGAAAACCGTGTTCTGCGACTCCTGCCCGGCCGCCTTGCGCACCGACGCGAAGTCGATCATCGATACATCCTGATGGGCCTGAATGGCCCCATTGCGGTCGATCAGGATATTGGTCGCCCCGCCCAGCTCGCTGCTCACCACGCTCTGGATGAAATCGGTCAGGTCGACGCCGCTGCCGGTTACCGCCACCGCCTTGCCGGCGGCATCGCGCAGCACCGAATTGATCCACACCTTGGTCAGTTTCAGGTGGCGGTCGGTATCGACATTGAGCTGGGTGTCCCGCACCTGATCGAGCGTCACATAGAACCAACCGTCCTTCTGCACCGAGCGATCCAGCGTGTAGCGCGGCGCCTCCAGCGGCTGGCCGCCGCGCTCGTCGTTGTAGTAGTAATTGCCGGAATCGGCCAGCGCGAAGAAATAACTCTTGCTACGGAAAAAGGCCCGGTAATCCTCGAGTTCGGCAATCGCCCGCTGGCGCACGCGCGGCTCGTTTTCCGCCGCCACCCACTCGCGCAGCACCGGCGAGCTGGCCATCTTCTGCGCCAGGGTCACCTCGCGGGTGACGATACCGAGAATCTTGCTCTTCTCGTACAGCACATTGCGTTCGGCAAAACGCTGGCCGAGCACGCTGACCACCTCATCGGCATACCAGACGAAAAACCGGTAGCCGGCCGCCCCGCCCAGGACGAAGATGATACCGAACAGCAACAGGAAGCGGGAATGCAGGTTGAGTCTCATGGCGCGCGATCGAATTGTCCAACCTCATTCTACGGTGAAAATGTGACGTGACTAATTCCCAAAAAAGCCTGGAACTAAAGCCTGCCCGTTTTATCTATATGGCAAACCGTACCCATGACTTCCCCCACCCGAAGGAGCAACCAAGATGAGTATTCCCGTCCCCGCCAAAGGCATCTGGAAATCCGGTAACGGTTTCCCCCCGGTCACTGTTGCCGCCATCAATCAATACAAGGACGCCGAAAATTACTTCCTGGTTTCGGTTGCCGTCGAAGGCGACCCGATGGACCTCGAACTGGACCCCGAAGAATGGGCAATGTTCACCCGGGCAAATGCGCTGACGCCAGCCTGAAGTTTTAACCGCTTTGCTCGGGCCATCGGCCGGGAAATCTCCTGGTCGATAGCCCGCGTTGTTTTCAGGACCGCACAAAACTGTTTTTTCATACAGCACTTCGTGCAACGCCCGCCGCTTTTGCGTATAGTTTCCCCCTCCCCAATAGCAGATAGAACAGCGATGGAAACCATCCGCATTCGTGGCGCGCGCACGCACAATCTGAAAAACATCAATCTCGACCTGCCGCGCGATCAGTTGATTGTG
>Ga0316605_10000661_pt1 | contig 22674 bp, 22 predicted proteins | sample OWC_soil_day20_n_FD_207666 | JGI IMG/M metagenome (GOLD analysis project Ga0316605, IMG submission 207666) | Wetland soil microbial communities from Old Woman Creek delta, Ohio, United States - OWC_soil_day20_noCT | ecosystem: Environmental > Terrestrial > Soil > Wetlands | place: USA: Ohio...
AACGGTTCCGAAGGTACGACTGGCCGGTTTGCGCCGCGCCGGCATTGCCGGTCGGCTGATGGCAGGTCACGCAGTTGGCCTTGATCACCGGATACACGTTCGCGTCGAACGCGCTGCGCGACAGCGCAGTCGCCGTGCGCACCGGGCTCCCGCTCGCCGACACGTTGTTGAAGTACTGACCACCGAGGTCCATCCACTCGGTGATCAGGCGCTTCTCCGCGCCATTGAGCAGCGTCGAATGATCGGGCGCGCTGGCCGGCGGATTCGGATGCGCAGTGCGAGCACCGGCTGACGCTTTCAATAGCTCACCGAACATGATCTCGCCGAGCCGGCTCGCGCGGGTCATGCCAAGCGCGTTGCCGGCCATGTTGTCCACCAGCGGCGCGTTGCGCACGATGACCGGGACGCCGTCCTCGAGACGCGTGACCGGCTGGCCGGTGGCCTGGTCGATCACCGGGTCGCCGACCAGCAGTTCCTCATAGGACACCAGTCGACCGGTACCCGACACGGTCGCGCGCAGATCCAGTTTCGCGGTGTCGTTGTGGCAACTGGTGCAGGTGTTGGCACCGCCGGCGCCGCGGCTGCGCGTCCAGAGCGGCTGGATGTGATCGGGGTAGTTGATGATGCCGTCGGTGGGCACCGCGGTCGCGAGGTCGTCCGCGGCAGTGGCGTTGCCGGTGTAGCGAACGATGACGCTCGGGCGCGCACTGACGCCGGCCTGGGTCGTGTCAGCCCAATGGTCGGCATGGACGAGGTCGGTGCCGAGTTTCAGCGCCGTCGCATCGAGCCGCGTACGGGTCGATGCCATCGTCTCACCGGACTGGTGCGCGGCGGCCATCGTCGGCATCAGCGCCGCCGGCAGCGTGTTGACGATCGCGCCGGAGTTCAGCGACGCCCCGCGCCGCGGGCTGTGACAGCCGTCGCAGGTGCGCCGCTCGCCCGGACGCACCTGGATCCAGTTCAGGTGGGTCTGGATCGCGCGTCCCTTCGAATCGAGAATGGCCAGCCCCAGCGGCGTGTCGGCCGGCACCTGCAGCTTGAAAGAACCGTCGGGCTCGACCGGCGCATAGCCCAGGATCTGCTGCGGTTCGAACTCGGTCTCGCCGATCGCTGCACGCATGCCGACCGCATTCGCCTGCGGTGCGACCGCGCGGAAGGCGCGCACGAAATAGGCCGGCGCGCAGCGATACGCAGGGTTCGCCGGGTCCTTCATCCTGGCGATGTCGGGCACCTGGGAGCGCGTGTCGGCCGCATCGACCGGCGCGGTCTTGGCGATGGCCGTGCTGCAGCCCGCGCCGAGGTCCGACGCCGCCAGCATCGAATCCCCCATGCGATCGAGGCCGTCCGTGTCGTACACGCTGCGCACTTCGATCAGTGCCAGGTTCTGCGCCTTGAGCACCTCGTCGACGACGGTCGGCTGCGTGGCGTTCGGTTCCGGGCGCGCCTGGATGGCCACCGGGTCGGTGTACATGAAGCCCGACGGCGGCGCGGCGACGATCAGGAACGTCTGCTTGGCGGGATCGACCATGTAGATCGAGTACACCGCGGGGGCGTTGTCCTGCACCGGGAGCAGCGCCTGCTGTGCGCGCGACATCGTGTCATCCGCCAGCATCGCGCGCTCGGCAGAGGTCAGCGTCGCACACGGCACGACCACGCCATTGCGCGTCACTTCACACGGGCGATAGGCGAGCAGCACGCGGTTGGTGCCGTCCCACAGCGGGTACGGTGCCGAGATGCGGCCAAACTCCGACAGGCCGCGGCCGAGATCGATTTCCTTCGCGGTCCATTGCGCCTGGCCGCCTTGCCCGATCACCTGGGCGTTGGCCGGCGTGTTCTGCTCGGAATAGTTGGCGGCGTCGATCAGCATCAGCGCTCCGCCTTCCTGCGTGCCCGACAGCGGCATCAGCGAAGACACGACCTTGCCGGCGTACGGGCCACGCGGGTCCATGTCGCGGGGATGCAGGAAGCTGTTGCCGCCGCTGTGCGCGCCATAGAGCACGAACATGTCGGTGCCGTCGGGCTTGACGCGGAAGATTGCGAAACGGTTGCGCGGGCCGACGTGCTCCCAGCGCGAGAACATGATGTCGCCATTAGGCCGCACCACCGGGTTGCGGTCATGACTCTGGTTGGACGAGATCTGGGTGATCGCGCCGCCGTTGCGGTCGACCGTGTGCAGGTTGAGCACCCGCTCGCGCTCGTACTCGTCGACGGCGTAGTAGGTCTGGCCCAGTGCCTGGGTCTTCGTCGTGGTCTGGCGGTTCGACGCAAACACGAAGCCGCGGTCGGCCGGCAGGTAGGCCGGGTCGACGTCGTCATCGGTGGTTGAACTCGTGATGCGGCGGAAGGTGCCGCCCGCATAGCTACCCCCCGACATGTCGTATTCCCAGATGTTCCAGCGCCCGGTGCAGGCCGCCGCGCCGCCGACACTCGACGTGTTGCTGGTCGGGCAGCGCATCGCGAACACGATCTTCTTGCCGTCGTACGACACCTCGGGATCGGACACGTCGCCCTTGCCCTGCGTGATTGCGGCGGTGACGTTGTACTCGGGCGCGCTCGGCGAGGACTTCTCGCGGACCATCAGGTCGCCGCCGGCGGCGAACGGGGCGCCGTTGGTGGGATTGATGTTGAGCGACGTCGAGCGCTTGGCGTAGGCGATCGGCACGTTGCCTTCGACGGTTAGCGTGCTGTCCGATTGCGTGCTCGAACCGGAGCAACCCGCAACGCCGACGACGGCCGCGAGCCCGAGCACGGCCGTCCAACGTGCAAACTGGATGTCCCTCATGATGGCCTCCATGGAACCTCGCGGACACGGGACGCTGGAATTGTCCCGAGAGACGCTCGCGTTGATTGCCTGATGTGGTGCGTGATTCACGGGTTGATTCCTTGCCCGGGTCACGGCGCTAGGCCATAGGCATTAGTTCGACACGGGTTGCGCGCCGGCGAGCAGCCCGGCCGAGTAGTGCAGCGTCCCGGCGGCGTCGATGACCACCGCGTCGACATCGGGCATCGACTCGACGATCCGGAGTCCTTTATCGACGCCCAGGACGAACACGGTCTTGGACAGTGCCTCGCTCGTCAGCCCGTTCGGTGCGATCACCGTCACGCTGCGCACACTGTGCGGAGACATGCCTGTGCGCGGATCGATCAGGTGATGGCAGCGCTCGCCACCGTCATCGAAGTAGCGTTCGTAGTCGCCCGAGGTGGACACCGCGACGTCTTCCAGTGGCAGCAGCGCCACAACTTCACCCTTGCGGCGCGGATCGCGCACGCCGATGGTCCACGGTCGCCCACAGCGGTCGCCCAGCATCCGGCTGTCGCCGCCTGCCGCCACCACCGCGTGGCGCACGCCATGCCGCGCGAGGATCGCGGCGCCGTTGTCGACCGCGTAGCCCTTTGCAAAGCCACCGAGGTCGATGCGCACCCCGTCACGTGCAAACCGCACGGTGCGTGCCGCACGGTCGAGTTGCAGATGCCGATAGCCGATCGCCTCGCGAGCGACCGACAGCTGCGCGTCCGTCGGCCGGATGCGTCTGCGGTAGTCGTACAGGTGACCGGCACTCGCGTAGGTGATGTCGAAGGCGCCGTCGGAAAGCTCGGAAAACGCGATCGATCGAGCCAGCAGGTCGAACAGCTCCAGGCTGATCTCGACAGGCTGGCGGGCCGCCTCGCGATTGATGCGCGACAGTTCCGACGACTCCTTGTACGGGCTCATCGACGCATCGATTCGGTGCATCTCCTGCATCACCGCGTCGAGGGCATCAGAAGCCACATCGGCATCGTCACCCCAGAGCTCCACGTGGATCGCCGTGCCCATGATCGACTCGTCACGGCGGAACCAGCGCCCGCCGCTTTGGGACACGCCAGGCTCGAAGGCGCGCCGGGCCAGGCTGCGCAGCGCCCCTAGCACGAGAGCTCCTCGGCGCTCACCACGGGTGAGCGCGCCGCGGCGTCAGTCGGCCTGCACAGCCTGTCGAAGGAAAGCGGATCGGGTTTCAAAGCGAGTTGGACGCGGTCAGCGGGCCGTGCCGGACACGACGCGGGGTCTACGATGGCCGCGCGAATGGCAGTGAGTACGGGTCAGTCGACTCTATCGTGTGCCACGCGACGTGGCGGTCGCTCGGCTGATTCCTTTGGGGGAGTCCGTTCGGCCGACCCATCGTTTTCGATCGAGTCCGTAGATGACGCATCCATGCTGCACAGGGCGCACGGCGGATGCTCTACTCGACCGAATGGCTGAACCGCGACCCCTGGCCAGGAGCCGTCCCAGCTGAAAAGTGGCGCGCTTCTTGTTTACAGGGAGAACGGGCCTGTCAGGTGCGAGGACTCGAGACGATCCCAAGGCTCTTGCCTACTGCCGTGCTGTCACTGGATGGAGCTCATTCGCGAGGATCGCGTCACTTCCGGTGACATTTCGCCACTTCGCTCACCGGCGGTGTTGGCCACAATCGTGCGCACCATGAGCGCGCGCCCTGCCAGAACAGTCCTGAGATTCGTCGCCGGCATGTTGGCCGCGACCCTGCTGGTCGGCTGTGCGACAGGCCTCGGCAAGGACGAGTGCCGTACGGCGGACTGGCGCACGATCGGCTACGAGGATGGCCTGCGCGGGCTGCCGGCGGATCGCATCGGTGCCCACCGTGTCGCCTGTGCAAAGCATCAGGTCACGCCCGACCTCGCCGCCTACACCGAAGGGCGCGAGCGGGGCCTGCTGGAGTACTGCCAGCCCAAGAACGGTTTCCGCGCCGGCATCAACGGCTGGTCGTATGCGAACGTGTGCCCGGGCGCGACGGAGCCAGCGTTCGTCCAGGGATATCGCATCGGTCGCGATATTCACGACGCGCGCAGCGAGCTACGCAGTACGCAGTCGCGACTGCAAAGCGCCAGAAATGGCCTGGCACAGACCGACGTCGCGGTGCAGAGCGTGACGCTCGAGCTGGTGCAGCCGGATGTCCCGACACCGCGCCGCGTGTTCCTTGCGCAGGAACTGGTGCGTCTGGCCGAGCAGCGGACCGAACTCGAGGCGCGAATCAACCACCTGACGCTGCGCACGCGCGAGCTGGTCAGCAGCGTGAGGGAACTGGAGCGCCAGAGCCCCTATCCCTTGTAGCCACGGCGAAGCGCTCCTGTCCGTATCAGCGCGAGCCGCGCATCCGGGCGAATCCCGCCACCAGATCCTCGATCAGGTCTTCCGGCGCTTCGAGGCCGGCCGCGATACGAAAAAGCGGTCCTTTGAACGGCAGCCCCACGGCCGTGCGCTCCGCGAACACCGGGATCAGCAGACTCTCGTAGCCGCCCCAGGAGTAACCGCGGCCGAAGAGTTGCAGGCCGTCGATGAATGCGAAGAAGCGCTGCTCGTCCACCGGCTTCAGCGCCACGCCGAACAGACCCGAGGCACCGCTCATGTCGCGCTTCCACAGGGCATGTCCGGGATCGCCCGGCAACGCCGGAAACAGGATGCGGTCGACTTCCGGCCGCGCCTGCAGCCATTCGATCAGTTTCCACGCGGTCGCCGTGTGCTGGCGCAAGCGCGCACCCATCGAATGCAGTCCGCGGTGCGCGAGGTAGACATCATCCGGGCTCGTCGTCAGGCCGTAGTGATGAAACGTCTCGCGCAGCCGCGGCCAGGCGGTCGCGTTGCTGGTCACGGTGCCCATGATGACGTCCGAATGCCCGCAGATGTACTTGGTCGCGGCATGGATCGAGATGTCGACGCCGTGCGCCAGCGGCTGGAAGTAGAGCGGCGTGGCCCAGGTGTTGTCCATCATGCTGACGGCGCCCTTCGCACGCGCCACGTCGGCCAGCAGCGGCACGTCCTGCATCTCGAACGTGAGTGACCCTGGCGACTCGAGGAACAGCACACGGGTCGTCGGGCGGAACAGCGCCTCGACCGCGGCCCGGCCCTGCTCGCCGATGCGCGGGTCATAAAACGTCGTCTCGACGCCGTAACGAACCAGTGTGTCGCGGCAGAAGCGTCGGGTCGGCCAGTAGACCGAATCAGGCACCAGCACGTGGTCGCCGGCGCGCACAAACGCCAGGACAGAAATCGTGCAGGCGGTGAGGCCGGAGGGCAGCGCCCAGCTCGCGTGCCCGCCTTCGAGCGCGTTCAGCGCCTCGTAGAAGGCGTGGTGTGTCGGCGTGCCGTAGATACCGTAGGCGACCGGCGCGCTGTCCTCGCCCGCGTTGCGGCGCGCGATACGCGCCTTCATGTCGGCGACGCTCTCGTGCAACACCGTGGAGCCGCGTACCAGCGGCGGGTTGACGAAGTCGAAGCTCGTGGCGGGATCGCGGCCGCCGGTGACCAGCAGCGTGTCAGCGCGCTTCATTGGAGGGCTCCGGGTTCAGTGTGCTGCCTGGAATCGGAAAACGCCGTCGCGCTCGGTGCGGGTCACTGCACCTTCGGCCCACAGCGCATGCAGGTGCGCCAGGCTTTCGCCGAGCGCAAAGGTGGTCTGGTGCAGATCGAGCGTGCGTTTGAACAGCACCGGCACGATGCTCGCGGCCGTCTGCGGTGTCGCGCACGCCGCCAGCACCTCGGCCAGCCGTTCGCGGTGGTGCGCGTGCTGCTGCGCGATGCGCTGGTGCAGGCCGATGAACGGCTTGCCATGCGAGGGCAGCACCAGCGTGTCGGCCGGCAGCCCCAGCAACTGGTCGAGCGAGTGCAGATACCGTGGCAGCGGATTGCCTTCCGGCTCGATCTCGAACACGCTGACATTGGTCGAGATGCGCGGCAGCACCATGTCACCGGCGATCAACAGGCGATCCTCGGCGCAGTAAAGCGACGCGTGCTCCGGCGAATGACCGAAGCCGACCAGGATGCGGAACACGCGCTTTCCGTGCGCCGGCCCGACGGCGATCTCGTCGCCATCGTGCAGTCGTCGATAGGAAGATGGCACGGCCGGCACCAGCTTCGGGTAATAGCCGGCGCCGCGCGCCCGCACCTTGGTGAGCGCCTCCTCGTCGCCGAGGCCGTTGCGCTGGAAATGCAGCGCTGCGCCTTCGCCGCTGGTGTCGCCACCGCCCAGCGAAAGCAGCCGGCCTATGCTGTACTCGGTGGCCGTCATCCACAGCGGCGCCACCCAGCGCGCGCGATCACCGCCGCGCGTCAGCCAGTGCGCGAGCCCGAAATGATCCGGATGGAAGTGCGTACAGATCTGCCGCAGCAGGGGTCGGCCCGCAAACAGGCCATCGAAGATGGACTCCCACGCGGACCGCGTCGGGTCGGAAGCGATGCCGCTGTCGACGATCGCGAAGCCCGGGCGGCCCTCGATCTCGTCGTCGAGCACCCACAGGTTGATGTGGTCGAGCGCAAACGGCAGCGGCATGCGCACCCAGTGCAGTCCCGGCCGCAGCGTGATCCACGCGCCGGTCGCGGGCGCCTCCGCCCACGGATACTGCAGCTCGTGCTCGTTGGGGTTCATGCGACGGCGTGCCCGCTTGACGTTGACGTCAACTGCGGCGATTCTACGCGGCGACTTTCACGACTCCGATGCCGACGTCTTCCCGCGCGCGCCCGACGCGCCCCGCATCCCAGGACGATCACGAGTCGCGTTCGTACTCGATCACCGAGCTGGCACGCGAGTTCGACATCACGCCGCGCGCGATCCGGTTCTACGAGGACCAGGGGATCCTGGCGCCGGCGCGCAGCGGCGCCTCGGGGCTCACGCGCGTCTATTCGCCGCGCGACCGCACGCGGCTGAAGCTAACGCTGCGCGGCAAGCGCCTCGGACTCTCGCTCTCGCAGGTGCGCGAGTTGATCGACATGTACGAATCGCCGAAGGACGCCACTGCGCAGGCGCGCCGCTTCCTCGCGGTGCTGACGCAGCACCGCGCCGCTCTTGAGCAACAGCGCGAGGACATCCAGGTGACTCTGGCGGAAATCGCGCAACACGAGGCCGAGTGCCGTCGGCTGCTGGAGCGTGGCAAGCGCGGCTAGCCGGCGGAGACGATGCCGATCACGGCTTCACCGTAGCGTGCCAGCTTGGCTGTGCCGACGCCGGAAACCTGCGCGAGTTCCTCGAGCGCGCGCGGGCGCTGCTGCGCGATCGCCCGCAGCGTGCCGTCGTGAAACACAACGTAGGCCGGCACGCCATGCTCCCGCGCCACTCCGGCACGCCACTCACGCAGCCGCTCAAACAGCGACTCCGCCGACGTATCGAGCCCGTCGACTGCCGCCCGGCGCTTCGTGCGACGACGCGGTTCCTGCACCTGCATGCGCAGTTCGATCCGGGTTTCGCCGCGCAGCACCGCGCGGCTGCCTTCGGCCAGACGCAGCACATTGAAGTGGGCGTGATCGACGTCGACCACGTGCTGCGCCACCAGGTGCCGCAGCAGCAGCCTCCATTCGGCTTCTGATCGATCGGCGCCGATGCCGAACGTCGACAGGCGCTCATGGCCGAAGCGCGTGACCTTGTCCGTCACCTTGCCGCGCAACACGTCGATCACATGCGTCGCCGCGAAGCCGAAGCCGCCCGCCTGCTGGCAGCGGTAGATCGTCGACAGCAGCTTGCGCGCATCCTCGGTCGCGTCGCGCAACGCCGGGGGTGACAGGCAGTTGTCGCAGTTGCCGCAGGCGCTGCTGGCCTCGCCGAAGTACGCGAGCAGGCGCACGCGACGACAGTCGGCCGCCTCGGCCAGGGCCAGCATCGCGTCGAGCTTGGCGCTCGACAGTCGCTTGTAGTTTTCGTCTGCCTCCGATTGCTCGATCAGCCGGCGCTGCTGCACGACATCGGCAAGACCGTAGGCCATCCAGGCGTTGGCCGGCAGTCCGTCGCGGCCGGCGCGGCCGGTTTCCTGGAAGTAGCCCTCGACACTCTTCGGCATGTCCAGGTGCGCGACGAAGCGCACGTCCGGCTTGTCGATGCCCATGCCGAACGCAATCGTCGCAACGATGACGCAGGCCTCGTCGCGCTGAAAGCGGGCCTGGTGGGCGGCACGCCTGGCGGGCTCCATGCCCGCGTGGTACGGCAACGCATCGACACCGTGCTGCATCAGGAATTGCGCCACCTCTTCGACACTGTTGCGCGCCAGGCAGTAAACGATGCCTGCTTCTCCCGGATGTTCGTCGCGGATGAAACGCAGCAGTTGCTCACGCGGCTCGCGCTTCTCGACGATGCGGTAACGGATGTTCGGCCGGTCGAAGCTGGCGACGAAGACTTTCGGCTCGACCAGCAGCCGTTCGACAATCTCCTCGCGCGTGGGCGCATCGGCAGTCGCCGTCAGCGCGATGCGCGGCACAGCCGGGAACCGCTCGCGCAGCATGGCAAGCGCGCCGTATTCCGGCCGGAAATCGTGGCCCCACTGCGATACGCAGTGCGCTTCGTCGATCGCGAACAGCGCCAGACCGGCGCTCGACTCGACGTCAGCGAGCAGGCGCTGGCACCGCTCGGTCAGCAGGCGTTCCGGCGCGATGTAGACGAGTTCGATGTCGCCGGCGCGCATACGCCGTTCTATCGTGGACGCTTCGGCCGAGGACAGCGTGGAGTTCAGCGCCGCCGCGCGCACGCCCAGCTCGTCGAGCGCGGCGACCTGGTCGGCCATCAGCGCGATCAGCGGAGACACGACGATGGCGACACCCCGGCGCATCAGCGCCGGGATCTGGTACGTGAGCGACTTGCCACCGCCGGTCGGCATCAGCACCAGCGCGTCCCCGCCGGCGACCAGGTGCTCGATCACTTCGCGCTGATAGCCGCGGAAGCTGTCGTACCCGAATACCTCCTTGAGAATGGTGCTGGCGCTGGATCGATCCACCGCCGTAGCGTAACGAATCGCCGCGGCGGTACGATCCCGTTCTCCCCGCTCTATCGGTTCCCACACCTCCCCGCCATGTCTGCTGACGCGCCCGCCCCGCTCCCGTCGTCGCGCGAGTTCACGATGCTTGGCATCACTTACGGCCTCTTCGCTATCGGACTGGTGATGTTCTGGCCCGCGTTCATCGGGATGGTCATCGCCGTCGTCAAGCGCAGTGACGCGGCCGACACCTTCCTAGCTTCGCACTACACCTGGTTGATCCGTACGTTCTGGTGGTGGGCCTTGTGGTTCGTGCTGGCGACGATCGGCATCATCGCGATGGTCGTGCCGGACGCCGTCGAGATGGCGCGCGCGATGCAGGCGACAGACAGGATGGTGCTGTCGTGGAAGGTCCTCGGCGGCGCCGCCGCAGGCGGCGTCGTCTTCCTCGTCGTCTGGTGCTGGGTGGTGTACCGGCTGATCCGCGGCACGTTGCGCCTGGCCGACGGCCGCCCCGTGCCCTAGGCGCACCCCGGGGCAAGTTGACGTTAACGTCAACCTGGCCGTAGAGTCGTCTGCTGCGCAGGCACGCGCCGTCCTCCGCCCATCCCCGCCATGTCATTCATTGCCGCCAATCCGGATTTCGCAGAACGCGTGAGAGATTCCTTTGCGCGCCAGGCAGCGATGCGGTTGATCGGCGCACGCCTGACCCAGGTGGAACCCGGGCGCTGCGTCATCGAACTGGCGGTGCGTGACGACCTGACCCAGCAGCACGGGTTCGTGCACGGCGGCGTCGTCGGCATGATCGCCGACAGTGCCGGCGGCTACGCCGCCTTCACGCTGATGCCGGCGGATGCCAGTGTCCTGACAGTCGAGTACAAGATCAACATGCTGGCCCCGGCCGCCGGCGACCTGCTGATCGCGACCGGCGAGGTGCTCAAACCCGGGCGGAGCGTGTCCATCGTGCGTGCCGACGTGTTCGCCGTGCAGGGCGATCGGCGCACGCGCGTGGCGGCGATGCAGCAGACGCTGATGGTGATGCACGGCGTCGCGGACGAAAAAATTTGATGGCCCCCACGCTCACTGCGCTCGCTGCCCCCCGCGGGGGCGCTCACTCGGCTTGGGAGCGGCCCTGCGCCGACTGAGGAGAAAGTGATGGAGTTGCGTGGCCTGAAGTTCGAACTCGGCGAGGAAATCGATGCGCTGCGCGAAACGGTGCGCGACTTTGCGCAGGCCGAGATCGCGCCGCGTGCAGCGGAAATCGACCGCACCGACCAGTTCCCGATGCCTCTGTGGCGCAAGCTGGGTGACCTCGGCGTGCTCGGCATCACGGTCGCGGAGGAGTACGGCGGCGCCGACATGGGCTACCTCGCGCACATCGTCGCGATGGAGGAGATCTCGCGCGCCAGCGCCTCGGTCGGGCTGTCCTACGGAGCGCACTCCAACCTGTGCGTCAACCAGATCAAGCGCAACGGCAACGCAGCGCAGAAGGCGAAGTACCTGCCGAAGCTCGTCAGCGGCGAGCACGTCGGTGCGCTCGCGATGAGCGAGCCCAATGCCGGATCCGACGTGGTCAGCATGCGCATGCGCGCCGATCTCAAGGGCGACCGCTACGTGCTGAACGGCACCAAGATGTGGATCACGAACGGTCCGGACTGCGATGTGCTCGTCGTCTACGCCAAGACCGATCCGCAGATGGGTGCGCGCGGCATGACGACCTTCATCGTCGAAAAGGGCACGAAGGGTTTCTCGGTCGCGCAAAAGCTCGACAAGCTGGGCATGCGCGGTTCGCATACCGGCGAACTGGTGTTCGAGAACGTCGAGGTACCAGCGGAAAACGTACTCGGCGAGGAAGGCGGCGGCGCCAGGGTACTGATGAGCGGACTCGACTTCGAGCGCGCCGTCCTGTCCGGTGGGCCGCTCGGCATCATGGCTGCCTGCATGGATGCCGTGGTTCCGTATGTGCACGACCGCCAGCAGTTCGGCCAGTCGATCGGCGAGTTCCAGCTGATGCAGGGCAAGCTGGCGGACATGTACACGACGATGATGGCCTGCCGCGCCTACGTCTACGAAGTCGGCCGCGCCTGTGACCGCACCACGCCGGAGACTGTGCGCCATATCCGCAAGGACGCTGCAGGCGCGATCCTTTTCGCCTCTGAACGAGCCACCTGGATGGCGGGCGAAGCGATCCAGGCGCTCGGCGGCAACGGCTACATCAACGACTACCCCACCGGGCGGCTGTGGCGCGATGCCAAGCTTTACGAGATCGGCGCAGGTACGTCGGAGATCCGAAGGATGCTGATCGGTCGGGAACTGTTTTCAGAAACCATATAGGGCTGCAGCATGCATCCCTGGCAGCAGCACCTCGAATCACTGAAGGCCCACTTCCTGCCGCCGGGCGTGGCAGACGCGGATACGCTCAAGAACATCAGCGGCCTCGAGTTCCTGCAGCGGATGATCCGGGGGCAAATCCCCGTGCCGCCGATCACCCACACGCTGGACTTCTACCTGATTGAAGCCGAATCCGGTCGCGCCGTGTTCCAGGGGCGGCCCTCTCGCGCGCACTACAACCCGATCGCCACGGTGCATGGCGGCTACCACGCCACGCTGCTCGACTCAGCGATGGCGTGCGCGGTGCAGACGCTGTGCGAAGCCGGACGTGCTTACACGACGCTTGAGTTCAAGATTCACTGCGTCCGGGCGCTGACCGACGCGTCCGGACCGGTGCGCGCCGAGGGCAAGGTGGTCTCAAGCGGACGCCGCATGGCGACTGCCGAAGGGCGACTGGTCGACAGCGAAGGGCGCCTCTACTCGCACGGCACCACCACCTGCCTGTTGTTCGACCTGCAGTCGTGAGCGACGTCCAAGCGCTCGACAATTCGGTCGAACGTTCGCCGGCGGTGCAGCGCTACTGGAGCGACTTCTGCGTCGCCACCGGCCTGCCTGCGAGCACGCCATACCAGGCCTGGTACTTCGGCGACTCGACGCAGCTGGCGCACGAACTCGTCGAGCTGGTTCTGCACGGACCGAAACGCGCGACAGCCGGCCTGTCCGAGTTCAATGACCAGATGCCCCAGGTCAAGCCGGTTCCCGGCGGCTACTCGGTGCTGACGGAGCACGACGGCGCGCCGCGGGCCGTGATCCGCACCACCGTGCTCGAGCGCCGTCCCTTTTCAGAGGTCGACTCCGCCTTCGCCTGGGACGAAGGCGAGGGCGATCGCACGCTGATGGACTGGAAGGACGGCCATCGCCGCTTCTTCAGCCGCGAACTGGAGTCGCTCGGTCGGCGCTTTGACGAGAGCATGCTCGTCGATCTGGAGCGGTTTGAGCTGCTCTTCCCGTTCGAGGCCGCGCTGAATCCCGTCGACTGTGGGCCACGCCTGCTGCCGTGCCCGCTGCCGGGAGCAATGGCGGCCAGCGCGGCGCTGCAGACCCAGTATTACGCGCGTGACCACGGCTTCGGCGTGTACTTCGAGGCGGGCCGGCTGGCCGACATCGCCGGATTCCTCGCGCGGTTCGATGCGACGCGCGACGGCGTATGGGTCGTGGTCGACTGCGGAAGCATCGTCGGCACGATCGTCATCGACGGCGGGTCGACCGGCGATACGGCCTGCGCGCAGCTGCGCTGGTTCATCGTCGCCGATACAGTGCGCGGCAAGGGCATGGGACGCCGCATGATGCAGGCGGCGATGGATTTCGCTTTCGCACGCTATGAACGTGTGGTGCTCGGCACGTTTTCCGGGCTGGACGCTGCCCGGCATCTCTACGAAGACTTCGGCTTCCGCAGGACGCTCGAACGGCCTTCGACGCAGTGGGGTCCCGAGGTGCTCGAGCAGCACTGGGAGTGGGCGCGGTGAGCATCTTCGGCCTCGGCGGCGAGCAACTCGGCCTCTTCGCCTTCGCGGTGCTGCTGCTGGCGCTGACGCCCGGGCCGGTATGGATCTACCTGATCTCGCGCACGCTGACGCAGGGGCGCCGCGCCGGCTATTTCTCCCTGATTGGCGTCATGGCCGGCGTGCTGGTGCATCTGCTGGCCGCCGCGCTCGGCCTGTCGGCGCTGCTGCTGGCGGTGCCGGCGGCGTTCGACGCGATCAAGCTCGCCGGGGCCGCCTACCTGCTGTGGCTGGCATGGAACACGCTGCGGGGTGGCGGCTTCAGCTTCACACCCCAGCCGCTCGATCCGGTACCGCCCCGAGTGCTGTTTCGCCAGTCCTTGACGGCATCGGTAATCAACCCGAAGGTCGCCGTGTTTTACTTGTCGCTGTTTCCGCAGTTTGTCGACCCGACGGGTGGCATGGTGTTGCTGCAGAGCCTGGCCCTCGGGGTCGTCCACGTCACGGTGTCGACGCTGGTCGATGGCGCACTGGTCACGGTGGCCGGGGGTCTGGCGGCCTGGCTCGCCGTACGGCCGGGCTGGCTGCGGATGCAGCGCTGGGTGCTCGGCGCGGCGTTTGGCGTGCTCGCCGTCTGGCTGGCGCTGACACCGCGGCAACATTAGCCAGAATCAGCCATGTCCGCCGTTGCTTCCGAAGTCGTGTTCGACCGTTCAATGCCGTCGCCGGCGCGCATCGCGTCGGCCATCCTCGAGGGTTTCAACCGCCACTACCGTCTGTTCCGCTACGTGGCCCAGCAGGCCAAGCCGCTGTACGAGAACGGCGACTGGCAGCGTATGCGCACGCGGGCGCGCGAACGGATCGACTTCTACGACCAGCGCGTGCTCGAGGCGGTCGCGCGCATTGAGCGCGAGTTCGACCTGGCGTCGCTCGAGGACATGGAGCGGGATGCGCTGTGGCAGGCCGTCAAGCAGCACTACGTCTCGCTGCTGGCCGAGCATCGCCAGCCCGAGTGCGCGGAGACCTTCTTCAACTCCGTGTGCACCAAGCTGCTGCATCGCGACTACTTTCGCAACCAGTTCCTGTTCGTGCGGCCGGGCGTGGCGACCGACTACATGGATTCCGACCCGCCGTCGTATCGCAGCTATTACCCGTCCGCGGGCCTGCGCAGGACGCTGCGTCAGATCATCATCGATGTCGGGCTGGCGTGCCGCTGGGAGGACGTCGAGCGCGACCTGCGGCTGGTGGTGCGCGCGGCGTGCGAGGCGCATCGCAACGGCGAGGCCTTCCGGCGGCCGTGGAACATGGAGCCGGACTGCCAGATCCAGATCCTGTCGTCGCTGTTCTTCCGCAACAAGGGTGCCTACATCGTCGGTCGCGTCATCAATGGCACGCGCATCACGCCATTGGCGGTGCCGATCCTGCGCAATGCGCGCGGGCAGTTGTATCTCGACACGGTGCTTTTCACCAGTGAACTGATGGCGACGCTGTTCTCGTTCACGCGCGCCTACTTCCTCGTCGACATGGAAGCGCCGTCAGCCTACGTCGACTTCCTGTCCACGATCCTGCCGCACAAGCCGCCGTCCGAGCTGTACACGATGGTCGGCCTCGCCAAGCAGGGCAAGACGCTGTTCTACCGCGACTTCCTGCACCATCTGAAGCACTCGACGGACGAGTTCGTCATCGCCCCCGGCATCAAGGGGCTGGTGATGTCGGTGTTCACGCTGCCGTCCTACCCTTACGTGTTCAAGGTCATCAAGGACGTGATCCCGCATCCGAAGGACACCGACCGGCAGCAGATCATGGCCAAGTACCAGCTGGTGAAGCTGCATGACCGGGTCGGCCGCATGGCAGACACCTGGGAGTACTCGCAGGTGACGCTGCCGCGCGCACGCTGCTCGCCCGAACTCATCGAGGAGCTGCGCAGCTACTGCCCGAGTCAGCTGGAATTCGGCGAAGGCACGCTGATGATCCGGCACGTCTATATCGAGCGCCGCATGACGCCGCTCAACCTGTACCTCGCGAAGGCCACCGACGCCGAACTCGACCATGCGGTGATGGAATATGGCAACGCGATCAAGGAACTGGCTGCCGCCAACATCTTCCCGGGCGACATGCTCTACAAGAACTTCGGCGTCACGCGGCTCAATCGCGTCGTGTTCTACGACTACGACGAGATCGAGTACATGGCCGACTGCAACTTCCGCAACATGCCGGCGCCCAGCAGCATGGACGACGACTACGGGGGCGAGATCACGACCTACGTCGACAAGCGCGACATGTTTCCTGAACAGTGGCGGCCATTCCTCACCGGCGACCCGCGCATCAGGGCCGCGTTGCTGAAGCACCACGCGGACCTCTTCGAGCCCGGGTTCTGGCAGCGGCGCAAGGAACGCATCCTTGCCGGCCACCTGGAAGACGTCTTTCCGTATCCCCCCGAGCGCCGGTTCCGGCACCGAAATGCATCAGAATCCGACTAGTCAAAGGAGAAAGCCATGAGCGACCCCATCGTCATCGTTTCCGCAGCCCGCACACCGATTGGTGGCCTGTTGGGCGATTTTTCCGGACTGCAGGCCTGGCAACTGGGCGCGACCGCCATCAAGGCGGCGGTCGAACGTGCCAGCGTGGCCGGCGACTCCGTCGAGGAAGTACTGATGGGCTGCTGCCTGATGGCCGGGCAGGGCCAGGCGCCGGCGCGCCAGGCCGTGCTAGCGGCCGGGCTGCCGCAGTCGGCCGGCGCTGTCACGTTGTCGAAGATGTGCGGGTCCGGCATGCGCACCATGATGTTCGCGCATGACATGCTGGTTGCCGGCAGCGCCAACCTGATCGTGGCGGGCGGCATGGAGAGCATGACCAACGCGCCGCACCTGCTGGTCGGCTCGCGCCGCGGCTATCGCTACGGCGCCTTCACGACCTACGACCACATGGCGCTCGACGGGCTCGAGGACGCGTATGAGCGCGGCAAGGCGATGGGTGTCTTCGCCGAGCAGTGCGTCGCCAAGTACTCGTTCACACGCGAAGCCCAGGACAAGTTCGCGATCGCCTCGACCGAGCGCGCGATGAAAGCGAATACCGACGGCAGCTTCGCCTGGGAGATCGCACCGGTAACGGTCGCCGGCAAGGGTGGCGAGGTCAGGATCGACAAGGACGAGCAGCCGTTCAAGGCCAAGCTCGACAAGATTCCGGGGCTGAAGCCGGCGTTCAAGAAGGACGGCACCATCACCGCCGCCAACGCCTCGTCGATTTCCGACGGCGCGGCGGCGCTGGTCCTTATGCGCGAGTCGACCGCTGCCAGGATGGGCTGCAAGCCGATCGCACGCATCCTCGCGCATGCGGTGCACGCGCAGGCACCCGAGTGGTTCACTACCGCGCCGATTGGCGCGATCAACAAGGTGCTGGCGAAAACCGGGTGGAAGCCGGGCGACGTGCACCTGTGGGAGGTGAACGAGGCGTTCGCCGCGGTGACGATGGCGGCGATGAAGGAACTCGACCTGCCGCACGATAAGGTCAACATTCACGGTGGCGCCTGCGCGCTGGGACACCCGATCGGCGCCTCCGGTGCCCGCATTGTCGTCACGCTGCTAGGCGCCCTGCGCAAGACCGGCGGCAAGCGCGGCGTGGCCGCGTTGTGCATCGGCGGCGGCGAGGCAACCGCCATGGCGCTCGAACTCGTCTAGGGCGCGGCGCGCTGCACCACATGTTCGGCACCGCTGACCTGCCGCACTTCATCGTGACTGCGCTCATGCGGCCCGCGGCCCGGCGCCTGCTGAACCTGCGTGACGCCACGCTGTTCGCGGCGCTGTCGGGGCGCCTTGATGTTGCTTCGCGATGAGCACCGTCCTCATCATCGGCGCATCCCGCGGCATCGGGATCGAGTTCGTCCGGCAGTACACCGCGGACGGCGCACGCGTAATCGGCACGGTGCGCCGCTCCGAGGACGCCCTGCGGCTGCGCGAACTGGGTGCGAAGCCACTGGTGCTCGACGTGGTCGACGAAGGCACGGTGGCGGAGTTCGGCGTGCAGTTGCACGGTGAACGCCTCGACGTGGTGATCCTCAACGCCGGCGTCTACGGGCCGCGGACAGCTGCGATTGCGGCTCCCGGAGGACTCGACTTCGATGCCGTCATGCACACCAACGTGCGCGCGCCGATGCAGCTGATCCCGCAGCTGGTTCCCGGGCTGGCCTCCGCCGGCGGCAAGCTCGCGCTGATCTCGAGCAGGATGGGCTCGATTTCACTGATGAGCAGCACGTCCGGCTGGCTCTACCGCACAAGCAAGGCTGCGGCCAATGCCGTATTGCGTGCGGCGAGCCTCGAACTCGGGCCGCACGGCATCGTCTGCATATCATTCCATCCGGGGTGGGTGCGCACGGAGATGGGCGGCGCCAGCGCCGACATCGACGCAGCGACGAGCGTGGCCGGCATGCGGCGCGTGCTGGCCACGGCGAATTCCTCGCAAAACGGGAAGTTCCTCAACTTCAACGGCGAACAGCTGTCCTGGTGAAAAATGAGTGATCGGCGCTTGATCTCTTCGGGTTCCGCGTTCGAAGCGGTCGCCGGCTACAGCCGCGCCGTAGTCGAAGGGGACTACGTGCATGTCGCCGGCACCACCGGATTCGACTATGCGGCCATGACGATCGATGCCGATCCTGCCGCCCAGACGCACCAGTGTTTCCGCAACATCGCCGCTGCACTGGAGCAGGCGGGTTGCTCACTCGACGACGTCGTGCGGGTCCGCTACTTCCTCACGGAAGCGTCATTGTTCGAGCAAGTCGCGCCGATATTCGGCCAGTATTTCAAAACCGCCCGACCGGCAGCGACGGCCATCGTCTGCGGCCTCGTCGATGCCCGCATGAAGATAGAAATCGAAGTGACAGCCCGACGACGCGCCTGGAGTTGAGACAATGTGGGAATCGACGACGTCCGTCCGGATGCAGCGCTAGCCACCGACTGATATGCCACTGCAGCTTTTCATCGTGCTCGTGTTCGGCATCTGCTGCTGGCTCGCGATCGCCATCATCGAGCCGCTGATGCGCAGCTTTGCGATCGAAGCCGGCATGTCGAGCTGGCTGTTCATCGCGATTCCGGGCCTGCTGGCGATGCTGTTCGCGGTGCTGTCCTACCTGCGCGCAACCGACCGGGTCACCAGCATGGACAAGTCATTGTCGCGCGCGCTGCTGGTCGCGCTGGCCACCTGGATTGCGGTCGCCGGGATAATCGCCTGGCTCTGGTGCCCCTCGCACAGCGCGCTTCGGTGCACGTCGTATGCGCTGATGATGACCGGCATCGTCGGCGGCGGGCCGCTGCTGGCCGGCGCGATGATCGCCGGCACCCTCGTGGGCCTGGTGCTGCGTTACCGACCGGCCTGGGTATCCTTCGCCGACCGCCCGAAGAAACCGGCCGACGAGGCACCCGTCTGCCCGCTGGACGCAACCACCATCGATGCTCGCTGACGAACACAGGCAGTTGCGCGACGCGTTGCGCGACTTCGCCGAGCAGCAGCTGGCTCCCCACGCCGCCGAGTGGGATCGCAAGGCCATCTTTCCACGCGCGGCCCTGAAGCAGCTAGCCGCCCTCGGCACCTTCGGCATTGCGGTGCCCGAGACCTACGGCGGCGCCGGCATGGACTACACCGCGCTCGCCGTCGCGCTCGAAGAAATTGCCGCCGGCGATGGCGCCACCTCGACGATCATCAGCGTCAACAACTGCCCGGTCTGCTCGATCCTGATGGCGTGGGCGAACGAGGAGCAGAAGCAGCGCTACCTCGTGCCGCTGGCCCGCGGCGACATGCTGGGCGCGTTCTGCCTCACCGAGCCGCATGTCGGGTCCGAGGCGTCCGGGTTGCGCACCAGTGCCGTGCGCGACGGCGGTGACTGGGTGCTCAATGGCGTCAAGCAGTTCATCACCAGCGGCAAGAACGCCGACGTCGCGATCGTGCTGGCGGTGACGGACAAGACCGCCGGGAAGCGCGGCATTAGCGCCTTTCTCGTCGACACGAAGACCCCGGGCTATGTCGTGGCCCGGATCGAGGAGAAGCTCGGCCAGCATGCGTCAGACACCGCGCAGATTCTCTTCGAAGATTGCCGCGTCCCGGCGGCGAACGTGATAGGCGACGAAGGCGCGGGATACAAAATCGCGCTGTCGGGGCTCGAGGGCGGCCGCATCGGCATCGCCGCGCAGTCGCTCGGCATGGCGCGTGCGGCGTACGAGGCCGCGCTGAAATATGCCCGCGAACGCGTGGCCTTCGGCCAGCCGATCTTCGACCACCAAGCGGTGCAGTTCCGCCTCGCCGACATGGCCACGCAGCTCGAAGCGGCGCGCCAACTGATCCACCATGCGGCCGCGCTGAAGGACGCCGGCGAGCCGTGCCTGAAGCAGGCGGCGATGGCCAAGCTCTTTGCCTCCGAAATGGCCGAGCGCGTCTGCTCGGACGCGATCCAGATCCACGGCGGTTACGGCTACGTCGCCGACTTTCCGGTCGAGCGCATCTACCGCGATGTGCGCGTGTGCCAGATCTATGAAGGCACCAGCGACATCCAGCGCATCCTGATCGCGCGCAACCTCTAGCGTGCGCGGTTCCGTTTCCGTGCCGATCGGGAGGTCCGGAGCATGAGCGGACCTGACTCCACCCAGCGCTTCTCCGATCGCGTCGAGGCCTACCTGGCGGGGCGTCCGCGCTATCCGGCCACCATCGTCGATCACCTGGTCCACTGCGGCGCCCTGCCAGCCGGAGGGATCGTGGCCGACATCGGCGTCGGCACTGGCCTTTCAGCCGAAGCGTTCCTCGCCGCTGGCCATCGCGTCATCGGGGTCGAACCAAACGCGCCAATGCGTGCGGCCGGCATGGAATACCTGGCGCGTTATCCCGCCTACAGCTGCCACGACGGCACGGCGGACGCGACGGGCCTCGCTGCAGCATCGGTCGACCTGGTCATCGCTGCACAGGCGTTTCACTGGTTCGATGCGGCGCGCTTCCGCGCCGAGTCGCAGCGGATCCTGCGGCCGGGCGGCTGGGCGGCGTTGATCTGGAACGACCGCGACCTTACCGGCACACCGTTCCTGGCGGGCTACGAGGCGCTGCTGCTGGATTACGGCAACGACTACCGTGCGATCCGCTACAGGCACCAGGGCACCGACTCGATCCCGGTGTACTTCGGCGGCCCGGCACCGGCCGTCGCCGAATTCCCCCACCAGCGGAAGATGAACTGGGCCGCGGTCGCTGCACTGGCCGGTTCCGCGTCCTACCTCCCGGCCGAGGGACAGCCACGACACGCCGAATTCATGGCAGGCCTGAAAGCGCTGTTCGACGGGCAGGCCGTCAACGGCACAATCGACATGCGCTACACCTGTCGTGTGCACGCAGCCCGGCTCACATGAAGTCCCGGTGGTCAGCACGTAACATCCGGGTTCCGGAATTCCTGCCCGGCACGCCATGGCCTCCGCGATCGATCTCTACTTCGACTTTTCTTCGCCCTACTCGTACGTCGCTTCCGAGGAAATCGAGGCGCTCGCCGAGCGCCACGGACGGGAGATCTGCTGGCGGCCGATGCTGCTGGGCGCCGTGTTCAAGTCGGCGGGCAGCACGCCACTGACGGAGGGCTATGGGCCGAAGGCGCGCTACTCGGTGCGCGACTTCGCGCGCTCGGCGGCTTTCGTCGGTGTTCCCTACCGTCACCCGACGGTGTTCCCGGTCGGCGCGGTGGCGGCGTCGCGCGCCGTGCTGTGGCTGCAACGCGAGTCTCCGGCCCAGGCGGCGCCCTTCATCCATGCGGTGTTCCGCGCGCTCTTTGTGTCCGATCGCAACATCAGCGAGGTGCCGGTGGTTATGGAACTGGCGCAGAAGCTTGGCATCGACACCGACCGGCTGACGGCCGGCGTACAGGAGGAGGCGATCAAGACCGCGCTGCGCACCGAGGTGGAACAGGCGATCGCACGCGGCGTGTTCGGCGCGCCGGCCATGTTCGTCGACGGCGAGATGTTCTGGGGCCATGATCGACTGCCGCAGGTCGAGCGCTGGATCACCACCGGTCCGTTCTAGCGGTTCACGGACGCGACCATGGGCATCACGGTCTTCGGCACCAGTACCTCCGGCAACTGCCACAAGGTCCGCATGGTGCTCGACATCACCGGGCAACCTTACGCGTGGCGTGAAATCGACGTGATGAAGGCCGAGACGCGCACGCCGGAATTCCTGAAGCTCAATCCGAACGGCAAGGTTCCGGTGGTTCAACTCGACGACGGCAGCACGCTGGCCGAGTCGAACGCGATCCTCTGGTATTTCGGCGAAGGCAGCGCGCTGATCCCCGACGATCGCCTGCAGCGCGCGCGCATGCTGCAATGGATGTTCTTCGAGCAGTACACGCACGAGCCGGCGATCGCGGTCGCCCGCTTCATCCGCGTGTTCCTGCAGCGTGATGACGACCCGCGATTGCCGGACCTGCTGGTACGGGGCCAGCGTGCCCTGACGGTCATGGAACAGCAACTGGCCGGCCACGCGTTCTTCGTCGGTGAGCGTCTGAGCCTCGCCGACCTGGCGCTCTTCGCCTATACCCACCGCGCCGTCGACGGCGGCTTCGACCTCGCGGCGTATCCGGCCATCGGCCGCTGGCTCGACCGCTGCCGGGCCGAGCCTGGCGTCACTGAGATGCCAGCACGATGAGCGCACTGGCCCACTTCAGGCTGCTGGCGCGGGCCAACCGGCTCGCCAACCATCGACTGCATGGCGCCTGCCTGCAACTCACCGAGTCGGAGTTCACCGCCCCGCGCGTGAGCTTCTTCCCGAGCCTGTGGGCGACTCTGAATCACATCCTGATCGTCGACTGGTACTACATCGCGGCGCTGTACCTCGAGGCCGACATGCGCAGGGCCTTCGCCAGCGAGACACCGTTCGACCGGATGACTGAGCTTGCGGCGGCACAGGTCGCGGCGGACGAACGCCTGATCGCCTGGTGCGAGGCCGCCGACGATGCAGCGCTGGACGCCGAGGTCGCGATGGATCGCGCGAGCTTCGTGCAGCGCGACCGTGCCCGGCATGTTCTGATGCACCTGCTGACGCACCAGATCCATCATCGCGGTCAGGTGCACGCGATGCTCGCCGGAACCCGCATTGCACCGCCGCA